>JGI24121J20154_1000257_pt1 | contig 14643 bp, 11 predicted proteins | sample Subbio2Aug_QV12A_FD_20154 | JGI IMG/M metagenome (IMG submission 20154)
AAAATAAATAATATATATTTACATTATTTTAATATATGAAATTATTTAATGCAATTACACCTTCAAATAGACATCGTTCTATTCTAATTAAAAAACATCTTGAAAAAATAAATATTAATAACATAAACTATAAAATAAAAAATTATACTAAAAAAAGATACATTGAGGGAATAATAATACAGAAAAATAATAATATTGTAGAAATAGATGCAGGATTAGAAAGAATTATAGAAATATCAGAAAAAGAACTAAATAAAATAAAAAAAATATCAAAAAAAGAAAAAACAATAGGTAGCAAAATAAAGATATTATTATATAAAACTGAAACTAAAAAAGGTGATCAATTATTAAATTATTTAAGAATATATAAAAAATTAATAATAAATAAAAATAAAAAATATAAAAAATATAAATTAATAAAAATATTAATGAAAAATAAAAAAAAATATTATAAAGGTATAATCGTAAATACAATGTATAATAATGTAGGTATTGGTATAGGAGGTATTATTACGTATATAAATAATGATTAAAAAAAAGATAGATAGATTAATGAATATAATATAATATATAAGAATATTAATTAAATAAATATAAAATAATAATTTATTTATAAAAACCTAATGAATTAAACATATAAGCGGATATAGATTAAATGGTAAATCATTTGCCTTCCAAGCAAAATATTAAGGGTTCAAGTCCCTTTATCCGCATTTATTAAAAAGAAATGTGTTATTGATATTATTTGACATAATATTATATATTAAAACGATATTGATAAATAATTATAAACAAAATACTTCCTTTTTATAAAAATAAAGAAAAAATATAAAAACATTGAGTAATATATATATAAAAAAGAATCAAAAAAGAAGACTTTATATAAGAATAAGAGAATTAAGTTTGGATAACTCAGTTGGTTAGAGTAAAGGACTGAAAATCCTTAAGTCAGTGGTTCAAATCCACTTCCAAACATAAATTATAAAAATAGTGTAAAAAAATAAAAAGAACATATAAAAAACAGATAAGGTAAAAAAAAGGACATTTCGTGGATGCCAAGGCATTGAGAGAAAAAAAAGGACGTAAATAGAAATACGAAAAATTATGGTGATTATAAAAATAAAAAGATCCATAAATATCCGATGGGGAAACCCACTATAAAGATAGTAAATTATGGTAAAAACATAGATCATAATTAAAAACTTAGCCAACTGAAACATCTAAGTAGCTAAAGGAATAAAAATCAACCGAGATTCCGTTAGTAGTGGCGAACGAATACGGAAATAGGCAATTTAATAATAAAAAATTAGAAAAGATTGGAAAATCTTGCCAAAGAAGGTGAAAGCCCTGTATAAGAATAATTTATTATTGAATAATAAAGTAAAACGGGACACGTGAAATCCTGTTTGAAAATAGGTGGACCACCATCTAAGCCTAAATACTCATCAATGACCGATAGTGCACAAGTACCGTGAGGGAAAGGTGAAAAGAACCAAATAGGAGTGAAATAGAACCTAAAACGGAATGTCTATAAGCAGTCATAGCAATAATATATTGTGATGGCGTACCTTTTGCATAATGGGTCAGCGAGTTTATAGATACAGCAAGCTTAAATCGTTAGATATAGGCATAGTAAAAACAAATTTTAATAGAATAAATAGTTGTATTTATGAGACCCGAAATCGAGTGATCTAGCCATGAACAGGTTGAAGATGTGGTTATACATATTGGAGGACCGAACTCGTGTATGTTGCAAAATACTGAGATGATTTGTGGTTAGGGGTGAAAGGCTAATCAAACTCGAAGATAGCTGGTTTTCCGCGAAATCTATTTAGGTAGAGCGTTATGTGATATTCATTTAGGGTAGAGCACTCGATGAGCTAGGGGAACACATTGTTTTACCAAACTCAACGAAACTCATAATATGAATGAATAAATAACATAATAGACAGACAGTGAGCGCGAAGGTTCATAGTCAAAAGGGAAACAGCCCTGATCGTAAGCTAAGGTCCCTAAATAATAACTTAGTGTGAAAAGGATGTTATAAGGTAAAGACAACCAGAAGGTGGGCCTGGAAGCAGCCATCCTTTAAAGAAAGCGTAACAGCTCACTGGTCGAATGCTATATAACACCGAAAATGTATAGGGTCTTAAGTTATTTACCGAAGCTACGGATATTTATATATTAATATGGTAGCGGAACGTTCTGTATGTCGGTGAAGAAAAATTGTAAAATTTATTGGAGATATCAGAAGTGAGAATGCTGACATGAGTAGCACATAACAATCAAACATTGTCGCCGAAAGTTCAAGGTTTTCTTAAGCATTGATAAACAGCTAAGTAGTTAGCCGGTCCCTAAGATGAGGGCGAAAGCCATAGTTAATGGGAATTATAGATAAAAATTTCATAGCCTGTTGATAAGTTACAAATTATTTAAGTTATATTATCTTATTGAATTGTTTAATATAAACAAAATAATTTCAGGAAAAAACTTCAACAAAAATGAGACCGTACCTAAACTGACACAGGTGAACTAGTAGAGTATACTAAGGCGTTTGAGATAAAAGTGTTGAAGGAACTCGGCAAAATGACTCCGTAACTTCGGAAGAAGGAGTACCAATATTTTTTATTGGTGTCACAAAGCAGGGGGTAGCGACTGTTTAATAAAAACACAGGACTCTGCTAAATCGTAAGATGATGTATAGGGTCTGACGCCTGCCCGGTGCTAGAAGATTAAGAGGAGAGGTTTTTGCTTCGAATTTAAGTCCTAGTAAACGGCGGCCGTAACCATAACGGTCCTAAGGTAGCGAAATTCCTTGTCGGGTAAGTTCCGACGTGCACGAATGGCGTAACGACTTCCCCACTGTCTCCAACATTTACTCAGCGAAATTGAACTCTCCGTGAAGATGCGGAGTACCTGCGGCTAGACGGAAAGACCCCGTGCACCTTTACTATATTTATATAGTGCTAATAAAAGTTTAATGTGTAGTATAGGTGGCTTGCTTATTAAATCTTGATGCAAGTCAATTATGAAGGCAACATTGAAATACCACTCTTTAATTCTTTTATAGCTAAAACAATTGTTCATTAATCTGAATATTGAACTCTGTATAATTGGTAGTTTGACTGGGGCGGTCATCTCCTAAAGAGTAACGGAGATGTACAAAGGTAAGCTCAAATTGGTCGGAAACCAATTGTTGAGTGTAATGGCATAAGCTTGCCTGACTGTGAGACTAACAAGTCAAACAGAGACGAAAGTCGGTCATAGTGATCCGGTGGTTCTGAGTGGAAAGACCATCGCTCTACGGATAAAAGGTACGCCGGGGATAACAGGCTAATGACTCCCAAGAGTCCATATCGACGGAGTCGTTTGGCACCTCGATGTCGGCTCATCACATCCTGGAGCTGAAGATGGTTCCAAGGGTTCGGCTGTTCGCCGATTAAAGTGGTACGTGAGCTGGGTTTAGAACGTCGTGAGACAGTTCGGTCCCTATCTACCGTAGGTGTTGGAGAATTGAGTGTTTATAACTTTAGTACGAGAGGACTTGGTTGTATATAGCTCTGGTTTATAAGTTGTTATGTCAATAGCATAGCTTGGTAGCCACCTATAGATAGAATAACTACTGAATGCATATTAAGTAGGAATTCATACTCAAAACAAATTCTCCTTTTTTGGAGTTGTTATAGATTATAACTTTATAGGCTATATGTTTAACAATGGTAACATTATTGCTAAATAGTCCTAATTTACTCCTATAACCTTATCAGTATTTATGTTCTTTTTTATTCTTAAATAAGAATTTTAAATAAAAGAAAAATATACATAAAAAACAACCATATAAAAACTTTCCTATATATTAAAAATGAAAACACCTGAAACCATACCGAATTCAAAGAGTGAAATATTTTTAAATCAAAATTACTACTGAAAAAGTGGGAAACATGAAAAAGTAAAGTTCTATGGTTATTTATAAAAAATAGTGTAAAAAGAGGAGTTTGATAAAAAAGAATAATTGAGTTTGATCCTGGCTCAGAATGAATGCTAGCGATATGCCTAACACATGCAAGTCAAACATAATATCTAAAATTAGATATAAAGTGGCGTACGGGTGAGTAAGACATAGGAATCAAACTAATAGTTTGGGATAAGTATATGATCTAAAAAATCAGAAGAATTGATATCAAAAATATCAGTTAAGTATAAATACCAAATAAATAAAGATTAAAATCGCTATTAGATGAGCCTATGTAGGATTAGGTAGTTGGTGAGATAAAAGCTTACCAAGCCAATGATCCTTAGCTGGTCTGAGAGGACGATCAGCCACACTGGGACTGAAACACGGCCCTGACTCTTACGGGAGGCAGCAGTGGGGAATATTGGACAATGGGCGAAAGCCTGATCCAGCAATATCGCGTGAGTGATGAAGCCTATTTTTGGTGTAAAACTCTTTCGATGTAGAAGATAATGACTGTATACATAAAAGAAGTTCCGGCTAACTCTGTGCCAGCAGCCGCGGTAATACAGGGGGAACTAGTATTATTCGGAATAATTGGGCGTAAAGGGTATGTAGGCGGTTAATAACGTTGAAAGTAAAAGACCATAATTGTTATTTTGGATGAAATTTCAAAACGAGTTAACTTGAGTTTGATACAGGATAGCGGAATTTCTAGTGTAGAGATAAAATTCGTAAATATTAGAAGGAACACCATTTGGCGAAAGCAGCTATCTCGTTCTAAATACTGACGCTGATATACTAAAGCATGGGTAGCAAACGGGATTAGAGACCCCAGTAGTCCATGCCGTAAATGATGAGTGTTAAATATTGGATTAATTTCAGTATTAAAGCTAACGCGTTAAACACTCCGCCTGGGAAGTACGGCCGCAAGGTTAAAACTCAAAGGAATTGACGGAGGCCCGCACAAGCGGTGGAGCATGTGGTTTAATTCGATACAGCGCGCAAAACCTTACCAAAATTTGCATATTAGACTAAGTCTTTTACTTTATTGTTTTTGACAAGTTCTATTACAGGTGTTGCATGGCTGTCGTCAGCTCGTGTCGTGAGATGTTTGGTTAGGTCCTGTAACGAGCGCAACCCTTATTGTTAGTTGCTAATTTTTTAATAAAAGCACTCTAATATTACTGCCTGTGATAATCAGGAGGAAGGTGAGGATGACGTCAAGTCTTTATGACCCTTATATTTTGGGCTACACACGTGCTACAATGTCTATTACAATGGGTAGCAATGATTTAAATCGGTGCAAATCCCTAAAAGTTGACTCAGTTCGGATTGTTCTCTGCAACTCGAGAACATGAAGTTGGAATCGCTAGTAATCGTGGATCAGCACGCCACGGTGAATATGTACTCGGGCCTTGTACACACCGCCCGTCACGCCAAGGAAATTATTTTTACCTTATGTTAGTTTATTAAATTAATTTTTAATAATTTATATTTTAAATTTATTTTTTTTTTTAATATTTTTATTTTTTATTAATTTATTTCTAATCACGGTAATTTAGTAACCAGGGTGAAGTCGTAACAAGGTAGTCGTAGAGGAATCTGTGGCTGGATTACCTTAGTTTATTTTTTTTAAAAGAAAGGGTAATTAACTCAATTGGTAGAGTATCTCGTTTACACCGAGAAAGTTAATGGTTCAATTCCATTATTACCTATATAATAAATATTAATATTATTAAATAAGATTATATATAAAAAATAAATAAATTATTATGTTATTACAATCATCTAAATTAATAGGTGCTGGATTAGCTACAATTGGATTAGCAGGTGCAGGTGCAGGAATAGGAACAGTATTTGCAGCATTAATTAATTCAATGGCTCGTAACCCTTCTTTACAAAAACAATTATTTGCTTATGCTATATTAGGTTTCGCTTTAACTGAAGCGATAGCATTATTTGCTTTAATGATGGCTTTCTTAATCTTATTTACTTTCTAATCTTAATTTAAATATTTAATTATTTTTATACATTATTATTTAACATAAATGTTTATATCTATTTAATGTATACATTAAACTTATTTCTTATAAATAATATATATTTAATTATTTTTATAAATATATGACAAAAATAAAATAATATAATATTAAAAAAATAAATATATTATTGTAACTAATATTATATTAAATTATTTTACAAATAAAGAATATTCCAAGGGAACTCATGGCATCTATAGATAATAATTATAAGTCTATTATACAAAATGAAGGAAACATAAAACATTTTGTTATAGGTATATTGATATAAATAAAGTAATATACATATATAAACTAAAACATATTAAAAATGATACTTGAAAACACATTTCAATCATTAACAGCCGAAATATATCTAATTATATCAATATCAATATTATTATTATATGGAGTTATAAATAGCACGTCTTTAATAACAAATCGTCTGATTATTATACGTAATATCAGTATATTATCAATATATATATTAATTATATCAATATTATTAATATATAATAATCCATTTATCAATATAATAACTTTTAATAATACATTTATAGTTGATAATTTTATAAATATTATTAAAATAATAGTATTGTTAGGTACAATATCATCTATTATTATTTCATTAGATTATGTTAAATATAAAAAAATAAATAATTTTGAATATATAATATTAATTATATTTTCAACTATAGCTATGTTATTTATGACAAGTTCATATAATTTATTATCATTATATCTTGCTATTGAATTACAAAGTTTATCTTTTTATGTATTAGCGTCTATGAAACGTAATTCAGAATATTCAACAGAAGCAAGTTTCAAATATTTTATACTTGGAGTTTTTGCATCTGGTTTTTTATTATTAGGTTTTTCAATATTATATGGAATAACAGGTATCACCAATATTGAACAATTTTATAAATTATTTGTAGATAATTTTAATACAATCGAATATTTTGGTATTTATATATCTATTCTTTTTATACTTATTGCATTTTTATTTAAAATAGGTGCTGTACCTTTTCACATGTGGTTACCAGATGTATATGAAGGTGCTCCTTTATCAGTAACTGCATTCTTTGCTATAACACCAAAAATAGTATTATTATCATTATTATTACGTTTATTTATTTACACTTTTTATGATATTATTTATTATTTAAATAATTTATTTATTTTCTCTTCTATATTATCTATGATTTTAGCAAGTATAGCTGCATTATATCAAACTAAAATTATTAGATTATTAGCATATAGTGCTATTGGTCATATAGGTTATGTTTTAATTGGTATTGTAACTTCTTCTGTAGAATCTATACAAGCTTCTTTATTATATCTTATTATTTATATGATTATGACAATTAATATTTATTCTTGTGTAGTATCTTTACGTAGTCACAATAATAAGATAGAAATTAAATATATATATGAATTTCTTAATTTATCTAAAAACAATCCTTTATTATCAATTACTATTGCCTTTGTATTATTTTCAATGGCAGGTATTCCACCATTAGCAGGATTTTTTAGTAAATTATATATATTTTCTTCTGCTATTAATTCATCTATGTATTTACTTACATTTATAGGTATTTTTACAAGTACTATTTCAGCAGTATACTATATTTATGTTATTCGTATTCTTTATTTTGATAAATCTTCTTTATGGATATATTTAAAACCAATTAATGTTGAATTATCATATCTTTTAGCAATTACATTTTTTTTTATTATATTCTTCATTCTATTTGCTTCACCTATGTTAATATATACACATCAATTAGCTCTATTTTTATCTATTTAGATTATTTAAATATAAAATAATATACATTTATTTATAAAAAAAAAGAAGATGCTTTTCTTAATATTAAATATAATTATAAAAATATTAACAATAATAGTTCCATTATTACTTGCTGTTGCATATTTAACATTAGCAGAACGTAAAATTTTATCTTCAATACAAATACGTAAAGGTCCTAATATAGTAGGTATGTATGGGGTATTACAACCATTAGCAGATGGATTAAAATTATTTTTAAAAGAAACAATATTACCAAATCGTGCCAATCTAATTATATTTTTAATAGCTCCTGTTATTACATTTACTTTAAGTTTATTAGGATGGGCTGTTATACCTTTTAATGATAACATTGTTTTAACTGATCTTAATATCGGTGTTTTATATATCTTAGCTGTTTCTTCTCTTGGTGTTTATGGTATTATTACTTCTGGTTGGGCTAGTAACTCTAAATATGCATTTCTTGGTTCATTACGTTCTACTGCACAAATGATTTCATATGAAGTGTCTATTGGTTTAATAATAATATCTGTATTAATATTAAGTGGTTCATTAAATTTTAGTGTTATTGTTAATTCACAACAATATATTTGGTATGCTATACCTTTATTTCCATTATTCATTATTTTTTTCATATCTATACTTGCAGAAACAAATAGACCTCCTTTTGATCTTCCAGAAGCTGAAGCTGAACTTGTTTCGGGATATAATGTGGAATACTCTGCTATGGGTTTTGCATTATTTTTCTTAGGAGAATATGCTAATATCATATTAATGAGTTCTTTATGTGTTGTTTTATTTTTAGGTGGTTGGTTATCTCCTTTCTTTTTTATACCTAATATCCTTTCTTTTGTTATAAAAGTATTATTTATCGTATTTTTATTTATATTAGTACGTGCTGCTTATCCACGTTACCGTTATGATCAATTAATGAGATTAGGATGGAAAATATTTCTTCCTGTTTCATTATCTTGGGTAATCTTTGTGGCTGGATTAGTTATTTCTTTAGATTATGTTGTATAATTCTTTATTTTATATATAATATGCCGAATGCCAGAATCGAACTGACGACATATTGATTACAAATCAATCGCTCTACCGTCTGAGCTAATTCGGCTGTCTTTTAAAAAAAATATATATATCTTTTAAATAAATAATCATGATAATTAATTCATATATTATTACCATCGTTATTGATAATAATGATATACTTAATATATCTGGTGGTGTTATCATTGATATAATTAATATAATATATATGTATATATAATTCCGTTTATTATTTAAATAATTTATATTAATTATTTTAATTTTTAGTAATATTAGTAATAATATTGGTAATAAACTACATAATGTTATTAATAATAATAATAATAAATAATTTACTGAATATTCATTTATTTTTGCCAATAATAATACACTATATAACATTGTTTGTTTAGTTTTTTCTAAATTAATAAAATATGTATATGTTAAAGGTATAATGTATTTATATGCAATATAATTACTAAAAGTAATTAAGAATATACTTAATGAGATATAATTAATTATATTTTTGATTTCATATGCATATAAGCCTGAATATAAAAATAAAAAGATAGTTATTATTAATGAAATTATTGTTATATAAATAGATATATTTATTGCTATTATGATATAGGTATTGAATACCTCTGTTATGGTTGTATATATAAAATTATTATTATATATGATGTCTATAGGTCTTGATATAATATAGATTAATTCTTCTGAATAATAATAACATAATATAAAATTAATAATAAATGTAATTATTACATATAATAATCTATATTTTAATTCATTAATATGATCTTTTATAGGTATGTGTATCACTATTTATTTATATATATATAAAATATATATTAGTTTATACATAAATATTTGCTTTTTATTATCCCTTACGAGGTTTGAACTCGTGTTTGTGCCTTGAAAAGGCATTGTCCTAGACCACTAGACGAAAGGGACTATGATATAGAATAAATAACATATAATAATATTTATTGTTTAATATAGACATAACAATACATCTAATTATATACATATATCCATTTATGATATTCTAGAAATATAATTAATATATATAGATAATATTAATTAATAAACACTATTTAATAAATATAATATATATCTTTTATAAATAAATAATGAATTTAATAAATAATGAATATAAAGATCCAATATTCAAAGAACAAACTATCTCTAAGATGATAAATGTTTTAATGAATCATGGTAAAAAATCCGTAATAGAAAAAAAAATATATAAATGTTTACAATTAATAAAAAAAAAAAAAAATACAAATCCTATTAATATTTTAAATAAAGCTATTAAAAATATAGAACCAACACTTGAACTTAAAAATATAAAAATAGCAGGTATATCATATCAAATACCATTTGAAGTTACACTTAAAAGACAAAAAAATTTAGCAATAAGATGGTTAATAGATGCAGTTAATTCTCGTATCGATAAGTCTTTAGTTAATAAATTATATATAGAAATAATTAACGCTTATGAACAAAAAGGTTCTGCTTATAAAAAAAAAGATGATATACATCGTAAAGCAGAAGCTAATCGTACGTTTGTTCATTATAGATGGTAAATCATATATAATTCTATTTTATAAAAATAATATATATTTATATATAATAAAAAAATGACATTAATATCATCAGAATATATAATAATATTTATATATATAATTATAGGAGTACTATTATCATTAGTAATATTAGCTTTATCATATATGTTAGCTTCTCAAGAAGCAGATAGCGAAAAAATATCAGCATACGAATGTGGTTTTTCACCATTTGATGATGCACGTAATAAATTTGATGTGAAATTCTACTTAGTCGCAATATTATTTATAATATTTGATTTAGAGGTTACATATTTATTTCCATGGATAACTGTATTAAATAAAATATCATCATTTGGATATTGGTCAATGTTTTGGTTTTTAGTAATATTGACAATAGGTTTTGTATATGAATGGATGAAAGGTGCGTTAGATTGGCAATAATAAAAAATGACTACAATAAATCAATTATTAAAAAATATAAGAAAAAAAAAAGTACATAAAAATAAAAAACGTGCTTTAGAAAAATGTCCTCAAAAAAAAGGAATTTGTATAAAAGTAACTACAATGACACCAAGAAAACCAAATTCAGCAATACGTAAAATAGCAAGAGTTAAATTAACTAACGGTTATAAAATAACAGTACATATACCTGGAGAAGGACATAATTTACAACAACATTCAACTGTTTTAGTACGTGGTGGAGTTGTTAAGGATTTACCAGGTGTAAAATATCGTGTAATAAGAGGAAAATATGATTTACAAGGTGTAAAAAATCGTAAAAAAGGTAGATCAAAATATGGTACAAAAAAAAAATAATGTTTAAGAATAACAATTTATGAATATTATATAGTTATTAAATGTTATATAATGAATATAATAAATACATTAAATAAAGAACATATTAAACAATCTTTAAATAAATCAAATATAATTATACCTAAATTTAAAAAAGGTGATTTAATATCTATTCGTTTTATATTATCTAAAAAACAAAAACGTAAACAAACATTTACAGGTGTATGTACTTCATATAAAAACAAAGGTTTTAGATCATCAATAACGTTATACAATGTAATATATAAACAAGGTGTTACAAGAACATTTCCATTATATTCTTCTATGATTTTAAATATAAGTAATTTAAATAATAAATAGTTTTCTTAAATATAATTATTTATAATAATATTTATATAATTATATTTATTTAAATAAATAATATATATAACATAATATATTTGATAAGAATAATAATATAAATCTATATTGAGAAAATATGTTATAAGTATCATATAATCAATAAGACCATTAATATGGTCAATACCATACAATACATTATTAATAATGATATTATTATTTAAAATATAATTGATAATAAAGTCAATAGAACTATATGCATTATTATATGGTGAAATAAAATAATTAATATAATTAAAATTAAGTAAGATATAAAAACAAACAATTATTAAGAAATAAATAAAATAAACAATGTACATAAAAAAAATAATTAATACGTTCTATAGGAATTGAACCTATGACATTCAACTTAGAAGGCTGATGCTCTATCCAACTGAGCTAAGAACGTATATGGATATATTAATACCAAAAAATAAATTGTCTATATTTAAACAATATAATTTTATATAAAGAATATAAAGCTCCTATTATAAAAAATAAAGGACCTATCCATATAAAAGATATTAATGGACGATAATAAAACTTAGTATACCAACCATTTGTATAATTACCATCACCAATTATGGCATATACATCTGAAAAATAGTTACTATATATAATAGATTTGGTAATATATGTTCCTTTTATAAAATAATAACGTTTTTCAGGAAATAAAATATTGATTATATTATTTTTATTTATAAGACTAACATTACCATATAAGGAATAATAATTAGAACCAATAATATAATTAATACTACGTAAATTAAATATATGATTATTCAAAATAACTTCATCTCCTGGAAACATTATTTGTATAGAATCAATATACATAATATTTGAAATAAAAACCCCAATAAAAAATATAAATACACCGAAATGAGAAATAATCATAGAATTTATAAAACGATAATGATAAACATATAATATTAATGAGATGAGTAATAAAAATAATAGTAATAATATAAAAAAATAAATATATGAAGCTTCTATTTTATAAATAAAAAATATGAATAATATAGGTAATAAAAAGCTTATCGTAAATTGATAATTTTTTATATAGATACTTAAAAACATCAATAATAATAAAGGTATTAAAATAGGTGTTAATATGTAATTATAAAAAGAAATACCAATCGAAATATTAGTATTAAAAAAGAAACTAAATATAGTAGGTAAAATAGTTCCAATTAAAACTGTCATAAAAATAACTAATAAAATAATATTATTCAATAGAATATAATTATCGTAATAGGTATACTTAAAATATGTATATTTATATATCCTTTTTCTATTTAAAAAATATAAATATAACGAAATTAAAACAATAATAATTAAGAAACTAAATATAAAGAAACCACGATAATAATCAACAACAAAAGAATGAACAGACACAAGTATACCCGAACGTACAAAAAAGGTACCAAGTAAACTAAATATGAAAGAAAAAATTGATAATAATATTGTCCAATTAATTAATGATTCTTGTTTAATAGTATGTATTAGCATTAGTAATAATAACCATGGTAATAATGCTGCATTTTCAACTGGATCCCAGAACCACCAACCACCCCATCCTAATTCATAATATGACCACCATGATCCTAATAATAAGCCTATTGTTAAGAAGGACCATGTGATTAAAATGTTAATATGTATATATCTTTTTAATATTTTATATATTTTATTTTCAATAAGAATAATTAGAACCATTGCATAACATATTGAACTTCCAATATACCCTAAATATATAAATGGAGGATGTATAGCTAATACAGCATCTTGGAGAATTGGGTTTAATTCCGATCCGTTTATATTATATATATATAAAAAAAGGAATGGATTTGATGTCAATAATGTAAATAATATAAAAAATAAAGAAATAAATGATTGAATATAAATATATTTAAATAAGATATTTATAGATAAATCATGACTTATCAACGTAACTAAAAATATATAAAATATTAATAAAAAACACCATAATAAGATACTCCCTTCATGATTACCCCATAATGCTGATATTTTATATAATAATGGTAGTGTTATATGTGTGTTTTCTTTTATGTTTTTAATGCTAAAATCTGATATGATATATGAATACATTAGACTTATTAATATTATTGTTGATATTATTTGTTGTATAGATATTATTTTTAGAAGATTATCTTTTCTAATAATAATATACTTATTCTTGAAAAATGGTATTAACAATATTATTATTGTATTTAATAATAATATTATTAAACTGTAGTGTCCAATATTTATTAACATATGCCTCTTTATAAAAAATGAATATATATTATATACTAAAGATTAATTGATAAGACGGTATAGTTTAGTTGGTTATAACGGCAGAATCATAATCTGCATGTCAAGGGTTCAAATCCCTTTTCCGTCAATATATAAATTTATTATGTTTTTAAAAAATATATTAATAAATAATTGTTATACAGATGCAATGGTACCTAATCAAATGGGTTTTCAAGATCCAGCTACACCAATATTTGCTGGTATAGTTGATCTTCATAATGAAGTTTTTTTTTATTTAATTATCGTATTAACAGCAGTTACATGGGTAATTATTAGAATAATATGGTTATTTAGTGGTAAAACATCTAAATTATCACCAGCTTGGTTTTATTGGACACCTAAATTATATAATGATACTCAACCAAGATTATTATTAAAACCTAAAAAATATACACATAATACTACATTAGAAATCGTATGGACTATTACTCCTGCAATTATATTAATGTTAATTGCTATTCCTTCATTTGCATTATTATATTCAATGGATGAATTAATAGATCCTGCTATGACTATTAAAGCAATAGGTCATCAATGGTATTGGACATATGAATATTCTGATTATAATATTTATGATAAAGAATCTTTAATCATAGATAGTTATATGCTTCCTGAAGATTCTCTTCAAGAAGGACAATTACGTTTATTAGATGTTGATAATCGTATAAAAGTACCTGTTAATACTCATATTAGATTAATAACTACTTCTACAGATGTTATACATAGTTGGACTATACCATCTTTTGGGGTTAAAATAGATTCAATACCTGGAAGATT
>JGI24121J20154_1000271_pt1 | contig 14000 bp, 9 predicted proteins | sample Subbio2Aug_QV12A_FD_20154 | JGI IMG/M metagenome (IMG submission 20154)
AATGAGAGTCAGAAAACAATGCTGACCAATAAATTCCCCTTAATTGATGAGAATAATAATGTGTTTGCGATTTGCTGTGTTGCCACAGATTTCACAGAAATAAAAAATGCTAAAACAGAACAAGAGATATTATCCTTACAGCTACAAAAGAAAAATCAGCAATTGCTAAACTTTGCACATATCACTTCACATAATTTACGCTCTCCTGTTAGCAACCTTAATTCATTGTTGTGGCTGTATAAAGAAAGCCAAACCAACGAAGAGAAAGCCCTCTTATTTGAAAAATTTGAAACCGTTATTCATAATCTTTCTGAAACCCTGAATGAACTTGTTGATGCATTAAAAATTCAAGAAGACACCGATAAAAAAAGAGAAGTGCTTCTTTTTGAAGAAGTGTTCAAAAAAGTGAAAGAAAGTATGGCAGGTAAGATACTGGAAACCGAAGCCGTTGTAAGTTATAATTTCACCAAAGCACCTACTATTGAATACCCAAGACTATATCTGGAAAGTATTCTACAGAATTTGTTATCGAATTCATTAAAATACAAATCGCCCAACAGAACGCCTGTTATACATGCGGAAACACTGTTTCAAAATGGCATCCTTACGCTCAAATTCAGCGATAATGGCATGGGTATAGATCTTAAAAGACATGCTGATAAACTATTCGGACTCAATAAAACTTTTCATAAACATGCAGAAGCCAAGGGTGTTGGACTTTTTATTACTAAGACACAAGTTGAAGCCATGGGTGGATCTATTACAGCGAATAGTGAAGTGAATAAGGGTAGCGTCTTTACGATCTTTTTTAATAAGAAAGAAGTGTAATCATTGTTTACTTCGATACCAGAGCCACTCTTTAAAACTTTCATAAGAAGCATCCATATCAATCATTTGCTGAGCCGACGTAAACAATGGCTTGATTGATTCCGGTATTGGAATAGATGTACCAATGGCTTTTTCGACAATCTCCGGAAACTTTACCGGATGAGCAGTAGCTAATAACAATCCTTTTTCTCCTTTTCTAAGCGTTTGCTTCAATGCTTTATAACCAACTGCAGCATGTGGGTCTAAAATATAGTTACTGTGTTCATACACTGATCGTATGGCATGAATAGTTGCCTCATCAGTTTGTTTACTACTACTTACCTGTGATTTGATTAAGCTGAGATCATGCTGATAAATTTCTAAGACGCGAATCAGGTTACTTGGGTTTCCTACATCCATTGCATTAGAATAGGTCATGACTGCTTGTTTAGGCATGTGGATNCCNGTTTCTAAAAAATCAGTGANACTGTCATTGACATTACATGCCGCAATAAAATTACCCATCTCCAACCCAGATCTTTTTGCCAATAAGCCCGCCGCTATATTACCTAAGTTACCACTCGGAACTGCAATAACAGGAGCTGTTTGTAATGCCGGCCATTGCTGCATCGCCAGGAAATAATAGAGTTGTTGAGGCAACCATCGGGCAATATTAATTGAATTGGCAGAAGTAAGCTGTAAACGTTCTGCCAACTGTTGATCCATAAATGCCTCCTTCACTATTTGCTGGCAATCATCAAAAGTTCCATGAATACGCAACGCTGTAATATTATTACCACAAGTGGTTAGTTGCAATTCTTGTACGTGACTTACTTTACCCGCTGGATACAGAATAATGACTTCTACACCTTCGACATTCAAAAAGCCATTGGCAACAGCACCGCCTGTATCACCAGATGTAGCTACCAAAACAGTAGTTTTAGTAGTTTGATCACTCGAGAAATATCCCAGGCAGCGACTCATAAATCTTGCTCCTACATCTTTGAATGCCAGTGTTGGACCGTGAAACAATTCCAATACATAGATATCTTCTTCCAGTTGAATTAGAGGAAAATCAAAATGGATGGTTTCTGTCACAATCTCATATAATCTCTCTGCTGAGATATCCCCTCCCACATAAGGTTGCATGATTTGAAATGCGAGCTCACCTTTATGAATAGATCGAAATTGGTGCAACCATTGCTGACTTATTACCGGAATTCGTTCCGGAAAATAAAGTCCCTTATCAGGCGCTTGTCCTCTCAATGCAGCTTCTTTAAAACCGACTACCGGTGATTGTCTATTGGTACTATAATATTGCATGGTTGATGGTTATTCTGAAAACAACTGTACTCCTTTTGAACTAACAGTAGTAACATAGGTATAGTGTAGCAAATTCATTCGCTGGAATACTTCCTTCATTTGTATCTCTACTAACTGAGCAGTTTCAAGACTTTGGCTCAACATAAAAATGGATGGACCCGAACCTGAAATACCGCCACCTAATGCACCTACAGATTTCGATTTTTCTTTTATTTCATCAACCCCGGGAATAAGAATACTTCTTACAGGTTCTATGATTACGTCCTCTAATGATCTTCCAATCAATGCGTAATCACGCTGTAATAATCCGGATACTAATCCAGCAATATTTCCCCACTGTTTAATGGCATCTTTCAAATAAACTTGCTTTTTTAAAATACTTCGCGCATCAGCTGTTTTTACTTCTATCTGTGGGTGTACAATGGTGACAAATAATGGTGGTGGTTGTAATGGAATGATGTCTAACGGAAAAATAGATCTGATCAATGTAATACCTCCATAAATACATGGCGTAATATTATCCGCATGTTTTACACCGGATGCTAACTTTTCGCCATGCATGGCAAACTGAACCAAGGATTCTTTATTGAATACTTCTCCTAATAAATAATTAGCTGCTACTACTGCCCCTGCTGCACTTGCAGCACTTGAACCCAATCCACTTCCGGGTTTAATATGTTTATGAATAGAAACATGGAAACCAACCGGTATGGTGAGTTCAGACAACATAGCTTGTAATGCTACACCTGCTACATTACGATCGGGTTCAGTTGGTAATCCATGATCATCCGTATGAACGATAACAATACCAGGCTCCTTTTTTAAAGTGATCGTCATTTCGTCATAAGGCTCTGCAACTGCAAATCCCAGTATATCAAAACCACAAACCATATTCGCGATGGTTGCGGGTGCTTTTATTTTTATTGATTGTCCGTATTCCATAATTTATATTCTTGCTATCCGAATAATATCTGCAAAAACGCCGGATGCTGTTACCTCCGCACCTGCCCCAGCTCCCTTTATGACCAAGGGTTGTTGATGATATCGATGCGTATGAAATAATACGAGATTGTCTTTCCCATATAAATGATAGAAATCCGATTCGGGTGCAACTGTTTCTAATCCAACCTTCGCGTTTCCATTTTCATAAGTGGCGATGAATTTCAGTTTACCATTTTGTGTTGCCGCTTCTTTGTACAGTTGTTGGAAATGGCCTTCATGCTTGGTCATCTCTTCGTAAAAATTGTCTACAGTTCCATCGAAACAACTGGAAGGAAGAAAAGAAGTATTGGCAATATCTTCCATTTCCAACGGCTGCCCTGTTTCTCTGGCCAGTATCATGATCTTACGCATCACATCAGTACCACCTAAATCAAGACGTGGATCCGGTTCAGTGTATCCTTCTGCTTGAGCTTTTCTAACTACTTCTGCAAAAGGTATCAAAGTATCATAATGATTGAACACATAATTCAAAGTACCTGAGAGTACTGCTTGTATTTTTTGGATCTGATCTCCGCTTCTTAAAAGATCATTCAGTGTGCCGATAATCGGAAGTCCTGCCCCCACATTGGTTTCAAAAAGAAATAAAGCATTATACGATTTAGCCAAAGATTTCAATCTTTGATAAGAAGAATAGGAAGATGAGCAAGCAATTTTATTACAAGCTACTATGGATATACTTTTTGTTAACAGAGATTCATAAACATTTGCCACGATATCGCTGGCTGTAACATCTACAAACACACTATTCCTTAAATTCTTATCCTTGATCGCAGAAGCATAGTTCTCAATTGAACTGAAAGGAGCATCTGCTAATTTTGACTGCCATGATTCCAGATCAATTCCATTTTCATCTATTAATGCTTTTTTGCTGTTGGCAATACCAATAACCCTGATCTGTAAATTCAGTTGATCGCGAAGAATCGTTTGCTGCTGTCTTATTTGTTCCAATAATTTACCCCCTACATTTCCAGCACCCGCAATGAATACATTTAGTTGCTTATAGGTAGTTTCAAAGAAAGTTTCATGCAATACATTAATCGCCTTTTTAACATCACGCGATGCTATAACAGCAGAAATATTTTTTTCCGATGACCCTTGTGCTATGGCGCGAACATTAATGCCATTTCGTCCCAGTGAACCAAACATTTTTCCGCTAATACCCGGATGACTCTTCATCTGCTCGCCCACTAAAGCTAAAATTGACAAATTCGTTTCTACAATTAATGGCTCTACTTTTCCATTGATAATTTCAATATGAAATGCGGCATCAATTGCTCTTTTAGCTTTCAGTGTATCTGATTCATTAATAGCCACACAAATAGAGTGTTCTGATGAGCTTTGTGTTATCAATATCACATTGATTCTTTCATTTGCTAATGCTTCAAACAGTCGCTTAGAAAAACCGGGAATACCTACCATACCACTCCCTTCCAAACTCAATAAACTGATACTATTAATACTGGATATGCCTCGAATAAAATCTTCAGAAGGAGCTGAATAGTTTTCAATCAATGTTCCATGCTCCTCTGGAGCAAATGTATTTTTTAACCATACCGGTATACGCTTATGCATAACAGGCTGTATGGTTGGCGGATAAATGATTTTAGCACCAAAATGAGAAAGCTCCATAGCTTCCTGATAAGAGATTTGTGCAATAGGCTTTGCATTCATCACCAATCTTGGATCCGCCGTCATCATACCACTGACATCTGTCCATATTTCTAATACATCAGCATCTAATGCCGCAGCATAAATAGCGGCAGAATAATCAGAACCCCCTCTACCCAATGTTGTAGTATGTTCTGCCAAACTGGATGCAATAAATCCTGGAGCGATGTAATATTTGTAATGATGGTTATTGAAATATGCCTGTATCCTCTCATTAGTAGCTGAAAAATCTACAGCAGCGTTACCATGTTGTGAATCTGTGATAATTAACGATCTGGAATCTATCCATTGTTGATTCATTTGCAATGATTGAATTTTCGCAGACAGTATAACCGATGAAAGTATTTCACCGAATGAAACAATTCTGTCTTGTATACGAGGCGATAATTCTTTGAGCCGATATACTCCATCCAATAATTCCTCTAATTCATTGCAATACTGTTTAACCTTACTCAGTACTGAACTCTGTTGCTCTAATGGCAACAGATCTCTCACCGCTGTAAGATGTTGAAGCGCTAATAATTCTGCTTCTTTTGTATACGATTCATCAGCATTGGCTGCCATTGTAGCCATTTTGAGTAAATGATCTGTAACACCACTCATGGCCGAGACAACGATTACTAGCTTATCTGACGAAGATTGATTCACTAAAACCGATACAACTTTTTGAATATGATCGGCATTGGCCATTGAAGTCCCGCCGAATTTGAGCACTTTCATAATAATGATTTGAAATACAATGAATAGAGGATGACCCTTTAAAACGATCCTAAGATCCTTGGATGATATAAAATGTATAACCCCTTACAGGGTCGTTGTGGTAGTAGTAATAATAGCAGTGCCCATCGCTGTTGAAGCGAAAGAGAAGGACATATATGACTGCATTTGATTCATTACAGAATAAAGATAAGGACTTATTATATTACTAAACCAAATAACCAAAAAGATTATCATTCTTATTCAGTTCCGTATAATTAATTTGATGAGCAATCAGATTATCTACTAACAATTGATAGTCTTTTCTTGATTTCAATTCAATACCTACCAATGCCGGACCTGTTTCTTTGTTATGTTTTTGCATGTATTCAAAACGGGTAATATCATCATTCGGACCTAATACATCATTGACAAACTGTTTCAATGCACCGGGTCTTTGTGCAAAACGGATTAAAAAATAATGTTTTAGTCCTTCATACTGCAATGATCTTTCCTTGATCTCCTGCATACGATCAATATCATTATTGCTGCCACTCACCACACATACCACTACTTTTCCTTTGATTTGTTCTGCATAATCGTCCAAAGCAGCTACCGATAATGCTCCGGCAGGTTCTGCCACAATCGCATCTTCATTGTATAATTTGAGGATACAAGAACAGATTTTCCCCTCCGGAACCAGACATACATCATCCAATACATCTTTACAAATAGCAAAAGTGAGTTCACCTACTTTCTTTACAGCAGCTCCATCTACAAATCGCTCTATGGTTTCCAGCTCAATAGGTTTACCGGCTTTCAAAGCTGCGGTCATAGAAGGTGCTCCTTCCGGTTCAGCACCAATAATTTTTGTGTGAGGAGACATGGTTTTAAAGACAGAACCAGCTCCTGCACTCAATCCACCGCCACCGATTGGAACGAATAAGTAATCGATATTACTTTGTTCTTCAAGTATTTCCACCGCTACAGTAGATTGTCCTTCTATGATCTTCACATCATCAAATGGTGGAATAAAAGTCATGCCATTTGCTGCTGTATAGGCTTTAGCAGCCATCGCACAATCATCAAAAGTATCTCCGGTAAGAATAACTTCGATGGCATCTGCACCAAACATTTTAGTTTGGGTAATTTTTTGATTTGGCGTGATCACCGGCATGAAAACAACTCCACGAATTCCTAGTTTTTTACAGCTGTAAGCAAAGCCCTGCGCATGATTACCCGCACTGGCACACACAACCCCTTTCGATAATTGAATGGGATCTAAGCTGCTCATCATGTTATAAGCCCCTCTCAACTTATAGGAACGAACGATTTGTAAGTCTTCTCTTTTCAGATAAACATCACAATCATACTTTCTAGATAAAGAATGATTATAAGTAAGCGGAGTTTTAACCACCACTTCTCGCAAACGATCAGACGCTGCAGTAAAATCTATCGAATAGCTCATTGTTTTCATGCCAATCACTTTATGAAAGCGCTGCCGCTTCTTCTACTTTTTGATTTTCAGGGCGGAGACTTCTCACTGTTTTTCCTGCTTGCCACAACTCACTTTCGCGCAACTCTTTTAATTCTTCTTCCAGCTTTTCTCTATAATCAGCTTTGCTATTGCTTTCAATTGATTTAGCCGCTTCTTTTCCGGTTGCTACACTTTCATACAATTCTGTGAAAACGGGTAATGTAGCATCTCTGAATTTTTTCCACCAATCCAAAGCACCTCTTTGAGCAGTTGTAGAGCAATTGGCGTACATCCAATCCATTCCATTTTCAGCAACCAGTGGCATCAATGATTGTGTTAGTTCTTCGACCGTTTCATTGAAAGCTTCCGAAGGAGAATGACCTTTGGAGCGTAAAACCTGATATTGCGCGGCAAATATTCCCTGAATGGCGCCCATCAAGCTTCCTCTTTCGCCTGTTAGATCACTGTATACTTCTTTTTTGAAATCGGTTTCAAATAAGTAGCCACTACCAATTGCGATACCCAATGCAACAACCCTTTCAAAAGCTTTTCCGGTTGCATCTTGAAAGATGGCGTAACTACTATTCAAACCTCTTCCTTGTAAGAACATTCTGCGTAAAGATGTGCCTGATCCTTTAGGTGCTACCAGAAATACATCCACATCTTTCGGGGGTACAATTCCGGTTTGATCTTTATACGTTACACCAAATCCATGAGAGAAATACAATGCTTTTCCGGGTGTTAGGTGTCGTTGTACCGTTGGCCATAACTTGATCTGTGCAGCATCACTTAAGAGATAACAAATGATGGTACCTCTTTGCAATGCTTCTTCAATTTCAAATAAAGATTCTCCTGGAACAAAACCATCACGTACCGCTTTATCCCAGCTCTTTGAGTTTTTACGTTGCCCCACGATCACGTTGATACCATTTTCTTTTTGATTCAATGCTTGCCCGGGACCTTGAACACCATATCCAATTACTGCTACTACTTCATCTTTTAATACTTCCTGCGCTTTTTCCAGCGGGAATTCTTCTCTGGTGACTACATTTTCTACAACGCCTCCAAAATTTAACTTTGCCATGTTGCTTGTTTTATATTTTAATAGATTGGGTTGATTACATACTAAATACTTCCTGTTGTTTTCCCAGGTATTCATTTTCGATTAAATCATCACTTGGATCAGTTGCTTCAAACTCTTTGATCTTTTCATGAAAACCGCTACTGGCTTTGATAATAGCCACACGTGCACTTCTTACAAATTCAATGAGTCCATAAGGTTCTAAAACACCAATCAATCTGTTGGTTTCTTCGCGGTGACCACTGGTCTCAAAAATGGTATAGTCTTTTCTGATCACTACCGCTCTCGCACCATACTCTCTTAGTAATCTTTCCACTTTTACCTTCTCGGCAATTTCATCCGTAGATACTTTATAGAGTGCCAGCTCCTGCCAAACGATTTCATCATTGGTATTGTAATAAGCTTTTAANACTTCNACTTGTTTTTCTATCTGACGCACTAGTTTTCTTACCACTTCTTCCAATTCATCAATAACAATGGTAAAACGATGAATGCCTTCTACTTCAGAGGGGGAAGTATTCAAACTTTCTATATTGATTTTTCTTCTGGAGAATATAATAGCGATTCGGTTCAGCAAACCGATATGATTCTCTGTATAGACTGTGATGGTAAATTCTTGTTTTTGCATACGTTTACTTTAATCTGATTTCACTAACACTACAACCTTGTGGAACCATTGGGAATACATTGTTTTCTTTACCGACCATCACCTCCAATAAATATGATCCTTGGTGAGAAAGCATTTTTTGTAAAGCGTCTTTTAAATGATTCCGCTCTTTTACTGTATCTCCACTGATACCATATCCCTTAGCTACCGTTACATAATCAGGACTGGCTATATCAACGAAAGAATATCGTTTATCATGAAACAATTGCTGCCACTGCCGCACCATTCCGAGAAACTGATTATTCAGGATGAGTATTTTTATGTCAATACCTGTTTGCAGAATGGTTCCTAATTCCTGAATGGTCATTTGAATACCGCCATCACCAATAACAGCAACAACAGTTCTTTCAGGTGCTCCAAACTTTGCTCCGATTGCTGCCGGCAATGCAAATCCCATGGTACCTAATCCACCCGAAGTAATATTGCTTCTGGTTTGATTGAATTTGGCATAGCGGCATGCTACCATTTGATGCTGACCTACATCAGAAACCACAATAGCTTCTCCTTCTGTTAATTCATTCAATACACGAAGTACTTCACCCATGGATATTTGTCCTTCGCTGGGATATAATTCATTACTGATGACTTCTTTTTCTTCTTCTTTTTGATAAGCCCTGAATTTTTCGATCCATTGAGGATAAACTTTGGTTTGTATCAATCGCGTGAGTAGAGGTAAAGTCTCTTTACAATCGCCCCATACACCTACGGTTGCTTTTACATTTTTATCAATTTCAGATGGATCAATATCCAGATGAACCACTTTTGCTTGTTTGGCATATTTGTCTAGTCTACCCGTAACCCGATCATCGAAACGCATACCGATCGCAATCAATACATCACATTCATTGGTCATTACATTGGGACCGTAGTTTCCGTGCATACCCAACATCCCCATGTTTAATGGATGATCAGTAGGTAAAGCACTCAAACCTAGAATAGTCCATGCTGCAGGTATCCCAGATTTTTCCAGAAACGCTTTGAACTCTTGTTCTGCATTACCCAGTATCACACCCTGACCAAAAATTACAAAGGGCTTCTCTGCTGCATTGATCAGTTCAGCTGCAGCTTCAATAAATTCTTTTCGGATATATGGTTTGGGACGATAGCTCCTGATATGATCACAGGATTGATATCCTGCATATTCAAACAATTGCAACTGCGCATTTTTAGTAATATCAATGAGTACAGGACCGGGTCTACCACTTCTGGCGATATAAAAAGCTTTCGCCAATACTTCCGGAATTTCACAAGCATCAGTAATCTGATAATTCCACTTGGTTACCGGAGTAGTAATATTGATTACATCTGTTTCCTGAAAAGCATCCGTTCCCAAAAGATGAGCGAATACTTGTCCTGTGATACAAACAAGTGGTGTACTATCTATTTGTGCATCTGCCAACCCTGTAACCAAATTAGTAGCACCCGGACCACTCGTTGCAAATACCACTCCCACTTTACCGGATGCCCTTGCAAACCCCTGTGCAGCATGTATTCCTCCTTGTTCATGTCGAACAAGAATATGTTTTAGCTGTTCATGATAATCATACAATGCATCATAAATAGGCATAATCGCACCACCCGGATATCCGAATATAGTATCCACCTGCTCGGCAATTAATGCTTCGAGCAATGCTTGTGATCCGGTAATCTGTATGGTAGCTTTTACCGGCTTTTCTATGATGTCTATCGCTGTTTCCATTATCATTACTTATTCATGTTTAATTAGATTTCATCGGTTACACAACCTTCGGATGCGTCTTTTACTGTTCGGGCATACTTAAATAATAAACCCTTGGTTGCAGTAAGAGAAGGTCGTTTCCATGCTTGCTTTCGTTGTTGTATCTCTTCATCAGGTACTTTTAAATTGATAGATCTTGTAGTGACATTTAATTCTATGACATCATCATCTTTTACCAAAGCAATCAGTCCACCATCATAGGCTTCAGGAGTAATATGTCCAACAACAAATCCATGTGTACCTCCGCTAAATCTTCCATCAGTAATCAATGCAACCGACTTACCCAATCCAGCTCCAATGATGGCTGATGTAGGTTTCAACATTTCAGGCATGCCCGGACCACCCTTGGGTCCTACATAACGAATTACTACCACATCTCCTTTTTTGATCTTACCGCTATTGATACCTTCTATCAATGCATGTTCTCCATCAAATACGCGTGCGGGTCCAATGAATAATTCCCCTTCTTTGCCGGATATTTTTGCTACACTTCCTTTCTCTGCCAGATTCCCATATAATATTTGAAGATGTCCAGTTGCTTTTACCGGATTTTCGAGAGGGTAAATGATTTTTTGTTCTTCAAAATTTAAATCAGGAACAGCAGCAAGATTTTCTGCTATCGTTTTTCCGGTAACTGTTAGGCAATCGCCGTGTAGTAATTTTTTCGATAAGAGATATTTCATCACGGCAGGAAGTCCTCCATATTGATGTAGATCCTGCATCAGGTATTTCCCACTCGGCTTAAAATCTGCCAGCACAGGAATACGATCACTGATGGTTTGAAAATCATCTTGTGTTAATGAAACATTGACTGCTTTAGCCATGGCAATCAGGTGCAGTACTGCATTCGTACTACCACCCAGTACCATGATTACTGTCATCGCATTTTCAAAAGCCTTACGTGTCATGATATCACTGGGTTTGATATCTTTTTCCAATAATAATCGGATGGCTTTTCCAGCTTCCAAACATTCCTTCTTTTTTTCATCACTCAATGCCGGATTTGAAGAAGAGTACGGTAAACTCATACCCAAAGCTTCAATAGCTGATGCCATGGTATTGGCGGTGTACATACCACCACAGGCTCCTGCGCCCGGACAAGCATGTTGAATAATACCTTTAAAGTCTGCTTCAGAAAGTTCACCGGCAATTTTTTGTCCTAACGCTTCAAATGCAGATACAATGTTGAGATCTTGTCCATTATAATGACCCGGTGCAATAGTGCCCCCATATACCATAATGGATGGACGATTCAATCGACCCATTGCTATCAATGATCCGGGCATATTTTTATCACATCCGGGTAAAGCAATCAATGCATCGTAATACTGTGCGCCGCAAACAGCTTCAATTGAATCTGCAATCACATCTCGACTCACCAAAGAGTAACGCATGCCATCGGTTCCATTACTCATACCATCACTCACGCCGATGGTGTTGAAGATGAGACCTACCAACTCATTATCCCATACCCCTTGTTTCACCAATTTCGCTAAATCATTCAGGTGCATATTACAGGTATTACCATCATAACCCATACTGGCAATACCCACTTGTGCTTTTTTTAAATCATCTTCCGTTAATCCAATACCATAAAACATAGCTTGTGCCGCAGGTTGCGTAACATCTTGTGTAATGGTTTTGGAATATTTATTTAGTTCATTCATACTCATTGTTTGTAAACAGATACTACTTAAGCTTCTGTCATTTCTCTTGTATATTCTTTTTGTAACACTTTTGCTTTATAGGCTTGTTGGAGTACAGCACCTAATGACTCTTCCCATTTTTTCTGAAAAGGAATAGTATCAAGCGACTCTAATGCCACTACTTCTGCAGCTGTTCCACAATAGAAAGCACTGTCTGCTCCTCGCATTTCTTCAGGCCTGATCTTTTTTTCTACTACAGTAATATTCAATTCATCACTTAATTCTAATAAAGTAGCTCTCGTGATTCCAGGTAAGATATTGCCTACCGAAGGGGTATAGAGAATCCCCTCTTTCTCAAAAAAAACATTTGCTCCGGGACCTTCTGCTACATAGCCATCAATATCCAACAGTAAAGCTTCATCGAAGCCTTGGTCTTTTGCTTCCTGACAAGCCAATATTGAGTTTACATAATGTCCTGATACTTTTGCGTTGATCTTAAAGCCGCTTGGATTGGGTCTTCGGTAAGAAGATGTCATCACACGCATTTGATTACTTAGGTAACCATTGGTCCATTCCCATGCAGTAATGGCCAGATAGCTTTCTTTCCCTTTTGATAAGGACATATTCGGAGAACAAAGAATAACTGGTCGTATATAAGCATCAGTAAATTCATTTTTTTGAAGTAGCTCATACGTGATATCAATCAATTCTTCAACGCTTACTGAGAAGGGAATACCCATTACCTGTGCTGAATAACAAAGTCTTTCGTAATGTTCTTTTGCCTTGAATATAACCGTTCCTTGATCTGTATGATAGGAGCGAATCCCTTCAAATACAGCATACCCATAGTGCAGCGATTGACTATATACATCAATGTTTGCCTCTGTGGCTTTTACAAAGTTGTCTTTGAAGTAAATGATGGTTGATGACCCGTAGTACATATATCTGTTTTGTGTAAATAAAAAAGCCCCGCCTTTTGGAGGCGGGGCTGTATAATTCAGTTGATTGATATTATAGTAAAACTCCTCCTCCGTTTGGTACAGGGATAATAATGACAACCACAATAATAATTGTGCTGATGATGTTGACAATATTGGTGCTGTTACTAAACATGAGGAGATTCTATTCAACAAATATACTCCCACCTCTGATAAAAAACAAAGAACTCTTCTATTATTTTTTCATCTAACGAACAACCGTTTGTTATCTGATATCCGAATACAACAAGTGCGACACCTATTGTATCGCACTTAAATATTGACTTTATACATCCATACTTATTCATTATCTGAAACCCATCAGATAATGGTAGACTTATTTAAACTAGCATTAGCACTTACTGCCAATCCATTATTTCGCTCAATATGATCAGCTATTAAATCGCCAATAGCACTGGTGGAATAATTATTGACAGGATCGATATCTTTTGATACAAATCCATTCAATAAAGTCCATTCTACGGCTTTTCGAACCGTATGCGCTTCTTCAGTTAATCCGAAATGATCTAACATCATAGCTGCAGAAAGTATAGACCCTATTGGATTTGCGATATCTTTTCCCGCTGCTTGTGGATAGGATCCATGAATAGGCTCAAACAATGCTGCTTTATTTCCAACTGAAGCCGATGGCAATAAACCAAGAGACCCTGCCAATACACTAGCTTCATCACTAATGATATCACCAAACATATTTTCTGTTAGTACAATATCGAATTGCGCAGGATTCAAAATGATTTGCATGGCTGCATTGTCTACATACATATAATCAACCGCTACTGTTGGGTAGCCAACTGCGATTTCCTGAATAACACTTCTCCAAAGTCTGGATGTCTCCAACACATTGGCTTTATCAATGAGGGTTAGTTTATTTTTTCTTTTTTGCGCGTATTGAAAAGC
>JGI24121J20154_1000283_pt1 | contig 13632 bp, 9 predicted proteins | sample Subbio2Aug_QV12A_FD_20154 | JGI IMG/M metagenome (IMG submission 20154)
TTAAAAACTTACCAATATTGAATCTGGTTGTTTCAATTTCTCCTTTATAGCTGGGTTCCCCTTTAACAGGAAGTTTCAAACTGATGTCAGTGGTGAGTCCACCCAAAGCAGTACTAAATACACCCGAGGTTACAAAATTTCGAATGGTTCCATTGAAATTGCCTCTGTAAATGATATTTCCTAGTTCAGCAAGATTGGGATCCTTAATATCTTTTAGAACAGGTATGAAACTGAGCAGGTCATTGTAATTGGTTGTTACTACACTTTTCGTTAAACCAATTTTCGTTGTATTAATATCCGGTAAGCCTTTCATGCTTAATGTTCCGTATAGCTTGGTATTGTTGCCGATTCTACAAGAAAGATTGGTTGTAGTAAAATCAGCAACAGTGCCTAAATAATTGCCACTGATTTCAATATTTCTTTTCAGATTATTAAGCTCAGGTGCAAAATAGGCAATATCATCACTATTGATTTTCGCATCTTTGAATCGAGCTTCCATCACTACTTTGTCAATGTATTCACCAAAGTCTTTATTAAAATCGGTGTATTTCATTGCATAGTAATTACCAATTCGGCTTTTACTTGTCCGCAGGTCTAAAGAAGCTAATTCCATGATCTGTGGGGTAAAACGAAATTTGGTCTTCAGTCTTTGTAATTCAAAACCGCTTCTGTCTTTTACAGAAAGATCAATATCAGCTCGAATAGTGTCTTTAACGAAGGATAGATGATTGAAACTGCCATTTAATTTACTCAGCTGTATATGTGATCCATCAAAATTATTAGATGGATTATTCGGATTTCCATCAATGAATAATTTACCATCTGTGATCTTAAGTTGTTTCGCTTGAACAAGAATATCCCCAGCATTAAAATACATACCTGTATCTATCGATGCTTTTGTTTTTTTTCTTAAGGAATCAGGACGTAAAGCGGGTAATGCCTGGATAGCAAAAAAAGGTTGATGTAGTTTGATGTCGTCAATCAGGAAAATACTGTTATTTAAATCAACTCGATTCGCATCTATAATAAGACTGGCAAATTGAACGGTCATTTTTTCACCTACCCATTGATCATTCTTAACTAAGCGGAGATTTTTTAGATCGATTTTCTTTAAATCAAGCTCCAGTCCCCCTTTCTTTTTTTTGCTGGGAGAGGGTGAGGTAAAATGATCAACAATATATTGGTAATTCCAAACGCTGTCTTTCCGATTGATCTTAATAACAGCATCTTCCAGTCCAGCATATCTTAATACGGATTTTTCTTTAAGAATGAACCAATCTGTAATACGCACTTTTACCGCGCCGGCATAGATCAGTGTATCTTTTGATCGGTCTCTGACCATTAAACCTTCCAAATTCAGTCTGTTCAGAATTCCGATACTAACATGTTTAATACTGACTTCGGTACCTAGGGATTTAGATATCCGACTGGTAGCCATACTGACCAGTTTATTCTGCACATACTCTGTTTGAATAGCTATAAAGATGACGAGGATAAGCGTAATGAGGACGAGTAGGGTATATCTTAATATTTTCAGGAATCGCTTCAGAAAGGTCAGTTTAATACAAATTTAGGTAATAGCTTCCTCTGTGCAAATTCAATACCAAAAGGCATTTGATCGTCTAAAATAAAGTGAAAATAGATTATAATAACTGATGTATCTGTGCATATTGTAACAACATAATCGTTTTACCATCTTTTATCTCTCCGGATTCAATCATTTCCAGGGCTTTTACGAATGGCAATTCCAGCACTTCAATATTTTCCTGTTCTTCCTCGATACCCCCACCTGCTGTAATTTTCATGTCTTTGGTATAAGCTGCTACAAAAAAATATAGGATTTCTGTAACAGATCCCGGCGACATATAAGCCTCAAAAACCTTTTTAACATCTTTAATCAGGTATCCGGTTTCTTCCTCTGTTTCCCTTCTGATACAATTCTCGGGGTCATCCTTATCCAATAAACCGGCACAAGCTTCAATCAGCATACCATCTGGATTGCCATTAATAAAGGTGGGTAAGCGGAATTGGCGGGTCAAAATAACCGTTCCTTGATCTTGATTGTACAATAAAATGGTTGCGCCATTACCTCGATCGTAAGCTTCTCTTAATTGTCTTTTCTTATTACCCAGATGATCGGTTATTTCATATTCGATTCGTTTCAGTATATACCAGTTGTCTGATAAAATGTCTGTACGAAGGATCTCAACCTTTGATTGCATGTTTTATTGTTTGTTCTGTTGTGCCTGTTTCACGGAGTCTAGATATACTTTGCTTTCTCCTTTAGGAATACTCAAAGAATGCCATTCGTTTTCCCGAATCATTCTACCGAGGTATACAATTTGTCCGACATGATAAGGGTAATGTGCCAATTGTCTTAAAATAGCATCATACACCAACAATGGCTCTGTTCTGATGGTAATGGTTTTCATCAGATCTCCCGGTTGCAAACTTTCGAGTGTGTTGAGCAGGGAGTTCCAGCCTTCGTTCCAAAAGGATAGTAAGTCTTCTCTTGTCATCGTTATGACTTCAAACTCGGCATCTCTTTTACGCCAATCTTTTTCTCCATCTTCTGTCAGAAAATTTGTCCACCTACTCAACATATTTCCATACATATGTTGAATGATGATAGCGATGCTGTTACTTTCTGTATTTGGTTGATAAAAAAAATCATTGTCTTTGAGTTGCTCAAATGTCTTATCCCCCAACTCTTTGTAATACCTGAATCTTTTAATACTATCCTTCAGGAATCCTTCTTCCAATGTGTGCATACAATTATTTTTAAAATCCTGCTACGGAATCATCACCTCTTTTATCTGCTACAGATTCTCTTTGCCCGTTTGAGAGTATTCGGATACCTTCTGTTCGACCAATAGCACTTCGTTCTTTGACTCTATATCCCATAGCTTCCAATTTCTTTTTGGTGTCTGCGAGGAAGTCTCTTTCAATTACCACTTCATCCGGAAACCATTGATGGTGGAATTTGGGTTTGTTGATGGCATCATCCAGATCCATTTTGAAATCGATCAGGTTCACCAAAGCCTGAAATACTGAGGTAGGGATCGTAGTTCCACCGGGAGTGCCAATGGTGAGATAAGGTTTTTTGTTTTTCAGCATCAGAGTGGGAGTCATAGAGCTGAGCATTCGTTTACCCGGTACAATAGCATTGGCTTCACCGCCCAGTGCGCCATACATATTAGGAACGCCAGGCTTTACGCTGAAATCATCCATTTCATTGTTCAATAAAAAGCCGGCGCCTCCAACAACCGTTCTGCTGCCATATCCGCCATTCAAAGTAGTGGTAACAGCCACCAAATTTCCTGCTGCGTCAATCACACTCAGGTGGGTGGTTTCTTCACTTTCAGAAACAGCACCTGCGTTGATTTGAGTACTCACCCCGGCTTTATTTGGATCATAATCTTTCATCCTTTCAGCCAAATAATGTTCACTCATCAAAGTGTCTACCGGTACTTTCCAGAAATCAGGATCGCCCATATGTTGTGCTCTATCGGCATAGGCTCTTCTCTCTGCTTCAATCATCAATTGAACACTGGCAACTGTTTGAAATCCATAACTGTTCATGGGAAATTTTTCGATCATTTTCATCATTTGCGCAATCAGAATACCACCACTACTGGGTGGAGCAAAACTGATGATCTCATGATCCCGATACTTGAATTGGATAGGTTCTCTGAGTTTAGCTGTATAACTTTTAAGATCTTCGTACGTAATGATGCCTTTACCGCGTTGCATTTCCTCTACAATTAGTTTGGCTGTTTCTCCTTCATAAAATCCTGCCGCTCCGTCTTTTTGCATTCTCTTCAGCGTAGCCGCCAATTCTTTTTGTACAAGAGTATCACCTGCTTTCCATCTGCCTTCTTTGGTGAATGCCGTAGGTCTGGTACTGTATTTCAGAAAAGATTCACGTGTACTATTCAGAGATGATGCTTCTCTTTCAGTCACAACAAATCCATGCTCTGCCAGATCAATAGCGGGTTGTACCAATTTCGCAAAGGGAAGTTTGGCATAAGGCATGGTTGCAAATAAGCCAGCTACTGTTCCGGGAATACCGGAAGCAAGATGTCCATTTTGGGACAATGATATATTGGCATTACCCTGTGCATCCAAATACATATCTCTTGATGCGGCTGCAGGAGCTGCTTCACGGTAATCTAATCCCAGTAGTTCTCCATTGCTTCTTCTGGCAAGTAAAAATCCGCCACCTCCTAAATTGCCTGCACCCGGGAAAACCACTGCCAAAGCCAATTGTGTGGCAATAGCTGCATCAAAAGCATTACCACCTTGTTTCATGATTAAGGCTCCAACCTGACTAGCCAGCGGATGAGCACTGGACACGGCTGCTTTTGCATAAGTTGCCTTTTTAACAATGGAATATTTGTAAGGGTTGATGGCTTTTCCGGGTCCAACTACCGACACCACTTTTTGTGCCTGTATGCCTGATAAAAGGAAAAAAAATGCAAATGATAGAAGGATTGTTTTCATAAGTGAAAATTAGGCGTTTTTGCACAAAACTGACCTTTCTATAATACGATCTGTATAAAAAAATGAACCAATCTTTTCCGCGACCTCTATTTCTTCGCTACATTCACCACTCATTTATATTGAATATGAAATCATTATTATCCATTCTGGTGATTCTGGTATTGTCTATATCAGTCACAGCTCAAAATGTACCCAGTCCTGAAACTTATCTGGGTTACAAAGTTGGTACCCGCTATACGCGGCACCATAAGATCGTTGAATATTTTAATACAGTGGCAAAAGCCCGTCCCGACATGGTAAAGATCGAATCCTATGGTCAAACCAATGAGGGAAGAGAATTGATGCTTGCTTTTGTAAGTTCCCCTGAAAATATGCAGCGATTGGAAGCTATTCGCTTGAATAACCTTCGCATTGCAGGTACTACAAAAGATAGGGCTGCTCCGATTGTAGAAAATGCACCGGCTATTGTTTGGTTAAGTTATAATGTACACGGTAATGAGCCTTCTTCTTCTGAAGCAGCATTATTAATGATTCATGCATTGGTAGATCCATCAAATAGTACAACCAAAGAATGGTTAAAGAATACGGTAGTGGTAATAGATCCATGTATCAACCCAGATGGAAGAGATCGTTATGTGAATTGGTTCAATTCTGTAGTCGGAAAAGAGATGAATCCAGAACCCTCTTCACGTGAACATGCTGAGCCCTGGCCTGGAGGAAGAAGCAATCATTACAATTTTGATCTGAACAGAGATTGGGCATGGCAAACACAAGTAGAAACTCAGCAGCGATTAAAGAAATATAATGCATGGTTACCTCAAGTACATGTTGATTTTCATGAACAGGGATACAATGAGCCCTATTATTTTGCTCCTGCTGCAGAGCCTTTTCATGAAGTGATCACACCATGGCAGAGAGATTTTCAAGTATTAATTGGCAGAAACAACGCTTCTTATTTTGATAAAAATGGATGGCTATTCTTTACGAAAGAAAGGTTTGACTTGTTATATCCTTCTTATGGTGATACCTATCCTGTTTATAATGGAGCAATTGGGATGACTTATGAGCAAGGCGGACATAGCAGGGGAGGATTGGCTGTTGTGAATGAAGATGGAGATACCCTTACATTGGTTGATCGTGCTACGCATCATTTTACTACCGGATTGTCTACCGTAGAAACCGCCAGCAAGCATCAGCAAAAACTGATGAATGAATTCAAAAAGTATTTTGATGATAGTAGAACCGGTAAGATTGGAGAGTACAAAACTTATGTACTTACTTCAAAAGATCAGAACAAGTTGAATGCAGTTATCAAATTGCTGGAGCAAAATGGTATTGAATGGGGTACTGTAAGCAATAAAAATTTTACCGGCTTCAACTATTTCACCGGTAAGCAGGAAGCTTTTGCAGATGAAGGATTGCATATTGCAGTAAGTGCAGCGCAACCTAAAGCTGTTTTAGCTAAAGTGTTACTCGAGCCAAGAACAGTTGTAACGGATTCTAATACTTATGATATCACTACCTGGTCTGTTCCTTATGCTTATGGAGTAAAAGGATATGCCATCAAAGAAAGATTGGATGTATCCAATGATTGGAAGTCAACAACTGTAACACCTGTGAATGCATCTTATGGCTTATTGATTCCATATACCTCTTTTAATAGTGCCAAAGTATTGGCCGAACTTTTAAAACAAAATGTAAAAGTTCGTTTTGCAGAAAAGCCATTTAAGTACGGTACAAAAAATTATGACAGAGGAACACTCATCGTTCTAAAAACAAGTAATTCATCTGTGAATTGGGCAGCCATTACCAATGCAGCTTGTATTAAACACAATGTACAGGCAGATGCAGTAGAGACAGGATTTATGGATCAGGGTTCCGATATGGGTTCGCCAGATGTAAAGATCATCAGTAGTGCACCGAAAGTAGCTTTACTGACTGGTGAAGGAACTTCTTCGCTTGGTGCGGGAGAGATATGGCATTTCTTTGATAAGCAGTTGGATTATCCTTTGACTTTGATCAACGGGGGAGATATTGCGAGAATCAATCTTAAAAATTTCACTGTATTAATCGTACCGGATGGTTATATCCGCGCATTATCTGAAAAAGCAACAGCAGATCGCTTGAAAGAGTTCGTTCGTTCAGGTGGAAAAATCATTGCACTGGAAAACGCGGTAGGACAAATGGCTGCTGAATGGGGATTGAAACAAAAAACAGATAAAGAAGACGAGAAAGGTGAATATCTGGATGTGAAGAAGTATGGTGATCGTGAAAGAAGTTATTTACCTAATTCTATTCCAGGTGCGATTTATAAAATGGATTTGGATAACACACATCCACTAGGTTTTGGGTATCCTGATTTCTATTATACGCTCAAGCAGGATGGAATCTTATTTGAATTCATGAAGGGTGGCTGGAATGTTGGAGTGTTAAAGAAAGATGCTTATGTAACTGGTTTTGCCGGTTATAAAGTGAAGAGTAAGTTGAAAGATGGGATGCTTTTCGGTGTACAGGATATGGGTGGAGGAACCGTAGTGTATCTATCTGATAATCCATTGTTCCGTAATTTTTGGGAGAATGGTAAACTTTTATTCTCGAACGCTGTTTTCTTAGCAGGACAATAACATTCAAAAGGCCGGATTAAATCCGGCCTTTTTTATATTTATCCATGAACTCATCCAGCAAATTCAAGCGAAGAATGAAAAGAACAGGTATCATTATGTTGATTCTTCTTTGTTTGTGGACGATCATGGCCCAAAGCTGTATGAAGTTCCGGATCAGTGATGAACAAGCCATTGAGAATTTCAAAAAATCAGGTGTAAAACTACAGATAGGGCGGCTGAAAGTAAATAGCAGAACCTTACATTATGCCAAAACAGGAAATGATACATTGCCCACCATCGTTTTTGTACATGGCTCACCGGGAGCTTGGGATGCTTTTGAGGCTTTTATGCGTGATCCCATATTACTCGAAAAATATCGGATGATTTCCGTTGATCGTCCCGGCTTTGGTTATAGTGATTTTGGGGATGCCATGAATTTACAAGATCAGTCTATGATCATACAGCCACTGTTTGAAAAGGAACAAAATGGAAAGCCTGTTTATTTAGTGGGGCATTCGTTAGGAGGGCCTTTGATTATACAACTGGCGGTTGACAGACCTGATTTTTTTGATGCTTTGGTAATCCTTGCAGGATCCATTGATCCCAAACAAGAAAATCCGGAACGATGGCGCCCATTGTTTATGAATAATCCACTGAAATTCCTAGTGCCGGGTGCTATGCGTCCATCCAATGATGAATTGTGGTACTTGAAGAAAGACCTTAAAGATTTAGCCCCTCAAATGGATCAAATAAAAGCTAGAGTCTACATTGTTCATGGGGACAAGGATATCCTGGTGCCCTATGCGAACCTTGATTTTGGAGTTAAAGCCATGAAGAATGCTGCATTCATGGATACACTGACCATTCCGGGAGCCAATCATTTTATACCTTGGAGCCATTATAAAACAGTAAGGGCTGTTTTGTTAAAGCTATAGTCGTTCACCGATTTTTGTGTAAACGGTGAGTCGTATCTTGGATCAGCCATTATCTTCGCTAGCACCATTATTGTCGTATGAAAAGAAAAAATACTTCCTTTCTTTTATTCTTCTGTTTGCTGACTTATTTTGTTAAAGCCCAGATTGTACCTCCAACAGCCAGCTCTTCTGATATTTACCAGCAGTTGAAAAAGCTGAATGTGCTTGGTAGTGTGCTATATATCGCAGCACATCCTGATGATGAAAACAACGGCTTACTTCCTTATCTGGCAAAAGAAAAATTGTATCGTACCGCGTATTTAAGCTTGACAAGAGGTGATGGTGGTCAAAACCTGATCGGTCCCGAACAGGGAATTGAATTGGGTATGATTCGTACCCATGAATTAATGGCTGCCCGTGCAATCGATGGATCTGAGCAATATTTCTCGACTGCCTATGAATTCGGTTTTAGTAAAAGTGCGGAAGAAGCATTGCGTATTTGGGATCGTGAACGCGTATTGGAAGATGTGGTTTGGATGATCAGAAAATTCCAACCCGATATCATTGTTGCTCGTTTTCCCGGAGATGAAAGGGCTGGTCATGGTCACCATGCTGCTTCGGCCATTATTGCCAATGAAGCTTTTGAAGCTGCGGCAGATCCCAATAAATTTCCAGATCAGTTTAGATACGGAGTCAAACCATGGAAGGCCAAAAGAATTTTATGGAACACTTTCAATTTTGGCCGAACAAATACTACGAGTGATAATCAGTTAAAAATGGAAGTGGGGGGGTACAATCCCTTGATTGGAAAGAGTTATGGAGAATTGGGTGGAGAAGCAAGAAGCATGCATAAAAGTCAGGCTGAAGGCAGGCCTAGAAGAAGAGGTGAAGTATTTGAATACTTTGTAACAACAGGTGGAGATTCTGCTAAGACAGATATCATGGAGGGAATTAATACCGGTTGGGAAAGATTGAAAGTAGATACTGTTTTGCAAACCGTTACTACACAAGGGAAAAACAACATCGCTTCCTATCAATAACAAAGCGCAGATTGATAGTATTCAATTACTACTTCAACAAGTGTTACAGCAGTATGATTTCAAAAGTCCGGATAAATCTGTTCCAGCGCTTGTGAAATTGTATCGCAAGATTGAAAGTCTAAAAACTTCTGATCAGCTTTGGAAATCGCAAAAGCTAAAAGAGCTAAAAGAAATCATTGAATTTGCTTCAGCATTGTTTGTAGAAGCGTATACGCAACAGGAAACTGCATTAAAAGGAGATAGTGTACGTGTGAGTTACTTTATTAATAAAAGATCTGATGTGCCTATGAAGATCAGATCCGTGAAGATGGCTGATTATCAGGATACTCTAATGATGCTCTATCCTGAAAAAAATAAAAACCATGTCTTTACAAAAATTTTGGTACCAACATTTGGAGCTGAGATAACACAGCCTTACTGGCTTCGTCAACCTAAAGTAAGGGATGGGATGTTTACAGTATCAGATCAGATTGATGTGGGTAAAGCATGGAATGATCCTCTGTATCATGCCGTATTTACAGTGGAAATAGATGGGTATACTTTTGATCTGAAGAAGCCGGTGCTATATAAATATGTAGATGCAGAACGTGGAGAACTCTATCAGCCATTTATCATTGTGCCACATGTCGAATTGTACATGTCTCCATCTGTAGTCTTATTAAATGTAAAAGATGAATATGGAAAAAATCGTTCAGATTCCATGTTACATGTAATTTATCGATCTAATTTCTCACAAACTGGAATCACAACTGATCTAAATATTCGTCAAGAAGCAGTGAAACCGGTTATTTCAGGAGAGAAAAGAAGTTTTATAAAAGGGCAAAGACAAATCATTGATATTCCTATATCTAAAGTGTATAATTCAAAAGCTCCTGTAAAGTATTTGGAAGCAACGATGCGTATTACTACCCCAGAAGGTAAGGCCTTGAATTTTTCTGATTATTTCAAAGCAATCAAATACGATCACATTCCCAACATTCATTATGCTTTCAGAGATTATGTAAAAGTGATTGATTCGGAAATTAAAGTAAGGGGTAAGAAGATCGGGTTCATTCCGGGTTCGGGAGATGTAATGCCGGAAGCNCTGAAACAAATGGGGTATGAAGTGAAAATCTTAGATGATGCATCCGTAACAGATGATGGATTGAAAGACCTGGATGCAATCATAACAGGTGTAAGAGCCTACAATATACATGAGTGGCTTAGCGGAAAGTATGATGTGATGATGCGTTACGTACAAAATGGTGGCAATCTGATCGTACAATATAATAGAAATCAAGGTGGTGTATCTAATCCCAAGATTGGTCCATATCCTTTTCAAATCAGTAGTACACGTGTAACAGAGGAAGATGCTGTTGTAAAATTTGTACAACCACAACATCCGGTACTGAATTATCCTAATAAAATTTCTCAAGAAGATTTTAATGATTGGGTACAGGAAAGAAGTACGTATCAAGCCGATCAATTTATCGGAAAATATGAAGCACCTTTAGGAATGAATGATAAAGGAGAAAAAGAAAGTACTGGCAGTCTCATTACAACGAAATATGGCAAAGGTAATTTTGCTTATGTAAGTTTGGTAATGTTCAGACAATTGCCGGCAGGAAATCCGGGGGCATTTAAAATTCTGGCGAATTTGGTTGCCTTACCCAAACAACCATAATATGCAGCAAAGAAGAAAGATCGGTATATTGACTTTGGTAGTCATTGGAATTGCGATTGGTTTTTTGATTAAAAACGTACGTGTAGGTTTATTAATTGGCTTGGCATTAGGATTATTAAGTGGAAGTCTCATTCATAACAGAAATAAATAACGGATATGAATAACAAAGAAAACATCCCTTTATTCAAATCTTGGCGCAGTTGGTACTGGTTTGTGCTATTGGTATTATTGGGATTGATCCTTTTTTTTCTTTGGCTCACTAAAACGTATGCATGAGTAAGGTAGATTGGATAGTACTGGTGATTACACTTGTTGCGATCATTACTTATGGACTGTATAAAAGCAGAACCAGTAAAGATCTTGAAGGCTATTTTCTAAGTAACAGAAGTATGCCTTGGTACCTTGTATTACTCAGCATTATGGGTACACAAGCAAGTGCGATTACATTTTTATCGGCACCCGGACAAGCATTCACTGACGGTATGCGATTCGTGCAGTATTATTTTGGTTTGCCCATTGCAATGGTGATATTGTGTGTGACTTTTGTTCCGCTATTCAATAAGCTCAAGTTATTTACTGCTTATGAGTTTCTGGAGAAAAGATTTGATCTGAAAACCCGAACTTTTACTTCTTTTTTGTTCTTGCTTTCAAGAGGATTATCTACGGGTATCAGTATTTATGCCCCATCGATCATTTTATCTTCTTTGATGGGATGGGATATTTTTTGGACAAATATTGTCATGGGAGGTATGCTGATCATTTATACGGTGAGTGGTGGGGCAAAGGCAGTTGCGTATACACAACAACTACAACTGATCATCATATTCGCCGGAATGTTTGTTGCTGGATATTTGATTGTTGATTATCTACCGGAAGGCGTAGGGTTTAATGATGCCTTGAAAGTAAGTGGTGCTTCCGGAAAGCTCAATGTTATCACAACGGGTATTACAGAAAATGGATTCGATTGGAAAGATCGATACAATTTAATCAGTGGTATTATTGGTGGCTTCTTTTTAGCCCTTTCTTATTTCGGTACTGATCAATCGCAGGTAGGTCGCTATTTAACAGCCAAGAACAATACTGAAAGCAGATTGGGATTACTTATGAATGGATTGGTGAAAGTACCCATGCAGTTTCTGATCTTATTGTTAGGGGCCTTATTGTTTACTTTTTATCAGTTTACACCTTCACCGGTCTTTTTTAATAAGGCAGTAGAAGAAAAAGCGATGCAAACATCCTATCAGCAAGAGCTTGTGTCTGTTCAAACGCAGTTCAATACTTATCAGAGCAAACAACAAGAGTGGAGCAGGTTATATACGGTAGAGAAACAAGAGCAATATAAAGATAGTATAGCGATTGGAGCGCAACAATTGGCCGGGTTGCAAAAACAATATAAAAATATCTTAACGAAAGCGGTGCCTGGAGCGGATACGAATGATACCAACTATATTTTTTTGAGATTTGTAGTTGATTTTTTGCCAAAAGGATTGGTAGGATTATTGATAGCGATCATCTTTCTAGCGGCGTGGGGGTCTATCGCAGCAGCACTAAATTCATTGGCTTCTTGTACTATGATCGATTTTCATCAGCGTTTACAAGGAATCAAAACAGACAGTACTGATCCTGATCAATGTGCGAAAGAGTATAAGCAATCAAAATATTATACGCTTGGTTGGGGCATCTTTTGTGTGATCACAGCCCAATTTGCATCCGGTATGGGGAGTTTGATAGAAGCCGTAAATGTACTGGGCTCTCTTTTTTATGGTGTGATCTTGGGTATATTCCTGGTGGCATTTTATATGAAAAAAGTACAAGCGAATGCGGTGTTTGCGGCTGCTATTATTGGTGAGTTGATCGTCATTGCGTTCTTCTTATTGGACCGGTATAACATTATAGGTCTCGGCTTCCTTTGGTTGAATGTTGTGGGTGCTTTGGCAGTAGTTCTATTGAGTTTTATTTTCCAACTGTTTCAGAGAAGGGTTGTTGAGTAAGGATTTCATTTGCTGGATAGCTGTTTTATTCAACTCTAATAAACGTTGTTGCTGTGTTAACCCATTTCTGATCAAGAGTGCATTGATACTTTCTAGATTACTGAGAATGATGAGTTGCTCTAACGTAGCCTGGTCTCGTATATTTCCGGTATGATTTTCTTTCCATTGTTTTGCTGTCTTCCCAAATACAGCCATATTAATAACTTCCGCTTCTGTTGCATATACCATTCCTATTTGCTTTTTACTGAGGGTGGGAGGTATTAATACGTCTACAATAGCATCTGTATGAATTTTGTGGTTGATTTTGGCTACTGTTCTGTGAATACTCCATTCTAGCTGATGAGTAGATGATTCCTGTTCTTTTAATCTTTGTACTTCTTTTATTAGGTACAATTTGAATTCTGCACTGATCCATGAGGCGAATTCAAATGCAATGTCCTTGTGCGCAAAAGTACCACCTGAATTTCCCGCTTTTACAACGATGCCTTTTGCATTGACGAGGGTTATCCATTTTAATGGGGATAGTATGAAGCTGTTACTGCCAGCTTCCTTCAATAAGGGGTCGAAATCGACCCCTTTGAAATCGGGATTATGCAATAGTTCCCAGATCCCTAGAAACTCAATGGTAGACTTGGTTCGCATCCAGTTTTTGATGATATCCTTCGGCTCAGACGGATTTTTATACCTTGCTATATCAGTTAATGATATAAAATCGATAGTACCATTCTTGAGTAATTCGATTGGCTTGTCTTTTACTATGATGATTTGCTTTTTGGATGCCATATTCATAGGTTGAAATAGTAAAACTAATGGCACTTATCAAGCCATACAATACGTATAAATACCTGATTTATGGAAAAATCAGTAACATCGTAGCATGAGCAATCGATTTACCGTTACACCTTGGGCGAAGCATGC
>JGI24121J20154_1000298_pt1 | contig 13178 bp, 4 predicted proteins | sample Subbio2Aug_QV12A_FD_20154 | JGI IMG/M metagenome (IMG submission 20154)
ATTGGCTGCTGTTCAAAAAAAGATGCATATCACAAACTTGGTTTTTATCATAGCTCCAAGGGTAAATGCTGCAGGCAGAATGGATGATGCAAAAAAAGCGGTTCAGCTCTTTATTGAAAAAGATCCTGTGAAAGCCATGGCTTTTGCTGAAATGCTACACAGTGATAATGCAGATCGTAGAGAAGCAGATAGTACTATAACCGAAGAGGCTTTGGCATTAATTGAAGCCGACCCCATATTTGCCAATAAAAAAACAACCGTTGTATACCAAGAACATTGGCATAAAGGAGTAGTAGGAATCGTTGCCAGTAGATTGATTGAAAAACATTATCGTCCAACAGTCGTATTGACCAAAAGCGGAGAATATATTGCCGGTAGTGCCCGAAGTGTTGCCGGTTTTAACTTGTATGAAGCCATTCATGCTTGCCGTGAACATCTGTTAGGATATGGAGGGCATTTTGCAGCAGCCGGCATGACTTTATTACCGGAGAAAGTGAATGATTTTGCTGCTGCTTTTGAACAAGCAGTACAAGAACAAATACAACCAGAACAACTCATTCCGGAAATCATTATTGACACTCCTATTCACTTTGAATCAATTACACCTACACTTTATAGTATTCTAACGCAAATGGAACCATTTGGTCCGGATAATATGCGACCGGTTTTTATTGCGGAGAAAGTATATGATACCGGTTTTTCAAAAATTGTAAAAGAACAGCATATCCGATTTGTTGTAAAACAAAAAAATATCACCTTCACAGGTATCGGCTTCAATATGGCAAATAAATTCGAGTTACTGCAACATCAACAACCACTTGATCTCGTTTTTACACTTGATGAAAATGAATGGAATGGAGAAAAAACCATCCAGTTGAAAATGATTGACCTGAGATTAAGTAACGGATCCAATCTTTAATTCAATATCTCCATCAATAGGATAGCCTGTACAAGTTAATATTCTACCATTGCCTATCTCGTCTTCCATCAATACCTCATTTTTATACATCCAAACTTTCCCTTTCACACAGGTTGCAGAGCAAGTTCCACATTGACCGGCTTCGCAACTAAAAGGTAATTGTACTCCATTACGTTTGGCAGACTGTAAAATGGTATCCGGATATTTACTTATCCATGATACTTGTTTTCCTTTTTCAATGATAGTGATGGTATGTGCAGTTACATCTGGAGGAACTTTTGTTACCGATGGATACTCAATGACAAACTGCTCTTTTTTGATTTGTTCATTCACAAAACCCATCCCACGGGCAACGATGGTAATCATTAACATATATTGAAATGGGCCACACAAATACAACCAGGTATTCATTTTGTTATTCCCCACTTCTTTAGTAAGTATTTCACTCACTATTGAACTACTCAATCTGGCTTTTCGATAATCAGACTCATCACTAAAAAAGAAATAAATTGAAAATAGTGAGCTATAATCAGAAGCAAGTTTCATAAGCTGCTCATAAAAAATGACATCCTTCTTTGATTGATTACTGTATACCAATACAATTCGCTCAGTCATTTGACTTTTTAGCAATGCCTTGATTTGCGAATAAATAGGTGAGATTCCGCTTCCTGCAGCGAAGAAAATAAAGCTATTCTTTGAATTGATTCGACTTGTATGAGGCAAAATAAAAAAGCCCGCAGGAGCGAGTCCTGTAAGAACATCCCCTACTTTCACTTTTTCAACCAATATTCGCGAATAAGAACCATTAGCAACTCTTTTGACAGTTATACTTAATGGCTCATCTGGAATGGATGATATGGAATAACTTCTTCGCTCCTCCTTACCATTCCGATTTGAAAAAATAAACGTGATGAATTGTCCTGCTTCATATTCAATGGTATCATTTTGCGCATCCAACACTAAGGTTGCAACGTCATGTGTCTCCTTAATCACGCTTTTTACTAAATATTGCATGCGATCGTATTCATTACTATGAAAATAATCATTACAGATGAGTATATAGATATAAAAACGGTCCGCATAAGCAGACCGTTATATAATTAGCTCTTTATATCATCAAGCTTTAACCTGTTCAGTTTGCAGCAATTCAACACTTCGATGGATGAAATTTGTAAGATCATTCCCTTTGAGTAATCCTTGTGAAAGCAGGGCCAGATCTGCGAGGTTACGAACCTGTTTTTGCCGTACATCAGTATTCGTTTCTTTCAGCAACTGCTGATAAATAGGATGATTTCCATTTACCGTGAGTGTTACTTCATCAGGCATCTGAGCATAGAACGCAGTCATACCACCGCCAACACCTGCCATATCTTTCATACGGCGCATAAATTCCGGGCGGGTAGCAATGACCGGAGCTGTTTCCGGACTCAGTCCTTTGACTTCAGTTGTTACATGTAAATCGGGAATTGTCAATGTAAACAGTTCTTTTAGTTTATCAGACTCTTCTTGATTTAAAACAGATTGATCAGACTCCTGTTTATCAATCAAGTTATCTACGATATCAGCATCCACTCTTACAAAGCTTACATTCTCCCATTTCATTTCCATGGTATTAATGAAGGCCGCATCCACCAGTGTTTCCATTTTAACAACGGTATATCCTTTCGCCTTACATGCTTGAACATAAGCATCTTGCTGAACAGGATTGGTGGTATATAAAATGATCTGTTTCCCTTCTTTATTTTTTTGTAATGCCTCTGTGGCTGTTTTATATTCTTCCAATGTGTGGAATTTTCCTTCCACATCTTCCATGATGAGAAACTTATTGGCTTTTTCCAGGAACTTATCATCAGTCATCATACCATACTTCACAAACAATCCCAGACTCTCCCATTTTTCTTCAAAAGAAGTTCTTTCATTACGGAAAATTTCTTCCAGCTTGTCTGCTACCTTTTTAGTGATATGCGCATTGATTTTTTTCACATTCGGATCACCTTGTAAATAGCTTCTACTTACGTTCAGTGGAATATCCGGACTATCAATCACACCATGTAACAACATGAGAAACTCAGGAACAATATCTTTTACTTCATCCGTAACAAATACCTGATTACAGTACAACTGAATCTTGTCTTTTTGGATCTCATAACTCTGTTTGATCTTAGGGAAATATAAGACACCCGTTAAATTGAATGGATAGTCTACATTGAGATGAATCCAGAAAAGTGGTGTTTCTCCAAATGGATATAGCTCACGATAGAATTTTTCATAATCTTCTTTAGATAATTCCGAAGGCTTTTTGATCCAGATCGGATGGGTATTATTAATGGCTTTTTCTTCCTCTTCTTTTTTCTCACCTGCTTCAGAGAAGTAAATGGAAATAGGTAAAAATTTACAGAATCGTTCCAGAATACCTTTGATACGTGAAGCTTCTAAAAATTCTTTGCTCTCTTCATTGATATGCAATACAATTTTAGTTCCGCGTTCATTGTAATCGGTTTCATAGAGCTCATACTCGGGACTACCGTCACAACTCCAGAAAACTCCACTTCCATCTTTAAAACTTTTTGAATGGATATCCACTTTATCGCTCACCATGAATGCACTATAAAAACCCAATCCAAAATGACCGATGATACTCGCGTCTTTGTACTTATTGACAAATTCTTCTGCACCACTAAATGCCACCTGGTTAATATACTTATCTACTTCTTCTGCGGTCATACCCACACCACGGTCTATGATGCTCAATGTCTTTTCTTTTGCATCAAGCACCACATCGATGCGCAATTCACCAATATCGCCTTTTGCTTCACCAATAGAAGAGAGTGTTTTTAGTTTTTGGGAGGCATCTACGGCATTACTCACCAGTTCACGAAGGAAAATTTCATGATCACTGTAAAGAAATTTTTTGATGATAGGGAAAATATTCTCCGTTTGTACACGAATCTGACCTTTTTGCATGGCTCACTTGTTTTGGCGCAAATGAACAAAGAAAATACCAAAGCAGCCGAAACTGACAGGTTGACAAGTTATCCACAAAGCGGAAAATTAATAATAGGTTGATGCTACGAAAAATTGTCATTGTAGGGGAAATTCTACATTTGTCTTTCCAAAAATAAACTCAAATCCATGAGAAAACTGTACCCGATCCGTTTTATCGGAATGCTTTGCCTTGCTTTAGTTGCTATCGTAACAGAGGCGCAAACCATCGGATGGAACTTTACAACCGCTACCCCTTCCACCACTACCGCAAATATTATCGCTTCTGATATTAGCAGAGGAAATAATAATGGTACTACCAATGAATTAATCACCACTAATTCTCCTTCTAGTACCTATCCAGGCTTTTCTGCAGGTGGTAATGCAGGTGCTGCCGCCAGAATTGGTGCCCTGAATACCGGAGCCAGTGGAAGCGCATATTTCGAATTTACACTTACACCTGCCGGTGGATATGCATTCAATCTTACGGGTATTAATTTTGGTACCAGAAGTACAAGTACAGGCCCACAAGCGTATAGTATCCGTTCTAGCATCGATAATTATACTTCTGATATTGTTACAGGTACTATTGTTGTTGCCGGTACGCCATGGGCATTAAAAACCCATACAGGTCTTGCCATTTCATCTTCTACCCCGATTACATTCCGGATATACGGATATAACGGTACAGGTTCGCCTGGTGCCAATACCACCAACTGGCGCATTGATGATCTTTCACTCTCTGTAAGTGCAAGCGTTCCAACCAATATATCAACACTTTCAGCACTTTCTTTGAGTAGTGGTTCTTTAACCCCTTCATTTGCTTCCAATAATTTTTCTTACAGCAGTACAGTTCCTGCCTCTGTAAATAGCATTACGGTTACACCTGTTGCTACTGATGCACTGGCAGCGATTACAGTAAACAGTTTACCTGTTACCAATGGAAATACTTCTCAAGCCATCAGTTTAAATACAGGTGTTAATACCATCACCGTAAATGTGACGGCTCAGGACGGCATCACTGTTTCCACATACAATATCCAGGTTACGCGCGAAACACCCGGTAATCCTTTATTATTTGTAAATCCAACCAATTTTAATCTAGGGAATCAATGTATTAATACCACCACCAATACATCTTTTACTGTTAACGGAACAGATTTAGATGGCAGTCCGGTTACCATTACTGCTCCCGACGGATTCAGTGTTGCTACCACTGCCAATGGCAGTTTCGGAAACAGCATCCAACTGAATTATACCGGTAGCACATTAAACCCTACTACTGTTTATGTACGTTTTACGCCGGTTGCCGTTCAGTCCTATCAAAATAGTTTTACCCTTTCTGGCGGCGGAACTGCGCTGTCTTATCCAGTAAATGGAAACGGAGTGAATAGTACCGCTTCTGTCAATACACAACTAGTCAGCAATATCGGATCCACCACTGCTACGCTTGGAGGAGATATCACTAATACAGGATGCTCACCTGCATCCGTATATGGATTTGAATACAGCAGCACGAATAATTTTGCTAATGGTACAGGCACTGTTGTTGGCTCCAATAATTTATCAGGCAATAACTTCAGCGCTTCGCTGAACGGATTAACGCCCAATACCACCTATTACGTTAAAGCCTTTGTTACCAATGCCGGTGGAACTGCTTATGGTCCACAACAGTCGTTCATCACTACTGCCAAACCCGTTATCATGGCAGAACAGATTGCATTGGCTTATACACAAAACTTCGATAATATTTCCAACTGGTCCAATGGTTTTGTATCTGATAATGGTGCCAACAATTTTAGTCCTGTTGCAGTGAATACCAATGGTCTTATCCCTAGTGGCACCAGAACTACCGCTGCTACCAACACATTTGCTACCAGTACTTCAACAGGTGTTCAACGCGGAAATGGCAGCCTTGTTTTATTGGCAACAGGTGCAACAGACAATACCGCTGCTATAGCTGTTGATCTTTTACTCGACTTTACCGGAGTGAATGCAGGAACCATTGGTTTTAACTGGGCTTCTGTCAACAACAGTACCGGTGATAGAAAAGGTTCTCTTCGCGTATACGGAAGTATCGATGGAATCAATTTCACTGAAATTACAGCTGCAGCTGTTTTGAATATTACCAATAACGCACCAACCAGCGGAACCATATCAGGTATTGCATTACCGGCTAATTTCAGCAATAACCCAAATGCAAGGTTAAGATTCTATTATCATAACGGCACTGGAGGAACATCAGGTTCTCGACCAAAGATCAGCATTGACAATCTTATTGTGAGAGGGTATACACCTGGTGATGTAACTGCACCACTCGTTAGCAGCTATAACCCTGCTCCGGGTTCAACAGGTATAACTCCTTCAGGTGCTATCTCTGTAACATTTAATGAAACGATTGTTCCCGGTACAGGCAATATTATCCTGCACAATACCACCAATGGTACCAGTCAGGTATTCAGTATCACTGATCCGGCAGTTACCATAGCTGCAGAAACATTGAGTTTGAATACCAATCTTTCGGCATTCAAATCGTACTATGTAACAATAGATGCTGGCGCTTTGGAAGATCTGGGTGGAAATGCTTTTGCAGGTATAGCTGCAAATACCTGGAACTTTACTACCGGTGCACCTCCTACCAGTTTCAATTTTAATGATTGTATCAATAATCTTCCGGGAGGTTTTACACAGTATAGTGTTACAGGTGCTCAGGTTTGGGGTTGTACTACATTTGGTAAAACAGGTAATGGCGTTCAGATCAATGGTTTTGTGAGCGGTGCTCAGACAAATGAAGACTGGCTTATTTCACCCATATTTGACCTATCCGGTTTTGATTATCCATTATTGAGTTTTGCATCACGTGTTCGTTTTGCAGGGCCGTCTTTAAAACTGATGGTGTCTACCAACTATACAGGCACCGGAGATCCAAACCTGGCTCAATGGACTGAAATCAATGGTCGTTTTGCAGAGCCTGAATCGGATGTATGGACCACCAGTGAGCAGATTGATCTATCTGCATTTAAAGGAGCGAATGTATCTATAGCTTTTGTGTATACTTCTTCTCCTGCATTAAACGCAGCCAGATGGACATTGGATGATTTCAACATTACCAACTCAGCAACACCTGCAGCACCGGGTATTGATATTCGTGGCGGGAATATTGATTTTGATTATATAGCAAATGGACAAATTTCTGCCAACAGAACATTCTCTGTTGAAGGATATAATGTAACAGCCGATATCACCATCAGTGCACCCACCGGTTTTGAAATCAGTTTGGATGGTAATAGTTTCACTTCTTCATTACATATTCCAGCTGCCGATGCCAATTCACGTAAAACAATTTATGCGCGTTTCAGACCGGTAGCTGCTGATCAAAATTATACGGGTCAGATTAGTGCTGTAATCACCGATGTGAATGGTACCATTACGGGCATGAGTTTTACAGGCACATCACTCAGAACATTGAAAGTAGTCAACTGGAATCTTGAATGGTTTGGCAGTACTGCTTCAGGCTTAGGTCCTACCAATAAAAATTTACAACAACAAAATGTACAACAAGTACTAACCAGCTTGAATGCTGATCTGTATGCATTGGTAGAAATCGTTGATACACTCAGATTTAAGACAGTTGCCGAAGCATTACCGGGCAACTATGGATATGTTGTAAATGATTATGGTTCCTATGCAGATGATGTAAATGATCCAGACTATGCCGGTGCACAAAAACTTGGATTTATTTACAATAAAGATATTATCAAAAAAATAAGCACCAGAGGTGTTCTACGAAACAGCACTGGCAATGCTTTTAATAGTTGGGCTAGCGGTCGTTATCCTTTCTTGATGCAAGCAGAAGTAACATTGAATGGTGCTACCACTTTGGTTGACTTTATTGTGATCCATGCGAAAGCCAACACAGGAAACACTGCTGATAAAATTGAATCGTATAACAGGCGAAAAGCAGGTGCAGATGAATTAAAAGATTCTTTAGATGTTATGTTCCCCAATAGCAAGATCATCATATTGGGTGATATGAATGATGATTTTGATAAAACCATCACCACGGAAGTAGCACCAAATACGGTTAGCTCCTATAGCTCATTTTTGAATGATGTTGCTAATTATAACCCCGTGACTTTGCCATTGAGTTTAAGTGGTAATAGTTCAACGGTATCTTTCCCTGACATGATTGATCACGTAATTACTTCCAGTGAGTTGAACATTGCATATGTGCCCAACTCAGCCAAAGTGTACAGAGATGTATTAACACTGATCAATAGCTATGCCAGCACTACTTCAGATCACTTCCCAATCATTACCAAGTATGACTGGCGCTATTTCAGTAAACCTGTCATTACACTGTCTGATCTAGGATTCTTTGCAGATCAAGGAACATGTTCTGCTCATATTACACTTCCAACACCAACAGTTACCGGGTTTAATGCTATCAGTTCGATTACAAGTAATGCGCCTGCTAGTTTCCCTGTAGGTGTAACCAGCGTAATCTGGACAGCAGTTGATCAGTACGGCAATACATCCACAAAGGAACAATTGATTACTGTTAGTGACAATCAAAAGCCTTTAATCAAGGCACCTGCTACTGTAAGTGTTGTAAATGACAATGGAACCTGTGGTGCAGAGATCAGTTCATTGGGTACACCAGAGGTTTCGGATAACTGTGGTATCGCAACTATTACCAATAATGCTCCGGCAATTTTCCCGGTAGGAAGTACAATTGTTGTTTGGACTGTAACAGATATTCACGGCAATGTTTCAGACACTTCACATCAAACAGTAACTGTAATCGATAACCAACCTCCTGTTGTAAAATCAAAAGCTATTACTGCAACATTGGTTAATGGCACTGTCTCTATTTCAGCAAATGATGTAAATGATGGCAGTTACGACAATTGTGGTATTGCTAGTATGAGTATTTCGAAAAGTATTTTCAACTGTAATAATATTGGAAACAACAGCATTGAATTTACTGTAACAGATATCAATGGAAATACCAACACCACAAACGTCACTATAACCGTAGTAGGTAGTACAACTACTGCTAATATTCAGATTGCACCTTCTGAAACAACTTTTACAGGAGGTAATGCAAACAATATCTACTTGGGTTATGGAGCACAATCAGCTAGGTTGAATGTTACTGCCAATGGTGGGGCTCCTTATACTTATAGTTGGACCGGTAGTACAGGTTTGAATAATTACAACTCTTCTAACCCGGTATTTACTCCAAGTGTGGCAGGCAACTATAGTTTCACAGTAACTGTATCCAATGCTTCCGGATGTACCACTACCGCCTCTGTTAGTTTCTGTGTAAGAGATATCAGAGTACCCGGTACTAATGGTAAGAAAGTGTATCTCTGCCATAACAACCAGACCCTTGAACTGAATATCAATGCTGTGGATGCACATCTACGCAATCACTCAGGAGATAAATTGGGAAGTTGCACACAACAAGGATGTACGGTAACTACCAGCAATAGTATTGGAAGTTTCACACAAACAATCAGTGAAGAAACAGTGAATACGATTGAGGTTAAGGTTTTACCAAATCCAAGCAGTGATTATTTCACCTTGAAAATTTCAAGCAAAAATCAAAATCCTGTTCAGTTGCGCATAACCGATGCAAGTGGAAGGGCTATGGAAACTCGCAATAACTTGAATGGAAACAGTACTGTACAGGTAGGTCATAGACTTAATCCAGGCAGTTACTTTGCAGAAGTAATTCAAGGATCAGAAAGAAAAGTAGTTCAGCTTATTAAAATCAAATAGCGACATCCACCTAAATACAAAGAGCGTCCATTGAAGGACGCTCTTTTTTTAATTGCCGGTTACAACAATATTATCGATTCTAAAAGTTGTTGTAAGCTTGGCATTCTGTACGGGGGGATCATTGCCTTCATACCGAAATGCAATATGTACTTTCCCTTTCAGATGATGTAAACTCACATCTCCTGAATGAATCCATTCTTTCGAATAGCCGTTAATTGAACCTTTTGCAATGATAGCCGGTAATACTGCCCATTTGGCTTTCCATGGTGTATCACCTCCATCATAGTTGGTCGAAACCAATACTTGCAATACCGCTCCATTATCAAAACCATCTTTGGTGGAAAATCTTAAAACTTCATTACTGGAGAGATCAAGATTGATAACAGGAAGTATCAGCCAACTAATCACTACTTGTTCTCTCGTTGCAAATGCACTGATCTCCGCACATGGATTTCCTGATACAACTTTAGAAAGAAAAAACTTTCCCCCGGTTTCACTAATATTCTTAATATGCGGAATGGATATCAGGCTATCTGCCGCTTGTGTTGAAAAATCTTCCGCATAGATCTGTTTTGGTCCCGTAGCTGTACAACGCAATCCATTCATTTGAACATCACTTGTATCTCTGAGTAATAACTGCTTTTGTGTTCTGAATACACTATATATTCCCGTGATATCACCATGTCCCCTCGATGTAAGTGCTGATGCAAATTTTGCAAATCCGCTGGTACGAACATAAACACTTCCGATACCACAGGTTCGAAGCGTATGTGCAATCGTTTGTTTATTAACAGCATCGGCATAGGGCTTTGCTGTATCAGAATGATCGAACTCAACTTGTGTAAGGGTCACCAACATGCTTTGAAGTGAATCGTTTAGACCTTGTATACTTAGTTTAATCGGTAGTACCTTTTGATCAAGATCTCCTTTTACAATCACCCGATCAAACAAAGGCTGGGGAATGGGTATGAGTTCAGGAAATTGAGGATTGGATCGATTCACTCCTGCACCTAATTGTACCATTCCGCCATAATCTCCCAACCAAAGTCCTTTTAAGCGAATAAAAAGCTTTCTCCCGATCGGATAAATATTAAATAGAGAAAACCCATCTAAACGAACAGTAATTCCTGCAGTACTATCTTGTATCACAATTGACTTATAAAAGTTGTCTGTTCTGTCATTAGCAGTAACAATCCCTTCAATAATCAGGTCTTCATTAATTTTTTCAAAATTATTGGTGATATGTAAGCGCTTGATTTCAGTAATTGAAATATTTGCCTTGATCCTTGGTCCTGAATATTCAGGTGGCTCATCAAAACCACGCTCACAATTAGTGCTACTCACAATGAATAACAATGCTATTAGAAAAAAATAAAAAGATTTCATAGATATCACTATTTAAAAATTCATGGTAATAGATACACTATAATTTATCCCAGGAGAAAAGAAAAGTTTAGGTGGNAAGCGTTCTACATTTTTGGTTTCCTGATCAAAGCGAAGTTGTTCATATCCACCGGAAATCATTCCACGTTCGTTCAATAGATTTTGTACACTCAATGAACAGAAATAGCGAAGGGGTTTACCTGAAGAGCCCGTCTTAATGGAGAAACCTTTTCCGANAAATGCATTGAATAGAATGACCGAAGGCAACCGTATTTGTTGAATAATGCTATTCCACTGATCGGATCTATACACAACAGCTTGCAAAGCATCATAGGTTCGCCTAACAGGATTAAAGTCCAACCAGCGTTGATCAAAATAATTCCAGTTTAACCGAACAAAAAAAGCTTGCTGATTTCGATACTGAATTCCCGAACCCATTACCATTTGCGGAGAACCTGCTACTCGAAAATTTTTTGTATATACATCCATTTTATCCAGCAGAAATTCATTGTTATCTAACGAAACAGTAACCTGCTGCCGACTGATATACCGATGATCTCCTACAGATGCAGCCATATCTATTTGCCAATGTTCATTAAGCGTGTATGCAATACCTGTCTCAATACCTGTATGCTGCCTATCGATATTACGGATCGCATAGTTGACAAAATTCCGGTACCCATCATGATAGAATGTCAATACATTCATCCCATCTTGAATCAACATATAGTAAGCGCTTACTCTGAAATGAAGTCGTTTCGAAATAAAACGATACATCCATTCAGCAGATAATAGTTTTTCTGACCGGATAGTATCTTGTTTGGTGTGACGCATACGTGGCGATAAATAAATATTTTCAGCAAGTGGTGCCCTTGAACCGGCCGCAATAGAAAAGAGTAATGAATGATACGCTGAGAATTTACGTGTCAATACCATCTTGAACATGGGATTAAAAAAATGATCTGCTTTTGCATTCCCTTTGGAATGATCAGGAAATAATCCATTTCGGATCATCCCTTTTCTGTAAAAGGTTTGTTTAGAAAAATGCACCCCGGCAATCAAGTCAACTTTCTTGCCTTTTTTTTCAGATTGAATCCATGCATCAGCTGCCGAATACAACATTTTATAATCGTACCCATATCGATCTCCTTTATATACGATCTGATCGGGTTGATCTAAATTGTATTGCACAATTGATAGATCGGTAGGAAGATCAGTTTCTGCAAACTGATTATGGTTAACATGAAAATCGGCTCCCAGCAAATCCTCAACAATTTTATAATGATGATTCATCTGAAACTTGAAATGAACACCTGCAGATAATTGCCATTGTGCACTCAACCTATTTCGGTAATGACTACTAACGATAAAAACATGAGATGCTTTTATTCTTTTTTCCAAAAGATAACGCGCACGTTTACCACTGACAAGATTCCCTTGAATTCCATTGGCATTGGTAACCTGATCAAAACTATTCCGATTGATGGTATATAGTTTTTCCCAATCAATTTGTTGCAATGCTACCTGTTCTTGCAAATTTGCTCTCACCATTTCTCTCAGCAAACTGTCTGTTTGATATTCAGGTAAATACCGATAATAATCAGGTCTCGGATCCGCTGCCTGAAACCAGTCCAATCCGGTATCCGATCGCTTACCTGTAATCAACCCCATACTTGTTTGCCATGAACTATGATTATTGGGCTGCCATTCATGTGTCAAAATAATGACGGGTTTATGTTGTGCGCCAACGGCTGCATTTCTTTTTACGCCATTCTGACAACCCCAGTTAGGATTGTATGTATTTCCAAAAAGTAACATCACCGGCAGGGTAATGGCTGCTTGTTTTCCATTGTGGGTTTTATTACCAAATAATACAAGAGATAACCTGTGTTGATGAGTAAACAGTTTATCTACTGCGAAATAATACCCAATAGAAGAGTAGTGTGTACCTGTATTCCAGGATTCCTGAGCCAACCGCATGGATACAGTGCTGGAAAAAATCCAACCACGATGATTAGGAACGGTAGTATACCCTAATTGATAGCGATGCGTATACGTTCTGTTTGACAATCCATATATCCATTGCCATTGTGGCCTTTGTGATGCG
>JGI24121J20154_1000305_pt1 | contig 13046 bp, 10 predicted proteins | sample Subbio2Aug_QV12A_FD_20154 | JGI IMG/M metagenome (IMG submission 20154)
TGGTTTTCTGTTCTGCAAACATTTCCATCTGATCGGTATAATGAGGGCTTCCTTTTTTGGCAGAAGCTCCATAGGTATTGATGCTTTCAATGATCGGTCCCTCTTTGGTAAAACGTACCAGTTCAATATAACTCTCACCCTGGTTGCCCTTTACCATCCCATCTTTCCATGCTACAGAATACATAGCAGTTAATACATCCGGTAGACCGGGTAGGGGAATGGATTTATCGCCACGAACATGTTTTTGATAATCACCTAAGGGAACATTTGTTTTACCAAAATATTGTAATAGATCTTTCTTTGTGTTTTCGAGTAAGCTAATGCAAATAGGAGTGGTGAGTACAGGAGGCCTTTTACCTTGTCTGGCCAGCGCATAGATCTGGTAATTGATATGCGCAAAAATAGTTGCGCCCGTATTTTGGATGTCGCTGTTACGATCCCATTGTTTTAATTGATGTATTAGTTCTGAAACCTGAGGATACTGATCAGGATTTAATAAGAACAGACTATCAATATCAATCGCAAAGGAATATTTTCCAGGATACCTTCCATCGTATTTGATACGTTTAAAATCTTCATAAGAAACTTTATCATATTGCTTTACGAGTTCTGCAAAACGCATACTTCTATTATTCTCTAACGTTTCATATCCCATCGTCGGATCTACAAGTTTGAAATTCTCCGGTCCTTCAGTTGCATGGAAAGGAGAATGATTGGTATTATAGACAAATCCGGATACCGGTTGCAAAACCTGCGGTAATTTTTCCAATGGATGGATCTCTGTCCATAAAGTCTTAGAAGTATTACCCGGTAAGGTTCCCCGCCAGTTATANGNTTTGTCNCGAACCGGNATGCGNCCATTACTGAGGTAATAAATAGTGTCGTAGCGATCGGCATATACAATATTGTAACCGGGGATGGCCATCATGTTAAGGGCTGTCTTGAATTCAGTAAAGTTTCGGGCTTTATTGAGCCAATACCATTCTTCTAATCCACGAATATCCATTTGCGCGGGCATACGAATGGAGAATGTACCACGCTCTGTAATCACTGTTGGACCATATTTGCTCCAATATACTTTTCGTTTCACAGCAATACGAATACCGGATACTTTTACTTTCAGCTTCGCTGTTTTTTCTTCCAGCGTTTCCCATTGTCCGTCGAATAGGTATTGTAGTTTGTTGTTCGGATGGATTGACAATTGATAGACATCTAGCTTATCAGGTTCATTCACCGTATGTGCCCAACCTAAGTACTCATTGACACCACTGAGAATAGTAGGCGCCCCCGGAAAATTAGCACCAATGATATTCCAACCTTCTTCGCTTTGCAAATGCGCTTCATACCAGCTTACAGGTCCCTCCAAGGGTTGGTGTGAATTGATGGCAAGGTAGGTTTGTCCATCCGTGGTTTTCTTAGAATTGAACGCAAAAGCATTACTGCCACCGGGTTTCATATCATCCAATACCGGAACGGTGTTTCCGAATATTGATTTTAATGCACCATCTGCACCTGATAACACACATAACTGCAATACAGAGTATTGTAACATGTCTTTTGGCGTTATCGGAAAAAGTTGTTTCAATAAAATTTCTTTGGGATGTGCTTTGGCATAGGCATTAAAACCTGCCGCATATCCTTCCAATAGTTTTTTATAAGCAGGAGAAATATCCGATTCATATTTAGCTTCCACCAGTTCTTTAATACGCATGAGATGAACGATATAATCAATGGTGGCACCTTCTTTTCCTTTGTAGGCACCTAACATGGCTTTACCGGCCATATACGACTGTTGAATGGTGGAGAAGTCGTCTTCAGCATGTGCCCATGCTAATCCATATGCCACTTCAGCATCGGTAGGAGCGAAAATATGGGGTACGCCAAAGCTGTCTCTAACGATATCAATCTTGTTGATGTTAAACTGAGCTTTACAGAAAAGAGATACAACACACAAACTGATGACGAGTAATGATTTTTTCATGGCAATAGCATCTGAGGTATTACAAATCTATCTGATTAAGGTTTGCAGAACCAAATCCATTTAGACTTGTTATTTTTGTTTAAATTAGAGCTATGGGCATTCTAAAACAAATGGCAGAATATCTTTATCTAAGAAAAAAAGATCCCAATGAGCCACGTACTCAATGGATGAAATACATGCATGGCATGAACAGGATATCTCTGATCATGTTCATCTTGGCTGTGTTGGTGATCATTTTTAAGTTGGTAATTCTGCCTTTATTTAGAGGGTGATGATCGACTTTTAGCAGACTTAGATGCATCTATTTATTCTTTTTTTTCTGATCCTGTTTTCAAATACTGTTGTTCATGCACAACAGGATACAGTAGTATGGAATACTGGTGCAGAATTAAANTGGTCTGATTTTAAAGGGATTCCNGATAAACAATCTCATTATGAAGCGCTTACTCACGCGGAAATAAGGTATGCTGTTACCTTCATAAAANGACTCGCAAGGTTTNATTTTTCTAATATNTTTCTCAAGAANGCTTCNTGGACAAAAAACAATACGAATTTGGATTTATTACANCATGANCAAATACATTTTGATATAGCAGAATTACANAAANGACTATTAATCGGGTTATTGTATACNCGTGATTTTAGGAAACATAATTTCGAAAAGGAAGTGAAGCAGCTTGGCGATTCTATCAATACTGCCAGAAATANNATGGATGANCAATTTGATCAGGATGTTTTNCATATCAACGANCGGAATCGATTGGTAAAGTGGCAAACTAAGATCAATAAAGAGTTGGATAGATTGAAGTCATATGATCGAAACAGCATTCTAGTGAAACTCATCGATTGATGAGGATATTAGTTTGATGATTTGTTTTGCAGCTTGTGTTGAAGCATTACCGCCCTTAGATAAAAGCTCCCTTAATGCTGAATAATCATCAATCATTTTTTGACGATGATCGGTATTCTGCGTGATTAGTTGTAATTCTCTTACTAGATTTTCAGTAGTAAGTTCATCTTGTATCAATTCTTTCACGATGGGNTTATCCATGATGAGATTCACCAGAGAGATGTATTTGATATGGATCAGTCTCTTTGCAATTTGATAACTGATACTATTTCCTTTATAACAAACTACCTCCGGAACAGCAAACAAAGCTGTTTCAAGCGTAGCAGTTCCACTGGTTACGAGTGCTGCATGCGCTTTCATCAGCAGATCATAGGTTTGGTTGCGAACGCTGGTTACGTTGGTAGCTGTACTCAAGAAGGGAGTGTAAAAATCATCTTCCAGTCCGGGTGCTTTCGCCACAACGAATGTGTATTCAGGAAAATGCGAGGCTACACTCAGCATGATCGGTAGTTTTTTGGCAATTTCTTGCTTTCGGCTACCGGGTAGGAGGGCGATGATATTAGTTGAGAGTTGAGAGTTGACAGTTGACAGTGTTGTTAAAGTATCTGTATTCTTCTCTGTAAACTGTATACTATCAACTGTCAACTTTTCTTCCCCCCCTGTCAACTCTTTCTTCCTCTCCACCACTTCCACCAAAGGATGTCCAACATATTCCACCTCCCAATTCCATTTGGTTTTATAGTAATCTTTTTCAAAAGGGAGAATACAAAGCATCAGGTCAATGCATTGTTTCATTTGTTTCACCCTGTTTTCTTTCCATGCCCATACTTGTGGAGAGATATAATACACTACTTTATAGCCTTGTTTGTGTGCCCACTCAGCAATTCTTAAGTTAAAACCAGGATAATCGATCAATACCAAAACATCGGGCTGGTATGCGGCTATGTCTTCTTTGCAAAATTTGATATTGCGTAAAATGGTGGGTAGGTTTTTGATGACTTCTACAAAACCCATGAACGCTAAATCTTTGTAATGCTTTACGAGGGTAGCTCCAGTTGCTGACATTAAATCACCCCCCCAACAACGAATGTCTGCGTTCGAGTCTTCTTTTTGTAACTCCTTAATAAGGTTACTGCCATGTAAATCGCCACTGGCTTCACCGGATATGAGGTAGTATTTCATGTGATCGTGTGAATGGTGAATTGTGAATGGTGAATGGTGAGTCGCAAAACAGCTTTACTCACCATTCACCATTCACGACTCATTCGAACCCTCGCAAAATACATTCCCCTGAGGCATTCTGACAATTTTTTTAGAATAACTAAAAAAATAGTTGTAAAACTAAAAAATTAGTTTTAGGTTTGTTTTGTCATTAAAACTTACCCCATGAAACCATTGACAAAAGCAGAAGAGCAGATTATGCAGAGCATCTGGAAACTGGAAGAGGCATTCCTGAAAGATATTTTAGAGCTACAGCCCGAACCCAAGCCGCATTCGAATACGGTGGCTACCATTTTGAAAATATTGGTGGAAAAAGGTTTTGTGGGCATCACTCCGGTTGGACGCATGCACCGTTACTATCCATTGGTATCGAAAGAGGAGTATTCATCCAGTACGATACGCACATTGGTGGAAGGGTATTTTCAAGGTTCTTTTAGTGAAGCGGTATCCTTCATGGTAAAGCAAAAGGATATCAGTATTCGTGAACTGGAAATGTTGTTACAAGAGATTAAAAACGCAAAAAAATAAGGTATGCTGAGTACTGCTTATTATTTTCTGCAGGTCTTATTATGTAGCGCTATTATGATGGGCTATTATTGGATGGTGCTGCGTAATAAAAAATTTCATCAGTACAATCGCTTTTATTTATTAAGTGTAGCCATCTTATCATGGATCGTGCCCTTGATCAAAATTCAATGGACCAGTAGTTTTAGTGATCATGAGCGGGTCATTCGTTTTTTATCAGTAGTAGCAGATAATAACACAGAGTTAGAATCTGTTGTGAAATCAAAGGGATTTCACTGGAGTACGGAAAGTTTATTATCTATACTGTATGTATCTGTAGGTGGATTTTTATTGATGATGATGATACATGGATTGTATCGTATCTATCAATTGCTGAAACAGCATCCATGCAGACAATTCGAAAACATATTTCTGATCATCACACAGGCAAAGGGGACGCCTTTTTCCTTCTTCCGATATATTTTCTGGAATGATGAGATCGATATCCGAAGCGCATCGGGTAAGCAGATCCTGCAACATGAACTCACACATGTACAGCAACGTCACTCGGTAGATAAGATGCTGATACAGTTGATACTGGTTGCAGGCTGGTTCAATCCTTTCTTTTGGTTATTGAAAAAAGAGATGGAAATGATCCACGAATTCATTGCAGATAAACGATCGGTACGTGATGGTGATACGGCGGCATTAGCAAAGATGTTGTTGACGGCAGTATATCCGCAGCAACAGTTTCCACTAACGCATCCATTCTTTTTTTCACCCATCAAAAGGAGGTTACAAATGTTGACAAATCATAAGAACCCAAGATTCAGTTATCTGCGTAGACTGGTAGCATTACCTCTGCTCGCAGTACTTATTGTTCTGTTCGCTTTTAGAAGTAAACAATCCAGGATCGATAAACCTATTTCGGTGGCATCGGTTGTTGAAAATGTAGTAGGTGATTTTAGATCGCATGTGATTGGTGATCCAAACAAAGTTTTCTCTGCTATCCCTTATAAGCCGTTGGTTTTAAATAGGACATACACAATCGTGATCAATCCTGGTCATGGAGGAGAAGATGTTGGAGCTAAAGGATATGATGGAACAAAGGAATCGGATTTAAGTCTGGCATTAGCAAAAAAAATCAAGGAGCTGAATTCAAATCCAAATATTCGTGTGGTCCTTACACGAGAAAGTGATGTCTTCAATACGGTTGTTGAAGTTGCTGAGATGGCTCAAAAATTTTCACCCGATTTATTCATTTCGGTACATACTAACTCGGCTCCGCCTATCCGGATCAAGGGTAAAGCCAATAAAGAAAATCCAACTAAGGGTGTTGAACTTTATTTGTCTACAAAGGAGAAATCTAATGATTACGACAATAGCTACTTGCTTGCCAATTATTTGGGAAACACCATTAGTTCAGTAGCCAATCCTTTTTTAGGAATCAAATCTCGTCCCAATGGTATCTATGTTTTACAAGCCATGAAATGTCCTTCTGTACTTGTTGAGACAGGCTTTGTAAGTAATCGCGAAGAATTGAAATTATTAAAGGATGAGTCTTATCAAAGTAAAATGGCTTTATCCATTTTACAGGGTGTTGAGCAATATTTAGCAGTAAAAGAGAAAAACAAAGAAATAGAAGTAGTAGATATTGATTTGGATATGCTCAACAATACAAGCTCTTCTTTTGAATTCGTTGCCAATAAAGTAGAAATTGGTAAAGCTGCAAACCCACAATCTCAAAAACTATCTGGTAATTCTTATGTCAAGGTTCGAGATAGTTACAAATCACAGGAAGGTTTATTATTATTACTAGATGGGAAAAGAATCAGCTATGATCAGTTTAATAGATTGAATTCTGATATGATACAAGAGATAAATGTGATTAAGGATCCTGTTTCAATAAAAGCGTTAACAGATGAAGAGATAAAAAGTATCGTGCAAATAACGACTAAAAGGGCTGAGATACAAGAAAATAGATCACCAGATTACGTGATTACAATTTCTGATACTAAACCAATTCATAATGTGGTAAAAGTATTGTATTTACATACTGATCCTCCAACTGTTGAAGGGTATGATTTAAAAGATCCTGTAAACAGGAATGAATTTGCCAGAAAATTTGCAGGTGAAAAAGGAGTTGATAAACTTGTAAAGGATGCAGCAAATTATTATCCTTCAAAAGCCATACCCAAAAATATACAACCAAGTACATTACCAACACAGGTCGAACACCCAGCAGATTTTCCCGGGGGAGAAATAGGATGGCAGAAATATTTGCAAAAGAATATTAATTTAAATATCCCCATTGAGAAAGGAGCACCTCCCGGTAAGTATGTTGTAAAGGTTACTTTTATTGTTCAGCCAAATGGTGTCATCAAAGACTTTAAAGTAAAAGAGGACCCTGGCTTTGGTACAGCTGAAGAAGTGACAAGAATTTTTACAAAAGGCCCTAATTGGCGACCTGCTATCTATCAACAAAAGACAGTTGCTTCCTTTGTAGAAAGAAAAGTAACTTTTACGATATCAGAGGAGTGAATAGAATGATTGTTTCACTGATATTAATAGATGGAATAATGTGATTTGTTAGCCACAGATTCATCCGCCTCAGGCAGATGAATCTGTGGCTAACAAATCACAATAACCACTTGATGGTCAAAGTAATCAATGCATAAATACACGTCGCAATAAAAATACCCCTCGCTGTTTTATCTTTCTGCTGGTTCACATAAATCGTAAACACAACAGCATTGGCAATCAATGCTAAGCTTATAATGGCTGTTAGCAACGAAGGCTGTACACGTAGTACATGCAAAAATTCCTGAAACGAAAAAAGTCTGAATTTAATCAGGTAATAACCAAAGAAGCCCAACACAGGTGCCAGAAAGCCTAATACGATTCCTAGTTTGAGATTATCTTTTTTCAGCATCAGAATTTCCATTTGGTTTCTAGTTGCTGTTTCAGTTGATAATTGGTCAAATCAAACTGAACAGGAACCACACTCACATAATTATTCTTCAACGCCCACACATCGGTATCTTTTCCTTTATCAAAATTTACAAACTCTCCGGTGAGCCAATAATATTTTTTTCCATGCGGATCTTTTCTCTCATCAAACTCTTCCTGGTATTTGGCATATGCCTGTCTGCATATCTTAATACCCTTGATCAATTTCTCACTCACTGCCGGAATATTGACGTTGAGGCATAAATGTTTATCCAATGTTCTTCCACCCAAGAGTTTCTCAACAATGATACGTGCATATTTACCTGCTGCTGTGAAATCTGCATCAATACTCAGGTCTGTTAAACTAAAACCAATACTCGGAATACTTTCAATGGAAGCTTCCAACGCAGCAGACATCGTGCCCGAATAAATCACATTGATAGAATGGTTGGAACCATGATTGATGCCACTGATACATAGATCCGGTTTGCGGTGTAACACCTTGTCAACGGCAATCTTTACACAATCTACCGGTGTACCGCTGCAGCTATAGGCTTCAATACCTTCAAATACATTCGACTTTTGTAAACGAAGCAATTGTCCGATCGTAATCGCATGTCCCATCCCACTTTGCGGCTTATCGGGTGCTACCACAATAATTTTTCCTAAACCTCTCACGGCATCTACTAAAGCACGAATACCCGGTGCATTGATACCGTCATCATTGGTCACTAAAATGACGGGTTTGTTTTCTTTTTTTACTGATTTCGACATAAGCGCAAGATACGAACCCTCCCGTCCCTCCCCAACTTCGCTTTGCTCGTCACCCCCCCCTGGCAGGGAGGGGAAGGGGAGGGTTGAGTCTATGAAAGATTTTTTTGGTTGAACTAAAAAATTTAGTATTTTGCAGCTAAATCAATTAGCTATGTCAAACGCCGGAAAGAATTTAAGACACCTGCGCAAGCTACGTGGCTGGACGCAGGAGGAATTCGCCAACAAGCTGAAGATCAAAAGATCACTGGTAGGTGCGTATGAAGAAGAACGTGCTGAGCCAAGGCTGGAAGTGGTGAAAGAGATCTGTCAAATTTTTAAGCTGAGTCTAGAAGATTTCTTACTCAAAGATCTTACTGCTACCAAAGGCGGTGGTTCTTATCTCGAGAAGAGACGTCAGATGAAAATGGTAGCTGAAGTGGCAGAAGTTCGTTTCGTGCCGGTTAAAGCGGCTGCGGGTTATTTGGCAGGCTATGCAGATCCCGAATTTGTGGATGAGCTGAATACCTTCACTTTGCCCATGCTGGCTCCCGGACAATACCGTGCTTTTGAAATTGTAGGAGATAGCATGTTACCTACGCCGAGTGGAAGTGTGATTGTTGGAGAAAAAGTGGAAGATTTGGAAGATGTGAAGAATAGTAACACCTATGTTGTGCTTTCAAGAAATGAAGGTGTTGTTTACAAACGCATCATGAAAAATAACAGGGTAAGAAATAAGATTACGTTGATCAGCGATAATCCACAGTATGAGCCCTACAACGTAAATTCAGAAGATGTATTAGAAGTATGGAAAGCTGTCTATATTCTTCAAAAAGCCAATGCCGGTCCAAGATGGGATGTCAACCAACTGGCAGGTATGGTCAATAACTTGCAGGAACAAGTAAGTACTTTGAAAAAGAAATTGAATTAAGATAGCCTTCAAAGCCTGTGATCCTACATCACAGGCTTTTTCTTGTTCCGTCTGTACAATTTTAATGCCGTCGCAACCTGATTCCGCTATTTTTGCGGCACTTTTTATTTACATGAAGACATTGTTGTTATCGATTGCTTGCTCGTTGACNAGTTNTTTGTTNGCTCAGGANCGAGGGCTTAAAGCNTTAAAAATTGATGTGCCTGTTAAAATAGANGGTCANTTGGATGANCCCATCTGGAAAGNAGCAGCNGCAGCAGAAGATTTTATTTTGAATAGCCCCAANTTTGGNGACCCNGCCAGTCAGCGTTCAGTAGTGAAAGTATTGTACAGCGATCAGGCTNTTTATNTAGGGGCTTATTTATATGATGATCCATCTCTGATTCGTAAACAATTGACTTCACGTGATGGCGAACAACGCAATGATGTTGATTATTTCAGTGTTTTCTTCGATACCTACAATGATGATCAGAACGGATTCCAATTTCTTGTTACATCACGAAATGTACAATCAGATGGTCGTTTATTACCGAATTTGAATTCTCAGTTTGGTCCTCCTTCAGACTATAGTTGGGATGCTGTTTGGGAAAGTAAAGTACAGATGCAAAAAGACGGTTGGACGGTAGAAATGAAAATACCCTATTCTGCACTTCGGTTTTCGCAGAAAGAGATTCAGGATTGGGGCGTGAATTTTCAACGATACAGCAGGCGAAATAATGAAAGCTCGTTTTGGAATAAAATTGACCCCAACCAAAATGGATTTGTGAATCAGTTTGGAAATCTACAGGATATAAAGAATATTGTTCCTCCCTTGCGCTTATCGTTTCTTCCTTATGTCACTGCCGGTACGCGGATTGTTCCATATGCCAATGGTGAAACCAAAACAGAATTTTTAAGAAACGGAGGAATGGATCTCAAATACGGTATCAATGAGAGCTTTACCTTGGATGCCACACTCATTCCTGATTTCGGACAAGTGATCTCTGATAATGTGGTACTCAACCTTTCTGCATTTGAAGTTCAGTTTCAAGAGAATAGACCCTTTTTTACAGAAGGCATAGAGTTATTCAATAAAGCGGGATTATTTTACTCCAGAAGAGTAGGGAATACACCTGCGGGATACAATGCGGTGAGGAATATGGTGAATAATAATCCGAACCTGAACATTATTTCTAATCCCGGAATTACACAATTGTACAATGCATCCAAATTTTCCGGAAGAAATAAAAAGAAATTGGGTATCGGAGTATTCAATGCGATAGGAGCACCTATGCATGCTGTAATAGAAGATAAAACCACCGGTCAACAAACAAGAATAGAAACAGAACCATTGGCGAACTATAACATTTTTGTACTGGATCAGGCATTAGCGAACCGATCTTCTGTAACTTTTACCAATGCCAATGTATGGAGAAGTGGGGGCAGCAGAAATTCGAATGTGAGTTCTATGGATGTGAATTTATTTGATAAAAATAATCGTACGAACTTTAAATGGAGTGGCAGGTTCAGTCATATTACAGGCAAAGAAAATTATAATGGATTCACGAATGTATTGTCGTATGGAAAAGTAAGTGGTAAAATTCAGTATCTGTTTCAGAATGTCATTGAATCAGATCGATATGATCCCAATGATCTGGGATTTTTGCAAGCACCTAATGAAATTACGACTACCGCACGTGTGAGTTATAATCAATTTACACCTACAAAAAAATTCCTGAGCTATAACTATAGTCTCACCCTGATACCTAGTTATTTGTATAAGCCTAATGCCTATTCCAATTTTATCATTCAGACAAGAGCATTCTGGTTTTTCAAAAATTTCTGGGACCTGAGTATCAACTTCAACTGGCAGCCCGATTGGCAACGCGATTATTTTGATTTACGTACCCCGGGAAGAATGATCCGTAAAACACCTTATTGGTATACCGGGGTGAGTGGAAGCAGCGATAGTCGAAAAAAATATTTTTTCAGGTTCAATCTTGGCTTTGCAGAATCGCCCATACCCAATGACCCTTTTATTGTTACAAGTATTGGCCAACGATATCGTTTTAATGAACATTTTAGTTTGGATATTGAGACAAGGCGTGATCGTGATAACGGACAGTTTGGTTATGCCTACAGAGATACCAATGGAGAACCTATCGCAGGTAGAAGAAAGATTACCAACTTTACTACGCTCATCAATGGTGTTTACAACTTTACTCCTAGAATGAATCTTACCTTACGTACACGCCATTATTGGAGTCAGGTTCAATACGTCAGCTTTTTTGATGTTACACCCGATGGATGGCTCACTCCAAGACCTTTTACTCCCGGTAGAGATCAAAATTTCAATGCTTTTAATCTGGATATGTTCTATACCTGGGATTTTAATTATGGTAGTCGTTTTATTATTGGATGGAAGAATTGGTTGGGAACAGATTTTCCAATATCCGGGGCTTCACATAAGAGTTATGTAGATAATCTGCGACAAGTATTTCAACAGCCATTAGGGAATGAGATCACATTCAGACTGATCTATTTTATTGACTATCTCACCCTACAGAAAAAACGAAAAGATATTTAATAGAGATCAGCGGCAAGCCTGAATGTATTGCAGTGTGCTTCTACGATCATACGTACATCGGGGGAATATCCACCACCCATGGCTACTACAACAGGAATATTTTTCTTTTGTAATGTTTGAAAAACAAAAGCGTCTCTTTGTTTACACGCTTCAAGTGTTACTTTAAGTTTTCCGAACTTATCTGTTTCCAAAATATCTACACCTGATAAATAAAATGCAAAATCAGGCTTTACTTCCCTGATTAAAGCGGGCAGTGTCTCATGTAATATTCGTAAATATTCTTGTCCGGTAGTACCATCTTTTAACGGGATGTCAAGATCAGATTGTTCTTTATGAAATGGATAGTTGTGTGCGCCATGCATACTAAATGTAAAAACGGATGGATTGTTTTCAAATAATTTAGCAGTGCCATTTCCTTGGTGTACATCCAAATCAATGATCAGAATTTTACTGACTTTTTTTTGATGTAGTAAATAATTGGCAGCAACAGCCATATCATTCAATAAACAAAATCCCTCGCCTCTATCAGCAAATGCATGATGTGTGCCTCCGGCAACATTTAAAGCCACACCGTTTTCAAAAGCAAAGCCACAACAATCAATGGTTCCTTGTGTAATGATAAGTTCTCGTTTGGTAAGTTCTGGTGATTGGGGAAATCCAATACGTCTTTGTTCGGATGCACTTAATGTTTGTAGTAGGAGTTTATCCAGGTATGTTTTCTCATGAGTGAGCAATACAATCCCTTCATCACACATAGCGGGAGAAAAGAAATGATCTCTTGAAACAGATCCTTCGTGTAACAGTTGTCCGGGTATCAATTCATATTTCAACATCGGAAAGCGATGACCTTCCGGTAGGGGATGCGCATAAATAGGGTCAAAAGCAATCCGGATCATTGTATTTGTAAAATAGACTGGTTCACAATAGCATATACCTGATCCTTTTTCTTGGGTTCAATCAAGGCTAAACCTGAAAAATGACTGAAAGCAGGCAGGATAGCTTGCTTTTCTGTGAAATAAAAACAAGGAAAACGAAGACTTTGTTTGCCCAAGCCCCGTACAATAATACCCGGATGTAGATGACCGGAGAAAATAAATGATCCATCTTCTGTAGTTGTCACAGATTCGTTTGGATCATGGATAAAAATGAACTGATGTATTTTGTATTCATTTTTTACTTCTATAGATGCCTCCTGATACCAGTTGCTCGATAAAATATCATGGTTTCCTTTGATCAAGAGAAAAGGTAGCTGTGAAATATCTTTTCTCCATTTTAGAAAAAAATCCATTTCCTT
>JGI24121J20154_1000348_pt1 | contig 11975 bp, 14 predicted proteins | sample Subbio2Aug_QV12A_FD_20154 | JGI IMG/M metagenome (IMG submission 20154)
CAAAGATAGGGAGGATGGGGCATCGTCCATAGTCCATAGTCCATGGATAATAGACCATGAATTTTTAAAAACGTACCAATTAAATATACATGATCCTTACTTAATCAGTATAACAGCCCCCAATAACTATCGACCATGGGCCAAAAGAAAAGCCCCGATAGACATCGGGGCCGCCTTCTATATAATGCACATGAGAAAAAAAACAAAGTTGATGCAGCTAAATTGACAGCTAAACACTACATAAAATTGTCAAATAAGGATGAACGGAGTCATTTTAGGTCGAATGGAAAATAGTATCTATTCTACCGCTAAACTCCGTTCATGAATCTGTCCATTAATTACCTCCACCGATGCTCACGCGATTCTGTTCTTCATTCGCACCGCCTCTCTTACGCTGAGCTGCAGTTTTACCTTTACTAAAGCGGTAAGTGAAACTCAAGTTTACTACCCTGCTATCTCTTGCTTGACGGATCGTTACATCTACATTCTGGTATCTGCTATATCCACGAAATTGTTGTGTATAGAGGATATCACGTACCACCAATCGGATGGTTCCTTTATTTTTCAATACCTGCTTAGTAAAGCCAACATTAATAGCACCCATCGATCTCATCGCCAATACGCCTTCTACTCCCCCGCTGCGGTAAAATCCACTCAATTCAGCACCCCAACCTTTTGGTAAAGTAAATTGGTTAGAGATATTCGTCATGAAGGTTGCACCTCCTACTGATATTTCTCCACCGTTTACAATACCTGTGAATTTGTTATAAAACCCATTCATATAAATATTGGTTCTAAACCATTTATTAATCGGCATACCCAGACTCACAGAAGCTCCGATATTTTGTCTGCGTGCAATATTGCTCTTCTTTACAAATGAACTATTGGTACTATCAATTTGCTCCAGTACATCTTGAAGAATATCATTAGTAGTGCTATAGTTGATAGATGTATTCAAGATTCCTCTGAAAGTATGATTCAACTCGATATTATGACTGAATTGTGGTCTCAAGTATGGGTTACCCACCTGGTAAGTATATTTATCCAGGAAGTAAAAGAATGGATTCAAGTCCTGATAGTTCGGACGATCAATACGACGACCATAACTCAAAGCAAACTGATTCTTTTCGTTCGCTGTATAACCAATGTACATGGTTGGGAATACCTGCGTATAGTTGCGTTTAAATACTTCTCCGGTTGTTAATTGATTACCGGTAATATTGGTATTCTCTGCACGAAGTCCTAATTGCGCACTCCATTTTTTGTTGAATTGTTTATTCAAATTCAGATAAGCTGCATTGATATTTTCTTTATAGAGAAAGTGATTGCTACGGGTAACATCATTTACAAATGAAGTACCATTCCAATTGGCATATTGCGCATCATTATCCGTATTCACATAACTACTTTTCAATCCGGCTTCTAATTTCATTTGTCCTTTGAGTGATTGAGAGTAATCTGCTTTCACACTATAAATATTGATCGCTGCCGGTAAGATACCACGTAAGATTTCTTTAGGTGATTTGATATTACCTGACTGATCATAGAAATCATTGGTCAGCATTTGGGTATTATCTTGTGTGTATCTGATATAATCAGCATCAACAGTCAATTCTCTTCCGGTACTATCAAATACATGACGCAGGTTCATATTTACGCCTACATTATTAAAATGAAGATGTACATCATTAATGGCTTGTGTACGTGTTACCAAAGCCCCCATCGGATCTTTGATAAAAGTTGTATTGTCTGTGTATTCAATACCCTTACTGTCATAACCATTTACAACCAATCCTAAAGTGGTTTTCTTACTCATGAAATAATCAAATCCGGCTTTGTAATTATAACTCTTGAACTCACGCTGGTTGTCAGCGAATTGATCAAAAGAAGATAATAAAGCATTGGTATTTTGATTGCGGAAGTTTCTGTCGATCTTCAGTGCTCCGAAGTTTTCATTATAGTTATGACTTGCATTTCCGAAGAAATTCATTTTCCCTTTTCTATAATTCAGATTCACACTGTTATTGGTTTTCGGAAGAACACCTTGTGTATATCCTGTAGTGATACTGGCATTATAACCCATCACTTTGGTCTTTTTAGTTTTGATATTGATCACGCCTGAATTACCCGAAGCATCAAAACGCGCCGGTGGATTGGTCATGATTTCAATAGACTCAAGATTGGAACTCGACATATTGTTCAACATATTAGCAAGATCTTGCGCACTGAGATAAGTAGGTTTGCCATCTAACATCACTATTACCCCTTGTTTTCCTTTCAAGCTAATATTACCATCCTTATCTACAGCAATACCCGGAGATTTTTCAAGTACTTCCATCACAGTAGCACCTGCATTGGTGGGAGAAGCATCTACATTAATGATGGTTCTATCCAATTTCTGCTCAATCAATGGCTTTTTAGAGCTTACCACTACAGCCTGTAACTCCTTTGATGCATTTACCAGCGTAACAGGTTTCAAAGTGTAGACTTGGCCATTCGTCAGCTCAAAAGCTTCACTGTAATATTTGGCATAGCCGACAGACTGAATCACCACCAGGTATTTACCTGCGGCTAATTTTTCAACTTCAAACTGACCGGTCTTATCTGTGACAGCCAGTTTTACCACTGCTGAATCTTTAGCGCGTAGTACACCTACCGAAGCGGCTTCTACAGCTTTTTGACTACCGTTTACGGTACCGTTTACTTTTCCTGTTTGTGCCTGAGCCGCCAAAGACATGGTCGTTAGTCCGATTGTGGCGAGCAGGGTCATCAACTTTCTCATACTTGGTTTATTTAAAGGTTTTTAGTTCTCGTTGTTGCTAATTACAGAACAAAACTATGTACTATGTTTTGCATAGTACATAGTTTTGTAATGAACGGTGCTTTACAAGGATGAGCGGTAATGGACTTAAACTAGGTAAAAAATGGACAAAAAAAATCGTCTATCTGATTGATTATCAGATAGACGACTCCATATTACAGTTGAGGCTGGGGTATTATTTAGAATACTTTCCGAACCAATCTTTGGCCTTGACCATCAATAAAATACCTGCAATGATCATCGTAAATGAGATCAGTTCTGCCTGTGTGGGCTGAAATGGAAGGTCTTCATACTTGGTATTCACCCGAATTTTTTCAATAAAGAAACGTTCCAGACCATTCAGAATCAGATAAAGACCGGAAAGCTGTCCGGCTATTTTTAGCTTTTTACGATAATACCATAATACTCCAAAAAGAATCATACAAGCTATGATCTCATATAATGGGGTTGGGTACACAGCCGGGATTAATTCATTACAGTAAGGACCTTCGCAACCTGCTATAGGCTTACCCTCACCAATTACATTGTGTGGATAGTTGTACGCCCATAACCAATCGGGCATCCAACTCAATGGTTTGGGATTCGTATTCACAATACCCCAATCACCATCACCACTAACCTGACAACCCACTCTACCGAATGCATATGCAAACATCATGGTAGGTGCCATGGCATCGGCCAGATGAATAACATTGATCTTTCTTTTTTTAGCATAAAGAACAATCGCTACGCCCGCACAGATCAGTCCACCATAAAAAGTGAGTCCGCTAAATGAGATCAACGCTCCGATCGGATCTTTTGAAAATTCATTCCAATTCTCCAGGTTATGAAACACTTTAGCACCCAGAAAACCAAAGGTCGCCGCATACAAAACAATATCTCCTACTCTATCGTGTGGCCAAATTCTGATCACTCGCTCTTCCGGCTTATTTAATTTTTGTTTTTGTTTTTCCCACCATTTCAATCCGCCAAAAACCAAGCCTACCAATAATCCCATCACCAAGCTTCCTTTTGAAGAGAGAATAAATGCTTGTGGATCATTAAAAGCATCATCGGTTACAAAAGCGCCGATGATTTTATATCCGAAAACAAAACCCAACAAAAAATTGATCAATAACTCACTAAAGGAAGCCGGTGCGCCCACGAATATTTTCTCTTCCGTAAAAGTGAACAAACCTTGATTTTGTTTTCGCTTCAATTCGAGGGTTAGTATCCAGGCAGAAAGAATAAAAGATAATGCTACAAAAAAACCAAAACTGTTGACCAGCTTCAATCCTTCCAATTCTATTCCGAAAATGTCTTTAAAAGCGTAGTATAAATTAGGATACATAGTCAGTTAGTCTATAGTTCATGCAAAGTTTGAATGCTGCAATGATAACTAGAAATTATGATACGGAAAGCTGCTTTCATACATACAAAAAAGAGGCCCTGCCGAAGCAGAGCCTATACTTACTAACCCATCCGTGAACAAAACTAAGGTAAAAATTAATTGCAATGTTCATCAAAAACCGAAATCAAATGCTGCGCAATCACCTGAGCAGGACGACCTTCAATCTGATGACGCTCCACCATGCTCACCAACTGTCCGTCTTTGAATAAAGCAATGGCCGGAGATGATGGCGGATAAGGCAATGTATGCTTACGCACCTGATTCACCGCCTCCATATCGAAACCGGCAAAACTAGTGGTTAATCTGTCCGGACGCTTTGTTGCATTCTGAACTGCCATCAATACGCCGGGTCTGCAAGTGCCTGCTGCACAACCACATACGGAATTTATTACGACCAAAGTGGTACCTTCTTGTTTCAAGGTTTCATCAACCGAAGCTGCAGTTGTCATCTCTTCAAAACCATTATCAGTCAACTCTGCTTTCATGGGTAATACGATCTCTGCGGGATACATAATTGCTTGTTTATTTAGTACAACACAAAATTACTATTAAAAGTTGTAACACTAAAAAAGCTTTAAATCAGCCATTTTGTCAATATAATTTCTTAGATAAGTCATTTTGTCTTATGCAAAGCAAGAAAATTGCCATCATGCCTCATGAATAGATCAAAAAAAGCAGTGGTACAGCCTTTGAAGTATGATATGCGTATTCATTAAAAACTAAAAACATAAGAATATGACACTCGTAAAGCACAACACAGCACCTTTCAACAGTCTCTTCGACGAACTCTTCAACAGTTTCCCTGCGGCATGGGGCAGAGATGCTAATCAAGCTTATGCTTCTGTTCCGGTTAACATTCACGAAACCAACGAAGGCTATCACCTGGAATTGAACGCACCGGGTAGAAACAAAGAAGATTTTAAAGTGAATGTGGAAAATGGCTTATTGACCATCAGTTATGAGAAGAAAGAGAGCCAGGAGCAAAAAGATTACAAAACAATCAGAAGAGAATTCAGNTTCCGTTCTTTCAAACGCAGCTTCAGCATTGATGATAAGATCAATGCGGATGNTATCCAGGCTCGTTATGAAAATGGTGTTCTGAAAGTATTCCTGCCCAAAAAGGAAGAAATTAAAGTTTCTCCTAAAGAGATTTCGATTTTATAAGATTTTTATAGTAGTGTCTACTCAGACACACATGCAGTTGGTTTTGGTTACGCCCCGGATGTCTATCCGGGGCTTTTTTGTGTTCCAGTAATATTTTAGCTGGTTCTGCGACACATGTTAAAAAGCAAAGACATGTTATTCAGATTTTTCATTGTACTGATATCCGCTTTCACTTTCAGCGGAACATCCTATAGTCAGGAATCCCCAAAAAACTCGTTGTTATGGATGATCAGTGGTAAAGATCTCTCCCGCCCTTCTTATGTATTTGGCACTTTTCACATGATGTGTAAATCTGATTTTACCATCACCGATCCATTAAAAGAGAAATTAAGTGCTACGGAACAGTTCTATGGAGAATTGGATATGGATGATCCGGGATTACAGATGTCGATGATGAGTAAAATGCGTTTGAAAGATAAAACACTGAAAGACCTGATGAGTGAAGCCGATTACACCACCCTGAGTGAAAACTTCCAACGTGTTACAGGCATGCAATTGCAACTATTCAATCAGTTTATGCCCTTCATGTCATTAAGCTTATTAACATTGAACAGTATTGAATGTTCTGATAAGATTCAGCCTGAAGGCGAGTTTGTAAAGCTTGCCCAACAGCAAAAATTACCCATACTGGGATTGGAGACCATCGATGACCAGATTGAAGCGATCAATAGTCAGCCGCTGGATTCACAGTTGTATTCATTGAAAAGAATGGTGCTTGCTTATGACAGCGTAAAACAATCCATGAACAAAATGATTGCTGTGTATAAAGAAAACAATGTTGATAAACTGTATGACTTTATCAGGGAGAATAGCAATGGAGATGACCGTTTTGAAACCGAAATGTTAGCTAAGAGAAATAAAAGATGGATCCCCATTATAGAAAAAGCCATTCATGAAAAGCCTAGCTTTTTTGCCGTAGGTGCAGGTCACTTGGGCGGCAAAGAAGGTGTGTTGGAACTTCTACGGAAACAAGGATATACACTCACTCCTGTATTGTACTAATTTCGCCGCATGTCTAAGGAGAAGGAATTCATTTCACTGCTTAATGAACACCAACGCATTATCCATAAAGTGTGTAATCTTTATATGGATGCACATGCCGATCGTGAAGACCTGTTCCAGGAGATCACATTGCAAGCATGGAAGGCGTATGGTAATTTCAGAGGTGATGCAAAATTCTCTACTTGGCTATATCGCGTAGCCCTGAATACTGCCATTACTTTTTTTCGAAAAGAGAAAAGACAACCGGATATTTTTTCTACTGAAACAGTACCCGATTTCAACGCAACTGATGCTTATGACCCTATAGAAGAGCAAGTAAANGCCATGTATGCTGCGATCGGCGAATTATCAAAGATTGATAANGCCATCGTAATGTTATACCTGGAAGACTATAGTTATAATGATATTGGAGACATGATGGGAATCACCGCCAATAATGTGGCAGTTAAGATGAACCGCATCAAAACAAAATTGAAAGAATCCACACAAAAATATATGACCCCCGCATAAATGAAGTGCTATGGAATTGGATGAACTAAAATATCAACTCAATCAAAAACTGGCAACGGATCATGCCAGTAGAAGTAATGCCGATATCTCTGCATTGCTTAAAAAGAAAACACATTCTGTCATCAGCAAAATAAAACGTAGTCTGATCATTGAAATGGTCTTATGCATACTGTTTTTTGCAGCCATGCTATACGTTTGTTTCATCACTGATTATTGGTCTATCCGTGTGTATTTTGGCGTATTTACTGTATTGACCATACTCATGACTTTTGTATTGTACTATTTGTATCGTAGAACCGATACATTGAGCAATTCAGATCAACCCATCAAAGCCAATCTTCAAACCTTGGTAGGTTTATTGGAAGAATTTGTAAAAAGATATTTTCAATTCACCATGGCACTGCTTCCGGTTTGTTTTATGTTCTCCATGATCCTATCCTATGCAGACCCTGTTGAAATACCTGAGATCGAAAAATTTTCTGTGAAAGTGTTCACCGCCCGCTGGCAGGTGATGTTGTTTTTGGGTATTTATATGATTGTCTTGGCGATTTCGGTGTATTATTTCACCAAGTGGTACCTGAAAAAACTGTATGGCAACTATTTAAACGAATTGAAACAATACATTGCAGAACTAGACCAATAGTTATTGGGCTTTACGTTTGAGTACTGCAACAGTAAGGCGACTGATACATACCAATTTTTCTCTTTCATCATAGATCTTGATCTCCCATACCTGTGAGCTGGCACCTATATGTACGGGCTTAGCAACACCCGTCACTAACCCACTGCGAACACTACGTAGGTGATTGGCATTGATCTCTTGTCCAACACAAATGAGTTGATTGTGATCCACTACCAATGCCGCGCCTACACTTCCCAAAGTTTCTGCCAATGCCACTGATGCGCCCCCATGTAACAATCCATAAGGCTGTTGGGTACGGTGATCTACGGGCATGGTAGCTTTCAAATAATCTGCTCCCAGTTCAGTAAACAGCATTCCGAGATGTTCACCCATGGTATTCTTTCCCAGTGGTTGAATATCTTCCACGGTTAGGTCTTTTTTAAACCAGATCACTGACATACGGCCGCTTATTTTTGAATAGACTGAATAACTGCCTCCGGAAGAAAGGGGGAAGCATCCCCACCATTTTTAAGGATATCACGAACAATGGTAGAAGCCACAGAAGTATATTTTGGCTCACCGGTTAAAAAAATCGTTTCAATATTTTTATCCAATGTCCGATTCGCATCTGCTATGGTTTTCTCGTATTCAAAATCACTCACGTAGCGAATACCTCTTAAAATAAATCTTGCTCCAATTTTTTTACAATAATTGATCGTCAATCCATCATACACCACACTCTTTACCCTAGGCTCATCGCGATAGATCTCTTTGAACCATTCCATACGTTGCTCCGGACTAAACATCGGAGACTTTGCAGAATTGATACCGATACCCACATAAATCTCATCAAACAAAGGCAATGCCCGATTGATGATATCAATATGTCCCAATGTAACAGGATCAAAGGTTCCGGGGAATAAGCATATGCGCATGAAACTGTTTTAGGGTACTAAGTAACAGAAAAAAGAACAAAGTATGGCATAAAGCATCGTGACGAAGTCACAAGGGACAAGAAACAAGACACAAGGAAGATGCAAGAGACAAGAAACAAGGTACAAGAAAGATCGAATGTTCAAGGAATATGCCACACGCCATACGCTGCAAGCTGCATGGAACCTTGAAAATTGCTTCTTGACACTTCCGTGCAACGTGTAGCTTGCAGCTTGAAGCTAGCAGCCTTCCTCTACCCTTGCTCATTCGCCAACAAATACAGCACCGCCATTCTCACCGCCACCCCATTTTCAACCTGATTCAAAATAATAGAGAAGGGTCCATCAGCAACATCACTGTCCAATTCGACGCCTCTGTTGATGGGGCCGGGGTGCATGATGACGATTTCTTTACCCAGACTTTCCAACAATTTTCTGTTGATGCCGTATGCCAGATTGTATTCACGAAGAGAAGAGAATAGAGGTTGGTTTTGTCTTTCGAGCTGAATACGTAATACATTGGCTACATCGCACCATTGTAATGCCTTCTTGAGATTATATTCCACCCGAACATCCAATGCCTGTTCAATATATTTGGGAATGAGCGTTGGCGGACCGGCAATGGTAACCTCTGCCCCCATTTTTTTAAGCAGATACATGTTACTGAGTGCAACGCGACTATGCATGATGTCACCGATGATGGCTACTTTCAGTCCTTCCAGTTTTCCCAATTTTTCTTTCATGGAAAATGCATCCAATAAAGCCTGGGTAGGATGTTCATTGATGCCATCTCCAGCATTCACAATAGCTGCCGGAATATGTTTTGCCAGAAAGTGAGGAGCCCCTGATGCACTATGACGCATCACCACCATATCCACTTTCATGCTGAGGATATTGTTGACTGTATCCAATAATGTTTCTCCCTTTGCTGCTGAAGAAGTGGTAGCTGCAAAGTTCAAGACATCCGCTGAAAGTCTTCTTTCAGCCAATTCAAAAGACATCCTTGTGCGTGTTGAGTTCTCATAAAAAAGATTCACAATCGTCACATCCCGCAACGAAGGCACTTTTTTAACCGGACGCTGCAATACCTCTTTGAATTGTTCTGCAGTAGAAAGAATTAATTGAATATCATCTCGGGTGAGATCTTTAATACCAAGGAGATGTTTGGTAGAGAGTTTCATTAAAGGTCGAAGATATAGTAAAAATTAATACCAGCAAATGTCGGATGTCTGATGTCGGATGTCTGATTTATTGAAAACAACAATTTCAGATACATACTATATCCATTAAGTTTTATTAAAATAATCGATATTTGCAAATCCAATCAGACATCAGACATCAGACATCAGACATCAGACATCAGACATCAGACATCAGACATCAGACATCAGACATCAGACATCAGACATCAAACCAGCACCACTTCATCCACCTCATCCCTCTCCTTCCAGCAAACTTTTACCTTCTGGGAAATGATGGTGTCGATGGTTTTACCGGAGAAATCGGGTTGAATGGGGAGTTCGCGGCTGAAGCGGCGATCAATCAGGACGCAGAGTGACACTTTCGATGGTCGGCCAAAGTCGAGTAATGCGTCTAGTGCCGCACGAATGGTTCTACCGGTGTATAAGACATCATCAATCAGTATCACATGTTTGTTTTCTAAGCTAAAAGGGATATCGGTACTATTGGCAATATGTAAGCCCTGACGCACATCATCACGATAGAAAGTGATATCCAATTTTCCGTATTGAATGGCTCCGGGTTGTACTAGACCTCGTAACTCAGCAACAATTCGGTCGCTAAGAAATATCCCCCTCGGTTGTAATCCAATGATCACCGTATCCTGTAAGGAGGCATTATGCTCGAGTATCTGATGCGCCAATCGCTTTACTGTAAGGGTCAGTTGCTGTGCTGATAATATCGTCTTCAAACCAATTTTTTATTAAAAATAATTGCTTTCACTCATACCTGCGATGAATTATTCCGGCTTGGGTGCTTTAATTTGCCGTTCTATGTTCCGGTTGAATGATATTACCCTGGTTCAGTTTCGCAATTATGTGCAGCAATCTTTCCATTTTTCAGAAAGAGTGATCGGTATTTGCGGACAAAATGGTACCGGAAAAACCAATCTCTTAGATGCCATTTATTACCTGAGCTTTTCCAAAAGCTATTTTTCCCGTCCGGACGTACAAAATGTGCATCATGGTTCTGCGGGACTTCGTATTCAGGGACAATATACTGTTGAAGAAAAAAACATGACAGTAACTGCCATCGTTCGCGAAACCGGAAAAAAAGAATTACAACTGGACGGAGAGCCTTATAAAAAATTCTCAGACCATATTGGTACCATTCCGGTAGTGATGATTGCTCCTGATGATATTGAGTTGATCAGTGGTCCGGGAGAAGAAAGAAGAAAATTTCTAGATACACTGATCTCACAGTTAGATCATGCTTATTTACAGCAACTGATCAATTATCAAAAAATATTACAACAAAGAAATAGCTTATTAAAGCAGGCAGGTGAATCAGGTCATATAGATGAAACATTACTGTCGATTTTGAATGATCAACTGAGCGATAGTGGTAGTTTTCTTTATGAAACGCGTAAAACTTTTCTTGCGAGTTTATTACCACTGGCATTTACTATCTATGAACGTATTGCTGGAAAATCAGACGAACTCTCTTTGGCATACTTTAGTCCCTTATCATCGACTCATTTCAAAGACCTGCTACAAAACAATAGAGCCAAAGATTTCGCTTTACAACGAACAAGTTCAGGCATTCATCGCGATGACATTATACTATCCATGGGTGATGAATTATTCAAATCAGAAGCTTCACAAGGACAAAGAAAAAGTTTACTCTTTGCGCTTAAACTGGCCGAGTGGCAGATACTCAAAGAAAAAAAAGGCTTCACCCCCATCCTATTGCTTGATGATGTTTTTGAAAAATTAGATGATACCAGAATGTCGCAATTATTACAATGGGTTTGCTCGGAAAGTGATGGACAGGTATTTATTACAGACACACATCCGGAAAGACTCAAACAACAACTAACTGTTACAAAAGCAGCATTTCAAATGATTACATTGTAATGCAAAAGTCAAAAGTAAAAAGGCAAAAGTGAATAGGCATCTTCTATAGGCTATGAACTATTAGCCCTCTGCTTCAAGCCGCAAGCTACACGCTACACGCTTTAATTTTTGACTTTTTACTTTTGACTTTTGATTTTTGACTTTTCCCCTACCTTTACCCCATGTCCGAATTCCACATTGGCGATGCTATCAAAGGCTTCTTGAAAAAGAGCAATCTCCGCAACGGTGTCAGAGCTGTGCAGATTGAAGACATCTGGGAAAAACTGATGGGAAAAACGATCGCGCGGTATACTGATAAGATTCAAATCATCAACCAGAAACTTTTTATTACTACCAGCGTGGGGCCGCTTAAGAATGAATTACTCTACCAAAAGGCACAAATTATTGAACGCGTGAATGAAGCTTTCGGTGAGAAAGTGATCACGGAAGTCATTATTCA
>JGI24121J20154_1000349_pt1 | contig 11973 bp, 7 predicted proteins | sample Subbio2Aug_QV12A_FD_20154 | JGI IMG/M metagenome (IMG submission 20154)
CGAACCGGCCGACCACCCGCCCCTGCCGGCCTACCGGGCGGCGCTGCGGGCCGCAGAGCACCGCGTGGTCGACAACGGCTGAGCGGGGGGCGCCGCGTCAGGCGGCCGATTTGCGCATGCGGCGGGCCACCGGCCAGTCGTCCGGCTTGAACCGGCGCACCATTTCGGCCATGACCGTCACCAGATGGTCCAGCTCGCTCTCGGTCAGGCCGGCATTGAGCGTGAGCCGGACCATGGAGCGGTTGCGGCTGGTCGCAGGCGGGAAGAAGATGGAGCCGAACACACCGCGCGCCTCCATGGCGTCGCGCAGGTCGCGGGCCGCGATTTCGGAGCCGATCTCCAGCGCCAGGATCTGTTCGCTGCCCTGCAGCCAGTAGCCGATGCACCCCAGCGCACTCCGGATCCGCCGGGTGACGTCGTGCAGCCGCTCCCGGGCACGGTCAGCCTGCTGCAGCAAGGTCACCGTAGCCTGAAGGCCCACCACTTCGTGAACGAGCAGACAGGAACTGAAAATGGTGGAGAAGCTGGTGGTGATGACGTACTGCCGCAGGTGTGCCGGCAAGGTGAAGAAGCCCGCACGCCCGGCCACGGCCTTGGCCAGGCTGGCCGTGATGAAGTGGACCCGATGGGTGAGCCCCAGCGCCGCGCACAGCCCGGCCCCGGCCGGACCATGGGTGCCCAGGGAATGCGATTCGTCCACCAGCAACATGCAGTCGTGTCGTTCGACCACCTGCACCATCGCCTCCAGCGGGCACAACGCGCCTGTCGTGCTGTAGACCGCATCCACCAACACCAGCCCGGCTCCGTACTGACCGATCAAGCGGTCCAGGTGGTTGGGATCGTTGTGGCGGAATGGGTGGGCTGTGGCGCCTGCGGCCCGGATGCCCTGCCACAGGGAGGGGTGGGCCATGACATCGACATAGACCGGACTGCCCGCCGCAGCAAAACACTGCAAGGCGCCCAGGTTGGCGGCATACCCGGACTGACAGAGCAGCGCATCTTCCTTGCCGGTCCAGGCAGCGAGCTGTCGTTCGAGCGCACGGGCAGGATGCTCGTCGCGCAGGAATACGCCCGACTGCACCACCGACTGCCTGTCCTGCAGCAGGGCCGACACCTGGGCCGCCACGATGTCCGGGTGCCCGGTCACGGCCAGGTAGTCGTTGCCGTCGAGCCGGACCGCGTTCGGCCCGGGCGCGCTGCCCTCCAGCAACGAGCGGCCGGCCCAGTCCTGCGTCCATCGGGGCTCGAAGTCACGCGCGATGCGTTGCTGCAGCGCTTCCGTCAGGGCAGGGCTGGGGTGCGCCTTCAGGCCGGAGCAAAGGTCGATGTCCATGCGGGTACTCCAATAATGAAAAGGTACCCATTGGAGAAAATGCCGGGCGGCCTGGCGGCGAAAACCTGTCAGATATGACAGCCCGCATCCACCTGTCGATCAGTTCTGTCGCCAGGGCAGGCCGAGATAACGCCATCCGGCCAGCCGTCCCCGGTGGGCCTGCCCGTCCGGGTCGCCCTCGAACCCGTCGAGGATGTTGTAGGCCTCGATCCCGAGCTGGGTGGCCCGCCGGGCTGCCGCGATCGATCGGACGCCGCTGCGGCACAGCAGCACCACCTTGCGCTCCCCGGATGCAGCGCGGATCTGTTCGTCGAAACCGGGGTTGAGCGCCATGCCGGGCCATTGTTTCCAGGCCACCGGCACCGCCCCGGGCACGAAGCCGACCCATTCGCGCTCGGCATCGGTGCGCACGTCGACCAGCACCGCATCGCCGGCCTGGACCCATTCCCAGGCCAGCTGGGGCGACACGTCGCCGGCATAGGAGGCGTCGGCCACCGGGCGCGGCTGCATCAGCGCGGCGCCGTCGATGTCGTGCCGCAGCCCGGATGTGAGGTTGGCCGGCACGGCTTCGTCGATGCGGCGCGGCCGGGGCAGCTGCAGGCTGTCCATGAGCGAGACGAATTCGGCCTCGGAGCGGCCGGCCACCCGGGGGTTGTGCTGCTTCTCGTGGCCGATGGTCGAATGGCTGCGGCCCTGGTAGTCGTGCCCGGGCCAGACGGTGGTTTCGTCCGGCAGCGCGAACAGCACCTGCGTGATGCTGCGGTAGAGGTCGGCCGCGCTGCCCGACTGGAAGTCGGTGCGGCCACAGCCGCCGATGAGCAGGGTGTCGCCGGTGAACACATGGTGGCGCCAGACGAAGCTCATGCTGCCGGCGGTGTGCCCGGGTGTGTGCAGTGCCTGCAGGCGTTCGCTGCCGAAGCGCAGCTCGTCGCCATGGGCAAGCTGGGTGGCGGCGGTGCCGATGCCGCAACCGGCAGGGGCCGCGAGCCGGGCGCCGGCCAGCTCGGCCAGCCGTCCGGCGCTGGTGATGTGGTCGGCATGGGCATGGGTCTCGACCGCCCAGACCAGCTGCAGCCCGTGCTCGCGCAGCACCGCCAGGTCGCGTTCGAGCTGCTCGTCCACCGGGTCGATGATCAAGGCCTCCCGGGTGGCCGGATCGGACAGGATGTAGGTGAAGGTGCTGGAGGCGGCGTCGAAGAGCTGCAGGGGCTTCATGGCAGTGCTGACTGGAGGGCGGGGCCACATTCTGGTGCATCGGGCGGTCGAACAAAATAAATTCAATCCGACACACAAGTTTTTTCAAGACCGGTTCAAATCCGCGTCGTTTCTGGCCTTTTCGGTCCGGCGTGTGACACTCCGGGCCGCCATGTGCGTAGAAACCCTGCCGACCGGCGGCGCCTGTTCGGCGCATCATTCGCCGCCCGTTTCATTTTGTTCACCCCTTTGGAGACATTCATGACAGAGAAGAAGACCGTCACGTCCCGCCGCGGCATGCTCAAAGGCGCCGCTGTTGCAGCCGGTGCCATGTCGGTGCCGATGGTGGCGACTGCCCAGACCACCACCCTGCGCTTCCAGTCCACCTGGCCCTCGAAGGACATCTTCCACGAGTACGCCAGCGACTTCGCCAAGAAGGTGAACGACATGGCCGGCGGCCGCCTGAAGATCGAGGTGCTGCCCGCCGGCTCCGTGGTGCCGGCCTTCCAGCTGCTCGAAGCGGTGGCCAAAGGCACCCTGGACGGTGGTCACGGCGTGATCGCCTACCACTACGGCAAGAACTCCGCCCTGGCCCTGTGGGGCTCCGGCCCGGCCTTCGGCATGGACCCCAACATGGTCCTGGCCTGGCACAACTACGGCGGCGGCAAGGAGCTGGTGGCCGAGATCTACAAGTCGCTGAACATGGACGTGGTGTCCTTCCTGTACGGCCCGATGCCCACCCAGCCGCTGGGCTGGTTCAAGAAGCCGGTGGCCAAGGTCGAGGACATGAAGGGCCTGAAGTTCCGCACCGTGGGCCTGGCTGTTGACGTGTTCACCGAGATGGGCACCGCCGTCAACCCGCTGCCCGGTGGCGAGATCGTTCCCGCCCTGGACCGTGGCCTGATCGACGCGGCCGAGTTCAACAACGCCTCCAGCGACCGCCTGCTGGGCTTCCCCGATGTGGCCAAGAACTGCATGCTGCAGAGCTTCCACCAGTCGGGCGAGCAGTTCGAGATCCTGTTCAACGGCCCGAAGTACAACGCCCTGAACGCCGAGCTGAAGTCCATCATCGACTACGCCGTGCAGGCCGCCAGCGCCGACATGTCGTGGAAGGCCATCCAGCGCAACTCGCAGGACTACATCGAGCTGAAGAAGCAGGGTGTGAAGTTCTACAAGACCCCGGACGCCATCCTGCGCGCCCAGCTGGCTGCCTGGGACAAGACCATCGCCAAGAAGGCCGGCGAGAATCCGATCTTCAAGAAGGTGCTGGACTCGCAGCGCGCTTTCGCCCAGCGCGCAGGCCAGTGGCAGAACGACTACACCGTCGACTTCAAGATGGCCTACAACCACTACTTCGGCAAGGGCGCCAAGAAGGGTTGATCGGTTCTTGATCACAAAGGGCGCCTGCGGGCGCCCTTTTCTCTTTCGGAAGCTGACATGCAAAAACTATTACTGACCGTGGATCGGCTGTCGACCTGGTTCGGCAAGATCTGCGCGTGGTCCGTCGTTGGACTCACCCTCCTGATTTCCTGGGAAGTCTTTTCCCGTTACGTGCTGAACAAGCCGAACGCCTGGGTGCTGGACGCCCAGATCATGTTGTACGGCGTGCTGTTCATGACCGCCGGCGCCTACACCCTGGCCAAGAGCGGCCATGTGCGCGGCGACGTGCTCTACGGCTTCTTCCAGCCCCGCACCCAGGCCACCATCGACCTGGTGCTCTACATCCTGTTCTTCCTGCCCGGCATCATCGCCCTGACCTATGCAGGCTGGTTCTTCTTTCAGGACTCGCTGGCGATCCGGGAGCAGACCTTCAACGCCGATCCGCTGCCGGTCTACCCGTTCAAGTTCGTGGTGCCGCTGGCCGGCGCCTTCCTGCTGCTGCAGGGCATCGTGGAAATCATCCGTTGCGTCATCTGCATCAAGACCGGCGAGTGGCCCTCGCGCGAGGAGGATGTGGAAGAGGTGGACGTCGACAAACTCAAGGAAATGGTGCACGTGAAAGACGCTGACATCGAGGCGCTGGACCAGCTGGTTCCGGCCAGGAAAGGCGGTCAGTGATGAAGATCAGAAAGGAACTCTGGTTCGGCTTCTCGCTGATGGGGCTGATCATTGCGGCCGCTCTGGCCATGGTCTTCAGCGTGGAGACCATGACCAACGGCCACTACGGCCTGCTGATGCTCTCGCTGGTGGTCGTGGCCATCATGCTGGGCTTCCCCACCGCCTTCACCCTGATGGGCATGGGCATGATGTTCGCGTTCTTCGCCTACCACTCGGGCGACCAGACCGCGGCCGGCGCCATGCAGCAGACGCTGGACCTGATGGTGCAACGCGCCTTCTCGGTGATGGGCAACGACGTGCTCATCTCGATCCCGCTGTTCGTGTTCATGGGCTATCTGGTCGAACGCGCGAACCTGATCGAGAAGCTGTTCCGCAGCCTGCACCTGGCGCTGTCCCGCGTGCCGGGTTCGCTGGGCGTGGCCACCCTGGTGACCTGCGCGGTGTTCGCCACCGCCACCGGCATCGTCGGTGCCGTGGTGACGCTGATGGGCCTGCTGGCGCTGCCGCAGATGCTGCGGGCCGGTTACGACGTGCGGCTGTCGGCCGGCGCCATCACGGCCGGCGGCTGCCTGGGCATCCTGATCCCGCCTTCGGTGCTGCTGATCGTCTACGGCGCCACCGCCGGCGTGTCGGTGGTGCAGCTGTACGCAGGCGCCTTCTTCCCCGGCATCATGCTGGCCAGCCTGTACATCCTGTACGTGATCATCATGGCCAAGCTCAAGCCGGACTGGGCACCGCCCCTGACCGCCGAGCAGCGCGCCGTGCCCCTGCCCGCCGGCCTGAAGGCCATCGGCGCCACCAGCGATGGCTGGGCGCCGGGCAACCTGGTCAAGGCCCTGAAAGGCCGCCGCAACCAGGACGTGTCGACCCGGTACCTGCTCGGCCAGCTGGCCATCGTGCTGGCGCCGGCGGTGCTGTTCGCGGTGGTGGCCTTTGCCAGCTACCAGTCGGCCACCACGGTGGTCGTCGAGGAGACCTACACCGAGCTGCAGGCCATGGGGTCGGGCTCCAACGAGGAAGCCTCCGACGAGGAGTCGGGCGGCCTGGCCGAACCCGAAGGCGTGCAGGAGCCTGCCGGCGCCGATGACGGCGTGGCCCTGCCCCCGGGTGCCGAAGACAGCGAAGCTCCGGCCGAAGCCGGCGCAGCCGAAGCCCCGGCCGACAGCGTGGCCCTGCCCCCGGGCGCGGGCGGCGCACCGGCCGAAGGTGCCGCTGCGGGTGCCACCACCAAACCTGCATCGACCGGCTTCTGGATCGGTCTGGGCGTGGGTGCGCTGGCGCTGGCCGTGTTCTACGGCATCCTGAGCCATGCCCGCCTGGAAGTGTTCAAGATGCTGCTCTCCAGCTTCTTCCCGCTGCTGGTGCTGATCCTGGCGGTGCTGGGCTCGATCGTGTTCGGTCTGGCCACGCCCACCGAGGCGGCGGCCGTGGGTGCGTTCGGCGGCTTCATCCTGGCGGCGGCCTACCGGCAGCTGACCTTCAACGTGGTCAAGGAGAGCGTGTTCCTCACGGCCAAGACCAGCGCCATGGTGTGCTGGCTGTTCGTGGGCTCGGCCATCTTCTCGGCGGCGTTCGCGCTGCTGGGCGGGCAGGAACTGGTGGAGACCTGGGTGCTCTCCATGAACCTGTCGAAGACCGAGTTCCTGATCCTGTCGCAGGTGCTGATCTTCATCCTGGGCTGGCCGCTGGAGTGGACCGAGATCATCGTGATCTTCATGCCGATCTTCATTCCGCTGCTGGACAACTTCGGGGTCGACCCGCTGTTCTTCGGCCTGCTGGTGGCGCTGAACCTGCAGACCGCCTTCCTGAGCCCGCCGGTGGCCATGAGCGCGTTCTACCTGAAGGGCGTGGCGCCGAAGCATGTGACGCTGAACCAGATCTTTGCCGGCATGCTGCCGTTCATGGGGATCCAGATCATCGCCATCATCCTGCTGTACCAGTTCCCGGCCATCGGCCTGTGGCTGCCGGAAGTGCTGTACCGTTGAGCGGACGCGTTCCGCCAATCAACAAGGGGCGCTCAGGCGCCCCTTTTTCATGGTCGGCCCTGTTGGTCGATCGCGACGAACGGGTTACCATTGACGTTTACGTTAACGTAAACCTGACAGGACGAAGCCCATGCCCAGCGCCGCCGACGCCAGCCTGCCGTTCCCTGCCGCTGCCATCCGGGCCGCCAAGGGCAGCCCGTGGGCGGCCTGGCAGATCGACACCGGCCTGCGCAAGCCGGTCGCGCTGAGCGAGCTCGACCCTTCCGCCAAACCGTTCTCGGGTGGCGACAAGGCAGGCGACAAGGCCGCCGTGGACCAGATCGCCAGCCAGATCGACGAGCTGCAGAACCTGTTCCATGCCGATGGCCGCCACCGCCTGCTGGTGGTGCTGCAGGGCACCGACACCTCGGGCAAGGACGGCACGGTGCGCAGCGTGTTCGCCCGCACCAGCCCGCTGGGGGTGCACACCGTGGGCTGGAAGGCCCCGACCGAGGTGGAACGCGCGCACGACTACCTCTGGCGCATCCACCAGCGCATGCCGGGCAACGGCGAGATCATGGTGTTCAACCGCAGCCACTACGAGGATGTGCTGGTGCCGGTGGTGGAAGGCTGGATCGACGCCGACCGGCAGCAGCAGCGCCTGCGCCACATCAACGACTTCGAGCGCATGCTGGCCGAGACCGGCACCGTGATCCTGAAGTTCATGCTGCACATCGACCGCGACGAGCAGCGCCAGCGCCTGCAGGACCGCATCGACGACCCGCAGAAGCACTGGAAATTCAGCCACGGCGACCTCGACGCCCGCCTCAAGTGGGACGACTACCAGCGCGCCTACGGCGAGCTGCTGGCCGCCACCAGCACGCCCTGGGCGCCCTGGACGGTGGTGCCGGCCAACTCCAAGACCCACCGCAACCTGATGATCGCCACCCTGGTGCGCGACTGCCTGCGCGCGCTCGACCTGCGCTTTCCGCCCGAGGACCCCACGCTGCACGGACTGCGCGTGACCTGAAGCACGACTCCGACCCGATCCCCCCGAGAAGAGAGAGACACACCATGACCCAGCTTTCTGCCGACTACCAGGCCCTGGCCAGCTACCGTCCCAAACACAAGGTCCGGTTCGTCACGGCCGCCAGCCTGTTCGACGGACACGACGCGGCCATCAACATCATGCGGCGCATCCTGCAGGGCATGGGCGCCGAGGTGATCCACCTGGGCCACAACCGCAGCGTGGACGAGGTGGTGACCGCTGCCCTGCAGGAAGACGTGCAGGGCATCGCCATCAGCTCCTACCAGGGCGGTCATGTGGAGTACTTCAAGTACATGGTCGACCTGCTGCGCCAGCGCGGCGGCTCGCACATCCAGGTGTTCGGCGGCGGCGGCGGCGTGATCGTGCCGGACGAGATCCGCGAGCTGCAGGACTACGGCGTGGCCCGCATCTACAGCCCGGAAGACGGCCAGCGCATGGGCCTGGCCGGCATGATCGGCGAGATGGTGATGCGCTGCGACCAGGACCTCACGGCGCACGCACCCCAGGGCCTGGCTGCCATCACCGGCCACGGCGAGATGAACTGGCGCGCCCTGGCCCAGCTGATCACCGCGCTGGAAAACGGCAGCGCCGACACCGCCATGGTGGTCGCCGTGCGCGAGGCCGCTGCCGCGCGCCAGGTGCCGGTGCTGGGCATCACCGGCACCGGTGGTGCCGGCAAGTCGAGCCTGACCGACGAACTCATCCGCCGCCTGCGGCTGGACCAGGACGACGCGCTGCGGGTGGCGGTGATCAGCATCGACCCGTCGCGCCGCAAGAGCGGTGGTGCGCTGCTGGGTGACCGCATCCGCATGAACGCCATCAACCCGTGGCAGCAGGGCCAGCGCGTGTTCATGCGCAGCCTGGCCACACGCGACTTCGGCAGCGAGATCAGCGCCGCCCTGCCCGATGTGGTGGCCGCCTGCAAGGCCGCCGGCTTCGACCTGGTGGTGGTCGAGACCTCGGGCATCGGCCAGGGCGATGCGGCCATCGTCCCGCACGTGGACGTGCCCATGTATGTCATGACGCCGGAGTTCGGCGCCGCCAGCCAGCTGGAGAAGATCGACATGCTCGACTTCGCCCAGTTCGTGGCCATCAACAAGTTCGACCGCAAGGGCGCGGCCGATGCGCTGCGCGACGTGGCCAAGCAGGTGCAGCGCAACCGCGAGGCCTGGACCACGCCGACCGAGCAGATGCCGGTGTTCGGCACCATGGCCGCCCGCTTCAACGACGACGGCGTGACCGCCCTCTACCAGGCCCTGCGCGGCCGGCTGGCCGAACTCGGCCTGCCGCTGCGCGACGGCCGCCTGCGCCCGGTGGCGGTGCGCCACAGCACCAACCAGACCCCCATCGTGCCCGGCGCCCGCACCCGTTACCTGGCCGAAATTGCCGACACGGTGCGCGGCTACAAGCAGCGTGCCCGCCAGCAGGCCAAGCTGGCCCGCGAGATCCAGCAGCTGCGCGCCGCCGCCGAGATGCTTCGGGTGGAGAAGCCCGAGCGTTCGCGTGCGGCCGAGGCCACCATCGATCTGGCGCAGGTGCGCGAACTCGACCAGGACCCGGCCGCCCGCAAGCTGCTGCAGCAGTGGCCCGACATGCAGAAGGCCTATGCCGGTGACGAGTACGTGGTGAAGATCCGCGACAAGGAGATCCGCACCGCGCTGACCACCAGGTCGCTCTCCGGCACCACCATCCGCAAGGTCGCCCTGCCCACGTACGAGGACCACGGCGAGCTGCTCAAGTGGCTGATGCTGGAGAACGTGCCGGGCAGCTTCCCCTACACCGCCGGCACCTTTGCCTTCAAGCGCGAGGGCGAAGACCCGACCCGCATGTTCGCCGGCGAAGGCGACCCGTTCCGCACCAACCGCCGCTTCAAGCTGCTCTCCGAAGGCATGCCGGCCAAGCGCCTGTCCACCGCCTTCGACTCGGTCACGCTCTACGGCAACGACCCCGACCTGCGCCCGGACATCTACGGCAAGATCGGCAACTCCGGCGTGAGCATCGCCACGCTGGACGACATGAAGGTGCTCTACGGCGGCTTCGACCTGTGCCACCCGGCCACCTCGGTCTCCATGACCATCAACGGTCCGGCGCCCAGCATCCTGGCGATGTTCATGAACACCGCCATCGACCAGAACCTGGAGAAGTTCAAGGCCGAGAACGGCCGCGAGCCCACCGACACCGAAGCCGCCAAGATCCGCGAATGGGTGCTGGCCAATGTGCGCGGCACGGTGCAAGCCGACATCCTGAAGGAAGACCAGGGCCAGAACACCTGCATCTTCAGCACCGAGTTCAGCCTGAAGGTCATGGGCGACATCGCCGAGTACTTCGTGCACCACGACGTGCGCAACTTCTACTCGGTGTCCATCAGCGGGTACCACATTGCCGAGGCCGGGGCCAACCCGATCAGCCAGCTGGCCTTCACGCTCTCGAACGGCTTCACCTTCGTGGAGGCGTACCTGGCGCGCGGCATGCACATCGACGACTTCGCGCCCAACCTGAGCTTCTTCTTCAGCAACGGCATGGACCCGGAATACACCGTCATGGGCCGGGTGGCGCGCCGCATCTGGGCCGTGGCCATGCGCGAGAAGTACGGCGCCAACGAGCGCAGCCAGAAGCTCAAGTACCACATCCAGACCAGCGGCCGCAGCCTGCACGCGCAGGAGATCCAGTTCAACGACATCCGCACCACGCTGCAGGCGCTGATTGCCATCTACGACAACTGCAACAGCCTGCACACCAACGCCTTCGACGAGGCCATCACCACGCCCACCGAAGAGTCGGTGCGCCGCGCGATGGCCATCCAGCTGATCATCAACCGCGAATGGGGTCTGGCGAAGAACGAGAACCCGAACCAGGGCGCATTCATCATCGACGAGCTGACCGAGCTGGTGGAGGAAGCGGTGCTGGCCGAGTTCGAGAAGATCGCCGAGCGCGGCGGCGTGCTGGGCGCCATGGAGACCGGTTACCAGCGCGGGCGCATCCAGGACGAGTCGATGCACTACGAGATGCTCAAGCACACCGGCGAGCTGCCCATCATCGGCGTCAACACCTTCCGCAACCCGCACGGCGACACCATCCCGGAGAAGCTCGAGCTCGCCCGCTCGACCGAGGAAGAGAAGCAGAGCCAGCTGCAGCGCCTGCAGGACTTCCACACCCGCCACGCGGCCGAGGCCCCGGCCATGCTGCAGCGCCTGAAGCAGGCGGTGATCGACAACACCAACGTGTTCGAGGTGCTGATGGACGCGGTGCGGGTCTGCTCGCTGGGCCAGATCACCAGCGCGCTGTTCGAGGTGGGCGGTCAGTACCGCCGCAACATGTAAGGACTCAGGCCGCCGCCGCGCGGCCCGGCACCAGGCGGTCCGGGTCGATCGGCAGGTTCAGCAGCAGGTTCTGCGGCTTGAGCTTGAGCAGCCCCTCGGCGTTCATGGCCAGGCCGAGGTAGACCGGACGGCCTTGCAGCGATTCGCGCAGGTCGTCGCGCAGCGGCGCATCGGCCGCCAGCTTCAGGCGGAACAGGCTGATCAACCGCTGCTGCCGCGCTTCTTCCACCGGCTGGCCCTGGTACAGGTCGTTGAGCAGGGCGGTGGATTCGGCGTCCAGCCCCAGGTGCCAGCGCCAGGCCGGGTCGTCCACCCGCGCCTCGGGCACCACCGTGGCCTGCAGCCCGTGCACATGGGCCAGCCAGCGTTCCAGCACCCGGGCCAGGGCCTTCAGGCCGGAGTGGCTGCGGGTCATGGTCAGGGTCAGGCCGTGCGAGAGGTGCTGCTGCACTTCGTGGGTGGCGTCCAGCACGAAGGGGTGGTGGTCGTTCACCGCGCGGCTGGCCAGGTAGGCCGCCGCACTGCCCTCCTCCAGCACCCGGGCCTGGGCCTGCGGCACGCTGGCGCCGGCCTGCCGCAGCAGGCTGCCGATGCTGCCCAGGCCGCCGGTCTCGTTCAGGCGGTCGAGTGTGTCGGCATCGCCCAGCAGCACCCGGCCGTCCTGCACCCGCACGCGCTGGCGACGGAACAGCAGCTCGGCGGCGCGCCATTCCCAGGCGTCGTCGCTGTCGGCCAGTGCGCGGCCGGCGATGGCCTGCACCAGCAGGTCCAGGAACAGCGGCGGCACCTGAATGGCGCCGCTGCGGAAGAAGCCGCACCAGGCGGCTTCCAGCGTGCCAGCGCGCTGCACCGCGTCGCGGAAGGCCAGGTACAGGCGGAAGTTGTCGCGCACGTCGGGGTCGCGGATGGCCTCGATCTGCCCCGGCAACACGCTGCGCAACGGGTCGGCCACCAGGGCCTCGTGCAGGCCCTGCTCGGCCACGCACGATTCCTCCACCAGCGCCAGCTCGGGCCGGCGCAGCCAGACCCGCCAGTAGTCGGGTGTGGGCACGGCAT
>JGI24121J20154_1000350_pt1 | contig 11963 bp, 10 predicted proteins | sample Subbio2Aug_QV12A_FD_20154 | JGI IMG/M metagenome (IMG submission 20154)
TCATGGCCACCCCGGCCGATCCGGCCACGGACCGCGCGGGCCGCTGAAGCCGGGCGGAATCTTCCGCAGCCGCCCGCGACCGTCCCGGGTGGCGGGGCCGGCCTAAAATCCGCGATTCGCCCGGCATTGCCGGGCCCGGTGCCCGCCCGCCCCCCGAATTCCCTTTGCCACCGGCCCCGTGCCGGACACCTGCTTCATGCAAGACAAATACGCCCACCAAGACGTCGAGCGCGCCGCGCACGCCCACTGGACCGCCAACGACGCCTACCGCGTGACCGAAGTCGCCGGCAAGAAGAAGTTCTATGCCTGCTCCATGCTGCCCTACCCCAGCGGCAAGCTGCACATGGGCCATGTGCGCAACTACACCATCAACGACATGCTCACGCGCCACCTGCGCATGAACGGCCACAACGTGCTGATGCCGATGGGCTGGGACGCCTTCGGTCTGCCGGCCGAGAACGCGGCGCTGAAAAACGGTGTGCCGCCGGCGAAGTGGACCTACGAGAACATCGCCTACATGAAGAAGCAGATGCAGGCGATGGGGCTGGCCATCGACTGGAGCCGCGAGGTCGCGACCTGCTCGCCCGACTACTACAAGTGGAACCAGTGGCTGTTCCTGAAGATGCTGGACAAGGGCATTGCGTACCGCAAGACCCAGATCGTCAACTGGGACCCGGTGGACCAGACGGTGCTGGCCAATGAGCAGGTGATCGATGGCAAGGGCTGGCGCACCGGCGCGGTGGTCGAGAAGCGCGAGATCCCGGGCTACTACCTGAACATCACCGCGTACGCCGACGAGCTGCTGAACCATGTGCAGCTGGGTAACGACAAGGCCACGCTCAACGGCTGGCCCGACAAGGTGCGGCTGATGCAGGAGAACTGGATCGGCAAGAGCGAGGGTGTGCGCTTCGCCTTCCCGCACGACATCCGCGGTGCCGATGGCGCGCTCATCAACGAGGGTCGCCTGTACGTGTTCACCACCCGGGCCGACACCATCATGGGCGTGACCTTCTGCGCCGTGGCGGCCGAGCACCCGCTGGCCCAGCACGCTGCCGCGGGCAACCCGAAGCTGGCCGCCTTCATCGAGGAATGCCGCAAGGGCGGCACCACCGAGGCCGAGCTGGCCACGCAGGACAAGCTGGGCATGCCCACCGGCCTGCAGGTGACGCATCCGCTCACCGGCGCAAAGGTCGATGTGTGGGTGGGCAACTATGTGCTCATGAGCTACGGCGACGGCGCGGTGATGGGCGTGCCGGCCCACGACGAACGCGACTTCGCCTTCGCCAGGAAGTACGGGCTGGCCATCCGGCAGGTGGTGGCGGTGGAGGGCGAGACCTTCAGCACCGACGCCTGGGCCGAGTGGTACGGCGACAAGCAGCGTGGCGTGTGCGCGAACTCCGGCGTGCTGGACGGCCTGAACCAGAAGGCTGCGGTGGACAAGGTCGCGTCGTTGCTGGCAGAACAAGGCCTGGGCGAGAAGAAGACCACCTTCCGCCTGCGCGACTGGGGCATCAGCCGCCAGCGCTACTGGGGCACGCCGATCCCCATCATCCACTGCGAGGCCTGCGGTGCGGTGCCGGTGCCCGAGCAGGACCTGCCGGTGCGTCTGCCCGAAGACCTGGTGCCGGACGGCAGCGGCAACCCGCTCAACAAGTGCGAGGCCTTCCTGAAGGTGGACTGCCCCTGCTGCGGGAAGCCCGCGCGGCGCGAGACCGACACCATGGACACCTTCGTGGATTCGTCCTGGTACTTCATGCGCTATTGCGATCCCAAGATCAGCGACAGGATGGTCGCCGAAGGCGCGGATTACTGGATGCCGATGGACCAGTACATCGGCGGCATCGAACACGCCATCCTGCACCTGCTGTACGCGCGCTTCTGGACCAAGGTCATGCGCGACCTCGGGCTGGTCAAGGTGGACGAACCCTTCACCCGGCTGCTCACCCAGGGCATGGTGCTCAACCACATCTACTCGCGCCGCACCGAGAAGGGCGGCAAGGAGTATTTCTGGCCGCACGACGTGGAGCATGTGCTGGACGAGGGCGGCAAGATCGTCGGCGCGAAGCTGAAGAACGCCGTGGGCGATCTTCCGGTGGGCACCGCCATCGACTACGAGGGCGTGGGCACCATGTCCAAGTCCAAGAACAACGGCGTCGACCCGCAGGACCTGATCGAGAAGTACGGCGCCGACACTGCGCGGCTCTACACCATGTTCACCGCGCCGCCCGAGGCCACGCTGGAGTGGAACGACGCGGCGGTGGAGGGCAGCTACCGCTTCCTGCGCCGGGTCTGGGCCTTCGGCCACCGCCACGCCGATGCGCTGCGCGCCGCCACCGCGGCCGATCTGAGCAGTGCCACCCTGCGCTCGGAGGCCCGCAAGCTGCGCCGCGAGATGCACCTGGTGCTCAAGCAGGTGAGCTACGACTACGAGCGCATGCAATACAACACGGTGGTGTCGGGCTGCATGAAGCTGCTCAATGCGCTGGACGATTTCAGCTTCGACGACAGCCCGGGCGATGCGGCGGTCCGCTGCGAAGGCATGTCGCTGCTGGTGCGCATGCTCTACCCGGCCTGCCCGCACATCACCCATGCGCTCTGGGCCGAGCTGGGCTACGCCCGCGCCGTGGGCGACCTGCTGGACGCCCCCTGGCCGGCGGTGGATGAGGCCGCGCTGGTGCAGGACGAGATCGAGCTGGTGCTGCAGGTCAACGGCAAGCTGCGCGGCAGCGTGACCGTGCCGGCCGGCGCCGACAAGGCCGCCATCGAGGCCGCCGCCCTGGCCAGCGAGGCCTTCCAGAAGGCCGCTGCCGGTGCCGCGCCGAAGAAGGTGGTGGTGGTGCCGGGCCGTCTGGTCAACGTGGTGGTCTGACATGGCCGCGCTGTCCCACCCGCGTCGATCTTTGCTGCTGGCCGTGCCCGCGCTGCTGCTGGCGGGCTGCGGCTTTCGCCTGCGTCAGGCGCCGCGCTTCGACTTCGCGTCGCTGCGCATCGCCGGCCTGGAGGGCAACCCGGTGGCCGTCGAGCTGCGGCGCGAGCTGCGCATCAATGGCCTGCGCGCCGTCAATGGTGCCGACCCGGTGCCGCCCCCGGTCGACGGCGTGCCCGCGCCGGGCCCCGAGGTGGTGCTGACCGTGCTGACCGACCAGTACGAGCGCGCCGCCGTGGGCCAGACGGCTGCCGGGCAGATCCGTGAGCTGCAGCTGCGCACCCGCTTCCGCTTCCGCCTGCGTACCGCCGACGGCCGCGACCTGATCGAGGACACCGAGATCCTCATCGAGCGGGAACTGAGCTTCAACGAGACGGTGGTGCTGTCCAAGGCCGCCGAGGAAACCCGGCTGTTCGCGGACATGACCAGCGACATCGTGCAGCAGGTGGTCCGCCGGCTGGCCACGGTCAAGGCGCGCTGAGCATGCAGGTGGCCGCGCCGCAACTCGCCGCCCAGCTGCAGCGCGGCCTGCGCAGCCTGTACACGCTGCACGGTGACGACCCGCTGCTGGTGCAGGAAGCGGCCGACGCCATCCGCGCGGCGGCCCGCGCCCAGGGTCACACCGAGCGCACGGTGCACACCGTGGCCGGCGCGCATTTCGACTGGAGCGGTGTGCTGGCCAGCGGGGCCTCGCTGAGCCTGTTCGCCGACCGCCAGCTGATCGAGGTGCGCATTCCCTCCGGCAAGCCGGGCAAGGACGGTTCGCAGGCGCTGCAGCAGCTGGCCGAATCGGCCGACGGCAACGACAGCACCCTGCTGCTGGTGCTGCTGCCCCGGCTGGACATGGCCACCCAGAAGTCGGCCTGGTTTGCCGCGCTCGACGCCCACGGCGTGACCGTCAAGATCGACCCGGTGGACCGCAAGGCGCTGCCGGCCTGGATTGCCCAGCGCCTGCAGGCCCAGGGCCAGCGGGTGGTGGCCGGCGACGAGGGCCAGCGCACCCTGCAGTTCTTTGCCGACCGGGTGGAGGGCAACCTGCTGGCCGCCCACCAGGAGATCCAGAAGCTCGCCTTGCTGCACCCGCCCGGCGAGCTGGGTTTTGCCCAGGTGGAGGCGGCGGTGCTGAACGTGGCCCGTTACGACGCCTTCAAGCTGGCCGAGGCGGTGCTGGGCGGTCAGGTGCACCGGGTGCAGCGCATGCTCGACGGTCTGCAGGCCGAGGGTGAAGCGCCGGTGCTGGTGCACTACGCGCTGGCCGAAGACGTGCGCACCCTGAACCGGGTGCGTGCCGCCATGGACGACGGCCGCCCGCTGCCGGTGGCCCTGCGCGAGAGCCGGGTGTGGGGCGTGCGCGAGAAGCTCATGGAGCGGCTGCTGCCGCTGCTGGCGCCGGCCACCCTGGCGCGCTGGCTGGACGACGCCCATGTGGTGGACGGCATCGTCAAGGGCCTGAAGAAGCCGGGCTGGCCGGCCGATCCGTGGCTGGCGCTGCACCAGCTGGCCATGAAGGTTGCGCAGGGCTGCGCCCTGCGCTGAGCCGCCGCGCCCTCAGGCCAGGTGGCGCAGGGCGCTGGCCCGCCAGTCGCTCGGCGAGCAGCCGGTGTGCTCCCGGAAGACGCGGCTGAAATGGGCGTTGCTGTTGAAGCCCCATGACAGCGCCACCTCGGTGATGGTGCGCTGCGCCCGGCCGGGGTCGGCCAGCTCCCGCATGCAGCCCTGGATGCGCTGGCGCTGGATGTAGTGGGCCAGCGTGTCTTCCTCGTCCTGGAAGGCGTTGTGCAGGTGGCGCTTGCTGCAGTTCAGCGCACTGGCGATCTGGTCCAGCGTGAGCGACGGGTCGCGCAGGTGCTGCCCGATGTGCAGCCGGATGCGGTCGCGGAAGGCCTGCAGCTGGGTGGTGGCGTCGGCCCGGCCGGCCAGCTCCTGCAGCGACAGCCGAACCAGCTGCAGGATGAGTTCGCCGGCGCCGCGCGCTGCGGTCTCGCTCATGCCGGGCAGCTCCTGGTAGGTGGTGCGCATGGTCTCCAGGGCCACCCGCGCAATGCCGCTGACCCCGCCCACATGCCGGGCCATCAGCGGCTCCAGCCGCAGGCCGCGCTCGGCCAGCTCGTCCTTGGGCAGCATGACGATCAGGTGCTCCACCCGCTCCGGGTTGGCCACCTCGTAGTCGCCCGAGGTGTCGTAGATGGCCCAGCCGCCCGGGCGCACCCAGGTTTGCCGGCCCATCTGCTGCACGCCGGCGCTGCCCTGCCAGGGCGCGACGATCTTGAGGTAGGCGCGGTCGGCGGCCTGCGCCATGCGCGGGCTCTTGATGACGCGGTGCCGGTTCGCCTCCAGCCGGGTGAGGATGACGTCGCCTGCCTTCGATGCCGCCATGCGGCCGTCGAAGGTGTCGTCGCCGTAGAGGTCGGATTCGAGTCCGCCGAAGTGGGTCCAGATCCAGTCGCGCCAGACCGCGGCGCGCTCGGCCGGCGCGACCTGGTCGGTGTTCATGGCGGAGGGGTCGGACATGGTCGGCGGATTATCCGGACGCGCCGCCGTCGCGTCTTGCGTCGCGGCCCGCGCCCCGGGAAAACCCTGATCGCCATGCACGTTTGATCAAGCAGCTAGTGCATCGCCAGCCAAGCGCGAAACGGCGCGGCCACCTACGATGAACAGGTCCGTCAATCCACAACAGGAGACAACACCATGGTGAACACGAACCGCCGAGTCATGATCCAGCGCACCGCCGCCACGGTGGGTGCCCTGTCGGTCGCGCCGCAGCTGCTGGCCCAGTCCGCCCCCGTCCGCTTGGGTTATTCGATGTCGCGCACCGGCCCCTGGACCGGCGGTGCCCAGACCAGCCAGGAACCCAACTACCTGCTGTGGGCCGAGCAGCAGAACGCCGCCGGCGGCCTGGACGTGAAGGGCGTGCGCCGCCGCATCGAGCTCATCAGCAGCGACGACCGCAGCGACGTCGAGACCGTGGTCCGCACCTACCAGAAGCTCATGGGCAGCGACAAGGTCGACCTGGTGCTGCCGCCCTGGGGCAGCAACGCCAACTTCGCCACCGCTCCGCTGGCCAACCGCTTCGGCTACCCGTTCCTGGCACCCACCGCGCTGTCGCGCCGCCTGATCGAGATGAAGCTGCCGTACTTCTTCTCGCTGCTGCAGCAGCCGAAGCCGATGTGCGACGCGGTGGTCGACATGCTCAAGGCCAACGGCGTGAAGACCGTGGCCTGCATCTATGTGGACGACCTGTTCGGGCTGGAGAACTACGCCGCGCTCAAGGTGGCGCTGCAGGGCACCGGCATCCAGCTGGTGGAGGACAAGAGCTACCCCGGCGGCGTCAAGGACCTGTCGCCCACGCTGCGCTCCATCAAGGACAAGAACCCGGATGCCTTCGTCGGCTTCACCTACCCGCCCGACACCATCCTGGCCAGCCGCCAGGCCAAGGAGATCGGCTTCAACCCGAAGTTCTTCTACGCCTCGGTGGGCACCGCCTTCCCGCTCTACAAGAACGTCATCACCGCCGCCGGTGCCGAAGGCGTGCTGGGCATGGGCAGCTGGAACAGCAAGACCAGCGCCGGCGCCAAGGCCTACTTCGATGCCCACGTGGCCAGCCAGAAGAAGGAACCGGACCGCTGGGCCAGCGGCGCCTGCTGGGCCGGCCTGGAGATCCTGACCTCGGCGGTCAAGGCGCAGGGCCTGGACCGCAAGGCCATCCGTGACTACGTCGCGGGCACCACCCACAAGACCATCCTGGGCGACATCCGCTTCGAGGGCAGCGAGAACGTGGGCACCCCGGGCAGCGTGGGCCAGTGGCAGAACGGCGAGTTCGAGGTGGTGTGGCCGGCGAAGATCGCCACCGCCAGGCTGAACCCGAACAAGCCCGCCTGGAAGTGATGTCCTTCTCGTCCTGGATCGAGCTGATCGCCTCCGGTCTCATCACCGGGGGCATCTATGCGCTGGTGGCGCTCGGGCTGAACCTGCAGTACGGGCTGATGCGCATCCTGAACATTGCGCACGGCGAGTTCCTGATGGTCGGCGCCTTCATCACCTGGATGGTGCAGACCTCGTTCGGGCTCTCGCCACTGTGGATGATCCCGGTCTCGTTCGCGCTGCTGATGGCCATCGGCGTGGCGGTGCACTGGCTGTGCTTCCGCCGCCTCACTGCCACCTCGCCCAACCTCGACGTGTTCGAGGCGCGCGGCCTGATGGTGGCCTTCGGCCTGATGTTCCTGGTGCAGAACGCCATCTCCTGGATCTGGGGCGGTGACCTGCGGGGCTATGACTTCCTGACCCAGCCGGTGGCCATTCCGCTGCCCGGCGGCCAGGCCCAGTTCGCGGTCAACAAGCTGCTGGTGTTCGCGCTGGCCCTGCTGTTCGCCGGCGGCCTGATCGCGCTGCTGCGCATGACCCTGCTCGGCAAGGGCGTGCGGGCACTCATGCAGTCGCCGGTGGGCGCGCAGCTGGTGGGCATCGACACCCGGCGCCTGCACCCGCTGATGTTCGGCATCGGCCTGGGCCTGTCGGGCGTGGCTGGCTGCCTGCTGTCCATGGCCTACACCATCAGCCCGTCCATGGGCGAGCCCTACACCGTCACGGCGCTGATCGTCATCACCCTGGGCGGCTTCGGCAGCATGGGCGGTGCGCTGGCCGGCGGCCTGCTGCTGGGCGTCATCGAGGCGCTCGGCATGCACTTCACCAACCCGTCGCTCAAGGCCCTGCTGAGCTATGTGGTGTTCATCGGCGTGCTGCTGCTGCGGCCCGAAGGACTGTTCGCCCGAAAGACACGCAAAGCATGAACGCCCGCCAGATCCTCATCCGCGACCTGCTGGTCCTGTTCGGCCTGGCCGGCTGGGCGGTGGCGCTGCCCGGTTTTGCCAGCGAGTTCGTCACCTCCATGGCACTCACCTGCCTGATGTACGTGGCGCTCTCGTCGAGCTGGGCGATGTTCTGCGGCACCACCCGTTACCTGTCGCTGGCCACCTCGGCCTTCTTCGGCATCGGCGCCTACACCAGCGCGCTGTCGCTGGAGCACATGCCCTGGGCCCAGGCGGTCATGCTGGGTGCCCTCATTGCGGCAGCGGTGGCCATCGTCATGGGTGCGGCGGTGCTGCACCTGCGCGGCACCTATTTCGCGGTGCTCACCTTCGGCATGACCGAACTCATCCGCCATGCCATCAGCTACTTCGAGAAGAGCGTGACCGGCACGGTGGGCCGGGTGCTGATGGTGGTGCCCGAGGCCAGCACGGTCTACTACACGGTGCTGCTGCTGGCGGTGCTGGCGGTGGCCCTGTCCATCGTGGTGCGGCGTACCCGCTTCGGCCTTGCCATGCTGGGCATCGGTGCCGACGAGCAACGTGCCCAGACCCTGGGCGTGAACACCCGCATCATCAAGATCGCCGGCTTCGCCCTGACCGCCGCCGTGGCCGGTGCGGTGGGTGCGGCCATGAGCGTGCGCTGGACCTACATCGACCCGCACACCGTGTTCAACCCCTTCATCGGTTTCCAGACGGTGCTGATCGCCCTCATCGGCGGTGCCATGACGCTGTGGGGCCCGCTGATCGCGGCCATCGTGTTCAGCGTGCTGGCCGAGACGCTGCGCCTGCAGGTGCCGCAGATCTACATGATGTCGCTCGGCCTGCTGCTGATCCTGTCGGTGCTGTACCTGCCGGGCGGCCTGGCCTCGGTACGGGCCGACACCTTCCGGGGCTGGGGCCGCGACCTGCGGGCCTGGTGGGCCGACCTGCGCGACGAGCTCAGCGGCGAGAAGCGCCGCCGCGAGGCGCGCGAGAAGCAATTGCGGGAGCGTCGCCATGGCTACTGAACCCCTGCTGCAGGCCGGCGAGGTCACGGTGCGCTTCGGCGGCCTGACCGCCGTGGACGCGGTGTCGGCCACCTTCATGCCGGGCGAGCTGGTGGGCATCATCGGGCCCAACGGCGCCGGCAAGACCACCTTCTTCAACGCCATCTCGGGCGTCACCCGGCCCACCAGCGGCCGGCTGGTGGTGGCCGGGCGCGACCTGAGCGGCAGGGGCCCGCACCGCTTTGCGGCCAGCGGTCTGGCCCGCACCTTCCAGACGCCGCGCACCTTTGCCGACATGGCGGTGCGCGAGAACATCGAGTTCGGCCTCAAGTTCGCCGGCCGCCGGCGCCGCCGTTACTGGCTCTGGGGCGAAGAAGCCTCGGTGCCGTGGGCCCTGCGCACGGCCGACAGCATCCTGGCCCTCATCGGCCTGTCGGCCCAGGCCGATCTGCCGGCTGCGGCCATCACGCCCTCACAGCAGCGCCTGCTGGAGATCGGCATGGCCCTGGCCACCCGCCCGCGCATGCTGCTGCTCGACGAAGTGGCCGCCGGCCTGACCGAGAGCGAGGTGGAAGAGATGGCCCGGCTGATCCGCCGCCTGCGCGACGAGCTGGACCTCACCGTGGTCTGGATCGAGCACGCCGTGACCACCCTGCTGCGCCATGTGGAGCGCGTGATCGTGCTGCACCAGGGCCGCAAGATCGCCGACGGCAAGCCCGCCGACGTGGTGCGCGACCCCGAGGTGATCGAGGCCTATCTGGGCGACGAGATGACCACCGACCCCACCGAAGCCGCCGCAGGAGCCCCCGCATGATGTGGTACCGCCCACAACCGTTCGAGCTCGGCGGCTCCAGCCGAGCCCACCTGAAGATCGAAGGCCTGAGTGCCGGCTATGGCGCCTTTCTGGTACTGCGCGACATCGAGCTCGACATCCGCCCCGGTCTGACCGTGGTGCTCGGCCCCAACGGCGCCGGCAAGACCACGCTGCTCAAGGCCTTGAACGGCCTGATCCGCCGCCAGGGTGATGTGCGCCTGAACGGCGTCGACCTGCCGGAGAAGACCCACGAGATCGTGCAGGCCGGCGTGGCCCTGGTGCCCGAAGGCCGCCAGCTGTTCCCGCAGCTCAGCGTCACCGAGAACCTGGAGCTGGGCGGCTGGCTCTGCCCCAAGGCCGAACGCGCCCGCCGGCTGGAGCAGGCCTTTGCCGACTTTCCCAAGCTGCGCGAACGCGCCCAGCAGCTGGCCGGCACCATGAGCGGCGGCGAGCAGCAGATGGTGGCCGTGGCCCGCGCCATGATGTCCGCCCCGCGCCTGCTCATGCTCGACGAACCCTCGCTCGGCCTGGCGCCGCGCATGGTGGACGAGCTGCTGACCATTGCCCGCCGCATCGCGGACGCCGGCACCACCGTGCTGATGGTCGAGCAGAACGTGCGCAAGGCGCTCGCCGTGGCCGACCGGGGTTATGTGCTGGAGCGCGGCACCCTGGTGGCCAGCGGCCCGGCCCGCCTGCTGGCCCGCTCCAGCGTCATCCGCGAAGCCTACCTGGGCGCCGGCAGCGAGCCTGCGAAGAAGCCCGCCGCTGCCGCCGCCTGAACCTCACCGACACCCCCATCAGGAGAACACCATGTCCGATCTGTCCATGCTCATCAACGGCCTGAAGGTCACGGCCGAAAAAGGCGCCACCTTCGAACGCCGCAACCCGCTCGACGGCAGCGTGGCCACCCGCGCCCCGGCCGCCAGCGCGGCCGACGCGGTGATGGCGGTGGAGGCTGCCGCCGAAGCCTTCAAGACCTGGGGCGAGACCGGCCCCGGCGCCCGCCGCGCCCTGCTGCTCAAGGCCGCCGATGCGCTCGAATCCAAGACCCCGCGCTTCATCGAGGCCATGGCCGCCGAGACCGGTGCCACCGCCATGTGGGCCGGCTTCAACTGCATGCTGGCCGCCGGCATGATCCGCGAGGCCGCCGGCCTCACCACCCAGATCAGCGGCGAGCTGATCCCCTCCGACGTGCCGGGCTCCATGGCCATGGCGGTGCGGCAGCCGGCCGGCGTGGTGCTGGGCATCGCGCCCTGGAACGCCCCGGTCATCCTGGGTGTGCGCGCCATCTGCGTGCCCATTGCCTGCGGCAACACGGTGGTGCTCAAGGGCAGCGAGAACTGCCCGCGCACCCACCAGCTGATCATCGAATCGTTCGAGGACGCCGGCTTCCCGCCCGGGGTGGTGAACTACATCACCAACGCCCCGGCCGATGCGGGCGCCGTGGTCGAGGCCATGGTGTCGCACCCGGCGGTGCGCCGGGTCAACTTCACCGGTTCGACCAAGGTCGGCAAGATCATCGCCGCCACCTGCGCCCGCTATCTCAAGCCGGTGGTGCTGGAACTCGGCGGCAAGGCCCCCATGGTGGTGCTGGACGATGCCGATCTGGACGACGCCGTCAACGGTGCGGCCTTCGGCAGCTTCGCCAACAGCGGCCAGATCTGCATGAGCACCGAACGCATCATCGTGGACCAGAAGATCGCCGACGACTTCGTGAAGAAGTTCGGTGACAAGGCCCGCAACCTGCCTGTCGGCGACCCGCGCAAGCCCGATCCGGTGGTGCTGGGCTCGGTCATCGGCATGGCCACGGTGAACTTCTGCAACGAGCTCATCGACGACGCCCTGGCCAAGGGCGCGAAGCTGGTGTGCGGCGGCAAGAGCCAGGACACGCTGATGCCGGCCACCGTGCTCGACCATGTCACGCCGGCCATGCGCGTCTACCGCGAAGAAACCTTCGCGCCGCTCAAATGCATCGTGCGGGTGAAGAACACCGAAGAGGCGATTGCCTGCGCCAACGACAACGAGTACGGCCTCTCGGCCTCGGTGTTCGGCCGCGACATCGCCCGTGCCTACAACGTGGCCCGCAAGATCGACAGCGGCATCTGCCACGTCAACGGCCCCACGGTGCACGACGAAGCCCAGATGCCGTTCGGTGGCGTCAAGGGCAGCGGTTTCGGCCGCTTCGGCGGCAAGGCCGGCGTGGCCGAGTTCACCGAGCTGCGCTGGATCACCATCCAGACCACGCCGCGGCATTACCCGTTCTGATCGCCCGGCCCCCGATACCGGGGTGGGTGAGACAATCGGGGGCATGAACGCCAGCAACACCACCGAACTCATGCACACCCTGGGCCAGCAGGCCCAGGCCGCCTCGCGGCACATGGCCCGGGCCGGTGCGGCCACCAAGGTGGCGGCGCTGCAGGGCCTGGCCCGGC
>JGI24121J20154_1000356_pt1 | contig 11913 bp, 9 predicted proteins | sample Subbio2Aug_QV12A_FD_20154 | JGI IMG/M metagenome (IMG submission 20154)
TCGCTAGTTAGTAGCGGCATAGCACCTTTGGTAAAAAATTTGCTTGAAGGCACTGCTAATTCCAAAATTGAACATTATAGCATTATCGGTAGCAATGCTGTTTCAGTAAATCAAAGACAACCAAGTAATGCAACTACGCCATCATTATTAAATGGTTATAGACCTTATGGCATGAATTCTGTAATGGTTACATTGGTGATTGAATAATAACTTAAATTCAATAATGGAAGGCGTAAATACGCCTTCCATTAAAATCGTTTACTATGAAAAATTACATGATATGTATTTATCTATTCATTGCACAAACCATTTTTGCTCAAACTAACAGTATTAAACAACCAATCCCTTCCAAATGGGAAGCATCGGTAGGCAGTGGTGTGTACCTAGATTTGTTTTATGCAAATATTGTTATAGGCGGTGATGACAGTTCGCCACCCGGTTATCCTAATAAAAAAGGTAATCGTGTCAACTTTGGTAAAATGGACAGGATTGAAATCAAATATTTGTTCAATCAAAAATCTGCCATTTCCGTATTTTTTCAGGAAGCACGGTACAAAAACTTGTATGGTTCAAGTGCAGACCCTCTGGGTGCCTGGATTGATGTAAAGAAAAATAATCGTCGCATGCAATTCACCCTCAATTATTACCGCATGTTTCCAAGTAGTAATAATAGTACCTGGTCCTTTTCTTCCGGGTTTCAGGTACAAATTGAAAAAATAAGTTTCCCATTTTATAGGGTAAATGATCCTGTAAACCCTACAATTATTACAGAAATTAATGCCAGACCAGACTGGACTTATTTTGAAGACTGGGCCATCCCACTCACCATTGCTCATCACTGGACAGTCAATAAAAATTTAAAACTGGGGCTCATGCTGAATACAGCCTATACCATGGGAACGGGTATAGATGGTCTTGCTTTTTTGGGGAATATTGCCATTCCTTTTGGCAAAACAATAAAACCATATAAGAGTAAAAAATAAGATCGCCTCATTTTTATATTGAGGCGATCTTATTTATCAACTTCAAAACAATTATTTCAACTTCTTCAAAATCTCTTCAATAGCACGATCCAATTGTGGATCACGACCATTGATGCGATCTTCAAAATTCATAGGGATCTTGATATCAGGTTCCACACCCGTGATCTCTAAATCCTTTCCATCCAAACTATAACATCCCCAGCTTGGTAAACGAACAAAGGAGCCGTCCACCAATCCGGTACCGCTAGTGAAGATGATCCAACGATAGGTTGGCATACCAATAATGGTTCCCAACTTCAAAGCTTTAAAACCTTGTGCAGTCATTTCTGCATCACTCAGCGATTGCTCATTGATCAATAATACAATGGGTTTATCGGCCGGAGCAAAATTCGATTGTGGAGTGAGTTTTCCTTCGCGGTATTTCCACTGCAAATAAGCACGCTGACTTAAAAATTTCAACACTTCATCATGCACATTGCCTCCGGTATTATAACGCAGATCCAGGATCAATGCATCTTTCTGATAAAAATCCTGTGTCATGTCGATCAGGAATTTTTCCAGCTCTCCACCTCCCATATCTTTCATATTGTGATAAGCAATGCGCTTTTTACTTTTTTCATCCACTCTTTTTTGATTAACATCACTCCACTCTTCTGATAAATTTGAAAATAAAGATGCTTGCGGATGAACTTTTGTAGTCACTGTTTGACCATTCCTATTGAATGTCAAACTGATCTCACCGTCTAAAGATGGCTTACTGAAATAGTAGCTCCTATCCATAGCTGGATCAACTGTTTCATCATTCACTTTTACCAAGACATCTCCGGGTAATACATCTACCGTTGCTTTATCAGCATTACTTCTTGCTGCAACATATTTTACTTTATAAGGGTTGTTATTTTCAAAGATGATCCCCGTTTCCATTGTTCGGTTAGATAGTTGAACATTTTCTTCATCACCAAAAGAGTTAAACCCTAAGTGGGATGAATTCAGTTCTCCCAACATATCTGCCAATAAAATACGCAGATCACCCCTTGTATTCACGTGTGAAACAAAAGCTTCATAACGTTTACGTGTAGATAGCCAGTCTATTCCATGAAATTTTTCGTCATAAAAATTCTCCTGTAAATGAGCCCAGGCTTCTTTAAACATTTGAGTAAACTCACCTGAGAGATTTCGTCTAAACGTATGCACAATATTAACAGGATCTACTTTATTGCCATCCACGTTCAACTTATAAATCGTTCCATTGATCAACACCATGGTTTTATCACCTCCTTCAGCATAATCAACACTAAAGGCATCAGCCCCATTGATTTTTTCAGTCTTAGGTGCTTCAAAAGGCTCTAACACCGTTTTCCATAGAGCCGCTTTCCCTTCATCATGATTGCTCACATAAAGAATGATGGTCTTATCTCCTTTTTGCAATACATTCAACAGAAACTGTGATCCGAAATTAGGACCCACCTGTTCCAGTCTTTCCATGATACCGGTCATATCGATCTTTATGGGTGCCGGTTCTTTTTTGGAGGTATCTTTCTTTTCAGTTTTGAACAATGCTTCATATTTATCACTGCGATAAGGTGCATCAATCTTTTCCAATGGCATTCGATAGATACGTGGATTTTGCATTCCGAATGGATAAGATGGTTTTGTTCTGGCAGAAATAAAATAAATATGCTTCCCATCCGGACCCCATACCGGCCCTGCTTCTGTTACGCCGGTATTGGTAAGATTGATGGTCTTGTTTTCTTTGATGTTATGAACAAATACATCCTGTTCAAAATTCCTGATCGCCGTAAATAAAACATATTCATCATTGGGTGAAAATCCGGGATCTGAATTTTGGAAAGCCCAGATTTCGTCCTTCACGATGGTTTTATTTTCCCATGTCTTCAAATCCAGTAATCGCACTTCATCACGGCCACTGAGGTATACCATTTTCGTTCTGGCTTTATTTAAAACACCTGAACGATTGTTTCTCGTTTCATTCGTAATTGCCTTTACAGCTGCACTACCATCTGCAGCTACCGTAAACCAATTCAACCAACCCTCTACTGTTTGATTGAAGAGCAGTGTTTTATTATCACTCATCCATTTTACTTCTCTTGCTCTTTCTGTATTTCCTTTATTGATCTGTTGAACAAATTTTCCATCTATATCACTTACAAAAATTTCTCCACGAGAAGTGAATGCGATCTTTTTACCATCAGGTGATACATCCAAATTGGTAATATTACCCCGAACATTGTAATCTTTTTCAGCAGGTAATACATAATTACGAACCAGGCTGATGTTCAGTTTCTCAGCTTTTTTAGCACTAACATCATAGATCCATAACTGATAGTCTTTTTCAAATACAATCTTGTTACCATTGGCATTTACAAGTGGGGTTTTAATGGAAGTATTGAACCTTGTTAATGCTGTCTTCTTTCCGTTCTCTATACTATATAAATTATATTCTCCATTTGCTTCATCAGAAACAAAATATATTTTTCCTGAACGATCGATGGTGGTACCAAAATCCTTTCCTTCCCAATCAGTATGTTTCTTATACTGCTTCGTAGCTGGATTGTATGACTGAATATCCGGATTGAAAGGACCTTTATAGCGCTTACGTGTTAATTGATTAGAACTTTCCCATGTATCATTGAAATAAATATCACCCGATGGATGTTCTGCAATACCATGATCCAATAAATAAAAATGGTCCCCAAACAAACGTTGTGCTGTTCCTCCGGTTAAAGCAACTGTAAAAGCAGATTGTTGTCCCATACGATTGGAAGTGAAATAAATCTTCTTACTATCCCAACTCCAATTGTTTACTTCATCAGTAGCACTGTGATAAGTCAATCTTTTGATTTCTCCACCTGATAATGGCATTACATACACATCTGCATTACCCAATTGTCGGCTACTGAATGCTACCCATTTACCATCAGGAGAAATACGTGGACTGGTTTCATACCCTTGCATGGCCGTTAAACGTGTGGCTTGTCCGTCTTTAACTGAGGCTTTCCACAGATCGCCTTCAAAGGCAAATACCACGGTCTCTCCATCCGGACTCAATGCCGGGTTCGATAAAAAATATGCTTGTCCGCCCTGAGCCATTACAGTAAGCGACAAACAGGTCATGAAAAATGAAAGAATGAATTTCATTGGAAAATAATTTTGGAGGAGTAAGATAAACATAAGAGTCGCTAATTCCACAAGGGTTGGGAAGAGTGGCAGAAAAAAAGGGTAAACTCAGCTAATTAGGGTATAAAAACAACTGTGCGTATCGTCTAGGGTCAATACTTCTCATACCAATCGAACTGCTCATGCACGATCTTCGACTTCTCTTTTTTAATATATTTTAATAGTTCTGCGGCTACAGGTGCATGTTTTTTTCCTTTTAGCCAGATCAAACTCCAGGTGGTTTTAATGGGTAAACCGGGTATTGGAATGATCTGTAATTCCTGATTACGCAATTCATTTCGAATACCAATCAAAGGCATGATCGAGAACCCTAAACCTGCCAACACCGCCTGCTTTACCGCTTCATTGGAAGTTAATTCCATTTTCTTGGCTACTTTAATTCTTTTCCGTTGAATAAAACCCTCCATGGTTTGTCGGGTACCTGAGCCCTGTTCCCTGAAAATTAGGGGCAATTGATTGAAGATATCTTTTGCCTGTACATTTTTAATTTTTTGTCCGGCCTTACCAATCAAGAAAAGCTTGTTTTGTAAGAGATCGATTTTTTCTACCGCCATTTTTTCAGGAAGGATAGAAACCAATGCAAAGTCTACTTCATTGTTCTGTAAACTTTGCACCACAGCACTTTTATTCGTTACATCCATTTCCAGTGTCACTCCCTGATTTTCACGCATAAAAGAAGAAAGAAAATAAGGCATCACATATTTACCGGTGGATACTACCGATATTTTTAGTCGACCCGTGAGTTGACCTTGATAGGCATGCATCTTATGTTGAATACCTATCACTTGATCCATGATCTCCTGAGCAGAAGTAGCAATTTCTTTACCAAAATCTGTGATATACAAAGTTCTACCGATCATTTCTGTCAATGGCAGATCAAATTGCTGTTGAAAATTTTTCAATTGAATTGATACCGCAGGTTGTGTTAGAAATAATTCTTCGGCAGCCTTTGAAACGCTTTTGTTTTTGACCACCGATAGGAATATTTCCAATTGATTCAAAGTATAGTTCATAAAATTTATTTATGATTTACATAATAAAGATAAATAAATACTTATGATTTCTTTCTTACAACTTTGCGGTCAAATTAAATGTATGGAAACGAATACTCTAACAACAACACAAAATTCCAGATCACAACATCCTATTCGTAGTATTAACCTGATTGATGGCATTTTCACAACAGAAGAAGCCAAAGAGATACTGACCAACTTGTACAATAGCAAGATCAACTTCCATAACATGAAAAACTTTAGCCATCAGGAGCGTTATGGTAGTCCACATAGTGCTTCTTTGGCACGTATTCAATCGCTGCGTATCAGTTTACAAAAAGTATTAGACGCTATCAGAGAAGCTGAAAAGAGTAATCAGATGATCAAGATCAGCTCTGCAGTGGAGATGGGTTTTATAGGTGAGCTACAATAAGTGATCACAGTTACCTGTATCTCTTTTTATTCATCTACCCCTTACCATATTCATGAACTTTAATCTTTTACTGGAAAACCTCACGAACCCTGCTCTTTTATTTTTTGTACTTGGCATTGTAGCAGTACTACTGAAAAGTGATCTGGAAATTCCACCGAATTCCTCAAAATTCATTTCACTGTACTTGCTCTTTGCCATCGGGTTCAGGGGTGGACAAGAACTCTCACATGAAGTGCTCACCCAAGAGATCCTTTGGTTGATGTTATCGGGGATAATCATTTCACTCATCATTCCATTGTATACCTTCTTTATCCTAAAAAAGAAGTTCAATGTATTGGACGCCGGTGCTATTGCGGCTGCTTATGGTTCAGTAAGTGCGGTAACTTTTGTAACAGCTACTTCTTATCTGGAACAACAACAGTTGCATTTGCACGGATACATGGTTGCCGTTATGGCTTTAATGGAATCACCGGCGATTATCGTCGGACTTTTACTGATTTCATTTTTTTCTACCAGCGAATCAAACGAGTTCTCTAAAAGATCCGTTGCCAAACATGCTATTACCAATGGCAGTGTGTTACTGATTTTAGGAAGTCTGGTCATCGGTTATCTCGCCAACAATAAACAGGCAGAAGACATCAAACCCTTTACCAATGATTTGTTCAAAGGATTTCTTGCCATCTTTTTATTGGACATGGGTATTACCAGTGGAAGAAAATTAAAATCGTTATTTGGATTTGGCTGGTTTCCTTTTGCTTTTGCGATCTGTGTTCCTTTATTCAATGGAATTGCAGTGGCATGGTTGAGTCAGTTTGTGACGGCGGATGTATCGAACCGCTTTGTATTGGCCATTCTTGCAGCCAGTGCTTCTTATATCGCCGTGCCGGCTGCCATGAAGATAGCAGTACCACAAGCCAATCCCGGACTCTTCCTACCCATGACGCTAGCCGTTACTTTCCCGATCAATATTACGGTGGGTATGCCTTTATATTACTGTGTGATTGTATAAAAAATTCTGTGTCTTTCTGTGTTCTCAGTGGCATTATTTATTGCCACTGAAGACACAGAAGAGCACAGAAATTATATGACTACATTGATCATTTTACCTTTTACGAAGATGAGTTTCTTCAAAGGTTTTCCTTCCATCCATTTTTGTACCAGCTCATTGGCAAGAACGATCTCTTTTACCTGCTCCTCAGTAGCATCCAATGCAATGGAAATATTGGTACGTGTTTTTCCATTGATACTGATGGGATATTCTTTATTGGTTTCTGTTACATAAGATGCATTGAACACAGGGAATGAAGCATCCAATACCGAACCTTCATTACCCAATTGCTTCCAAAGCTCCGCTGCAATATGTGGAGCATAAGGCGTTAAGAGGATCAATACATCCTGAAGGATTTGTTTTTTATGACATTTCAAATCACTCAATTCATTCACACAAATCATAAAGCTGCTCACAGCAGTATTGAAACTATAACGCTCCGTATCATCATCGATTTTTTTGATGGTGCGATGTAATACTTTTAACTCTTCAGCAGTAGGTTGCTCATCGTTCCAAATCTTTCCTTTGGTTTCATCAAAAAACAAACGCCACAATTTTTTCAAGAACCGATGCACACCTTCAATTCCCTTGGTATCCCAGGGTTTACTTTGGTCTACCGGACCTAAGAACATTTCATACATGCGGAAAGTATCAGCACCAAATTTTTCCACCAATATATCAGGATTCACGGTGTTGAATTTGGATTTGGACATTTTTTCTACTTCAACACCGCAGATATATTTACCCTCTTCCAAAATAAACTCTGCATTAGCATATTCGCCATTGCGCCATTTCTTGAAAGCTTCAATATCTAATTCTACACCATCAACAATATTTACATCAACATGTAACTCATCTACTTCTTGACCTTGAATTAGGCTTGAGGAGATAAAAGTTTGTGTTCCCTTTTTTCTATACACAAATCGACTACTCCCCTGTATCATCCCCTGATTCAACAATTTCCTAAACGGTTCATCAAAACCAATATATCCTAAGTCATACAAAGCTTTGGTCCACATACGGCTGTACAATAAATGTCCCACCGCATGTTCTGTTCCACCGATATACAGATCTACCTGATTCCAATAATCACTTACTTTTTTCTCACAAAATGTCTGACCATTTTTTGGATCCATATAGCGCAAGAAGTACCAACTACTACCTGCATAACCGGGCATGGTATTGGTTTCACGAACTGCAGGTTTGCCTTTGTAGGTTGTGTTCTTCCAATCATTCAAATTGGCCAGTGGGCCTTCTCCATCCGGGCCCGGACCATAACTTTCTACATCAGGTAACAAGAGTGGCAATTCTTTTTCATCTAAAGGATAGGCAATACCCTCCTGCCAAACAATCGGGAAAGGTTCACCCCAATAACGTTGGCGACTAAAGGCAGCATCACGCATTTTGTAATTCACTTTGCGTTTGCCGATACCCATTTCTTCCAGTTTGGTGATGACCACTTCAATGGCATCACGCATTTTCATACCATTCAAAAATCCACTATTAGCCAGTACGGCATCTTTGGTAGGATTGGCATCTACTCCATCAAAAGCCTCACCAATGATATTCGTGATCGGAATATTGAAATGCTTCGCAAATTTGAAATCTCTTTCATCACCACAAGGAACCGCCATGATGGCTCCGGTTCCATATCCGGCAAGTACATACTCAGATATCCATACCGGAATTTCTCTTCCATCAAAAGGATTGATGGCATAAGCTCCCGTAAAACATCCCGTAATTTTTTTCTCCGCCTGACGCTCTCGATCACTCCTGCTTTTTACATAAGTGATATAAGCATCCACTGCTTCTTTCTGCTCAGCTGTCGTAATTTTTTCAATCAACTCATGCTCCGGCGCCACCACCATAAAGTCTACGCCGAAAATGGTATCGGGGCGGGTAGTATATACATGAAGCTGTGAGCTGCGAGCTGCGAGCTGCGAGCTTTTTTCTTGCTCGAAGCTCGAAGCTCGAAGCTCGAAGCTTATTTCAGCTCCCGAAGATTTACCGATCCAATTCGTTTGCATTTCCTTCATGGCTTCGCTGAACTCGATGGTGTCGAGTCCGCTGAGCAAACGATCTGCATATTCTGTGATGCGCAAATACCATTGACGCAATTTCTTTTTAACAACAGGATGTCCGCCACGCTCACTTACTCCATTCACTACTTCATCATTGGCCAGTACTGTTCCCAAAGCTTCACACCAGTTTACTTCACCATACCCACAAAAAGCAAGACGATAATCCATCAGAATATCCTGCTGCTCTTTTTCAGAAAAAGCTTTCCATGCTGCTGCTGTGAATTGAAGGGTGGGATTACCCGGACAAATATGATGGGTATTTCCTTCCTGTTCAAAAGAGGTAATCAGTTCCTGAATCGATACTGCTTTTTGCTGGTGACGATCATAGAAGCTATTAAACAGTTGAAGGAAAATCCATTGAGTCCATTTATAATAATCAGCATCACAGGTACGTACCTCTCGATCCCAGTCATAGCTGAATCCGATATTGTCGAGTTGTTTTCTGAAATTATCAATGTTCTGAGCAGTACTTTTTGCCGGGTGTACCCCATGCTCCAATGCATATTGCTCAGCCGGTAATCCAAACGCATCATAACCCATGGGATGCAGTACATTGAATCCTTTCAATCTTTTGAAACGACTTACAATATCAGAAGCGATATAACCCAAAGGGTGACCGACATGCAATCCGGCCCCACTCGGATAAGGAAACATATCCAGCACATAATATTTGGGCTTGGCACTGTTATTATTTACCTGGTAGGCTTTGGTATCCGTCCATTCTTTCTGCCATTTCTTTTCAATGTCCCTGAAATTGTATTCCATAAGTTATGCGTGTACTTATAATTTTTATGCTGTTTGATCGTTATTGAAGGGTCAGCAAAGCATGCGTAGGTCCGGAGATTCGGCCACATGCAGCGGCTGCCGGCAATCCTAACATATATTTAACCCAAATACGTTGAGATTGCTCTATTTTCAATGGCAAATTGATCGTTAGAATGGTTGCAAATGTAAGTCTTTAGGCGTCAAAACCCTACATTTGTGACCGCTTCCCCTGCCCTTCTCCTGTGAGGAGAAGGGGGTAAAAAATGTAAAGTATGGTAGATAGTGCAAAATCTTCTTTAAAGCGTAGTAAACCGAATTATATCTACACCATTGTGGGTGTGGCTTTGGTCTTGTTGATCATGGGTATCATGGGCTGGTTTTTCCTCAATATTAATTCGGTAGGCAGTGCTTTTAAGGAAGACATTCGTATCAGCGCCTATTTACGGACTTTGAATAAGGATACCATTGGACAGATTCAGCAGCATATTGCTTCTCGCCCCTATACTAAAACGGTGACTTATGTAGATAAGAAAAAAGCACAGGAGATCTGGAATCGTGAGAACAATGAGGATTGGGCGAAGATTTTGGATGTGAACCCATTACCCGAGAGCATCGATTTTTATGCAAAAGCAGACTACGTAAATAGGGATAGCCTGAATAAAATATCNACAGAGTTATTNGNTAAGTACGGAGATCAGATCACCGATATCCAGTACCCCCAAACATTGGTAGGTAATTTGAATGAGCGTGCTGCAAAGATTGGTTTGATATTTTTAGTGATTGCCATCATCCTCTGTATCATCGTGATCATTAGTATTGATAATACCATCCGTTTAGCGATGTTCAGTAACCGATTCCTGATCAAGACCATGCAGATGGTTGGTGCTACTAGGGGTTTCATTGCTCGTCCTTTGAATATCAGGGCGGTGGTGAACGGACTGATCAGTTCCGGTATTGCCATTATTTTATTATTTAGCATCATCAGTTGGGCGGAGAGTCAGTTCCCACAGTTGAAAGCTATCCGTGATTGGAAATTGACTTTTATACTCTTTGGAGGCTTGATTATATTAGGCGTTGGAATTTCAGTCTATTCAACCCACCGAAGCGTATTGAAATATTTAAAAATGAAATTGGATGATCTTTATTAGTGAATAGTGAGTAGTCAGTAGTGAGTAAAAAATCAGATACTCACTACTCACCACTCACTTTAAAAAACCTCTCCCATGACCGAAACAAAAAATACCATGAGTCCGCTTTTTACGAAAGAGAATTATAAGTGGATGATTATTGGCGCTGTTATTATTGCACTTGGCTTCTTTTTAATGAGTGGCGGCAAAAGTAGTGATCCGAATGTATTTGATTATAAAGAAGTGTATGGCACTACCCGCATCACCATTGCACCCATCCTTATCGTGATCGGTTTGGCGATTGAGATCTTTGCGATTTTTAAGAAGAAGTAGCGAGAGCATATAGCTTATGGTTCATAGCCTATAGTATTATATTGCCTACTATAAACCATAAGCTATGAACTATTAGCCATTACCCTATCACTGTTTGCTAACTAATGCTAACCCAAACCCACCCATGAGTATTTTCGACGCGATCATCATTGCCATTGTGGAAGGACTGACTGAATTTTTGCCGGTGTCTTCTACCGGGCATATGATTATTGCCAGTTCTTTTTTGGGTATTGCCAAAGACGATTTCACCAAGTTATTTGAAGTCGCCATTCAGTTAGGCGCTATACTCTCTGTGGTGGTATTGTATCATAAAAAATTCTTCCCACTGAATCGCTGGAATTTTTATCTCAAGTTATTGGTTGCAGTGATCCCGGCACTGGGATTGGGCGCTATTTTTTCTGATAAAATTGATGCATTACTGGAAAGTCCTCTTACGGTAGCCATCACCATGTTGGCAGGTGGAATTATTCTTTTGTTTATCGACAAATTGTTTCAGCAGCCTATTATTGAAAAAGAAGAAGAGGTAAGTTTTTTTCGCGCACTACTGATTGGCTTCTGGCAATGTGTAGCGATGATTCCGGGTGTAAGCAGAAGTGCTGCTAGTATTATTGGCGGTATGCAACAAAAGCTGACCAGAAATCTGGCTGCAGAATTTTCTTTCTTCCTTGCGGTACCAACGATGGCTGCTGCAACCGGTTACAAACTACTTAAAGCATGGAAAGAAACCCCCGAAATGCTTACCAATACCGATAATTTGATTGCCCTAGCTGTAGGCAATGTCGTAGCATTTATAGTAGCCATGTTAGCCATCAAATTTTTTATCGGCTTTCTGCAAAAACATGGCTTCCGTTTATTTGGCTGGTACCGAGTTATTGGAGGAACGATTTTGTTGGTACTGGTGTTGACTGGATACTTGAAGTAATTTCGGATGTCTGATGTCGGATTTCGGATTT
>JGI24121J20154_1000362_pt1 | contig 11876 bp, 8 predicted proteins | sample Subbio2Aug_QV12A_FD_20154 | JGI IMG/M metagenome (IMG submission 20154)
GAATCCCTGAGCAGTACCTTGCATACCACCACCCCACATCATACCACCGCCGCCACCGCCGCCGCGACCACCACCACCTGTTCCCGGAGGTAATACGGTTTTAGCTTGGTAATCGCCACTGAACTGGATCGATAATCCTTTTGACACTTTGAAGGCACTGTTCATTTTTGCAAACCAGCTTACCCTAGCGTCATTGCTGATGTTTTGTCCGGGAATGGTTGCATTGATTTTAGCACTGAATAAATTCGCACTTAAAGTCAGATCCCACCACTTGGTCACCGGCATTTTATTACTTAATTCCAAACCATAGATGATGCTATTATCGGCATTGATGAATGAGTTGTAGAATACCAGGTTGGTATCTGCAGGATTCAGTTCATTTTTACCGGTATAAGAGTATCTGGTAATGAGGTTGGTGCTGTACTTGAAGAACCCTGTTACCAAGAAATTCGCCCCACGCTTGTACGCATTGTTATAAGATACTTCAAACGAGTTGGTAAATTCTGGTTTCAATCCGGCATTACCTACGCTGATGTTCTGAGGATCAGAAAAATCAGGGAAAGGCATCAACTGGAAGAAATTAGGTCTGTTTACACGACGTGAATAGTTCAATTGAAGATCTTGCTTATCATTAACCTTGTAAGTGATAAATGCACTTGGGAACAAGCTCAAAGGAAAATCAACTTTGAACTGTGCAGAGTCTGCACCTGTTGTTTTCAAAAGTGTACCGGTATAACTTGAACTCTCAGCACGTAAGCCCAATTGGTAACTGAATTTCTTCACTTTGAAGCTATAAGTAGCATAGGCTGCATATACCTGATCATTGAATCTGTATCGATTACTGATGGAAGGGATCAATGTATACTTGTTGGTGCTATAATCAAATCTATACTGGTTACTGGTATTGCCGAAATCACGTATCGCAGCACGACCACCCAATTCAAGCTTAGTACTTTCTGTTAAAGGGTTTTCATAATCAGTCTGGAAAGTGTAAAACTTATTGGTTCCATTGCCGATGGTTTGTTGCAACAAAGCAGGGAACTTAATACTGTTATCAGTTCTGAATGTACTGGTATTTACAAATGAATTATTATCGTTCTTGCTTGAGTTAAAATTGACATCTGCAGAGATATTTTCACCGCTGCGTGCAAAGTTGTGTTTGTAACTTAGTTGTGTTCCAAAGTTTTGGAAATTACTGCGACTATTGTTCAGGATATCGTTGTAAGAAGTATATACACCACTCACTGTAGAATCTGCTCTTTGTGTATTGGTGTTGTCAAACTGACCTCTGTTATAATTGGCAGCGATTGAAATCGTATTTCTGTTATCTACCAGGAAATCAAGACCACCTCTGAAGAATCCAAAGAAACCGGTACTCACACCTTTACCTACTATATACAAGCTGCTAGGTGTAGAGAAAAGGTTGTCGCGATCATTCATGGTATTGGTGATCGATTTACGCTGGTTGTAAGACCCACTTAAAAAAGCATTGATTTTATTCTGACGAATATTGATATCACCACCCAGATTGATTCTTCCACGAGAATCAACACCTGATCTCAGACCTCCGTTATAACCTACTTTCTTATTTTTCTTCAAAACAATATTCAAGATGCCTGCATTACCACCTGATGCATCAAATTTTGCTGATGGGTTGGTAATCAGTTCCACTTTATCGATGATATCGGCAGGTAATTGATCCAATGTAATGGTGGTTGGACGACCATCAATAAAAATAGTAGGTGCTGCATTGCGAAGAGTAACATTTCCGTCTACATCTACATTCAAAGCAGGAATGTTTTTCATGATTTCAGTAGCGGTTTGTCCGGCACTCACTAAATTCTTGTCCACATTAAAAATCTTACGATCGATCCCCATTTCAAATTGCGGCTTGGCAGAAGAAGTAACGGTAACGTTGCCCAGATCAGTCGCATCCTGTTCCAGTTTGATATTTCCCAGGTCTTTATCGGTCATACCCGCCATTTGCTGAAAGTTGGCACTTTCACCACGAGCTGGCATTTTGATGCCGAAAGAAACCGTTTTTTCCAGGTTGGCATAACCTAATGCACTGAATTTCAGCTTAAAATTGCCAAAAATGGGAAGATTTTCAAAGCTGAAATCTCCATTGGCACGTGTAATTTGGGTATTCAGAACCGCTTCCACCATTTTCTTGGCTACGGTATCAAATCGATTACCTGTAATTTGTACAGTTACGCCCTCAATGCCTTTATTGGTCTTGCTATCAACGATTTTGCCATAAAAATGCCCCATGTTCATATTTGGAGGCGCGCCAGCACCACCCATTCTGGCACCCGGAAACTGGGCAGCAGCGGAAAAAGTCAAGAGGATGAAGGCGAAAAATGTAAATAATTTGTTCATGATGATCTATTGAAATATGCTGATGCAAAGTTGCATCGATGATTCGGGAACTTCTGTTTGTTTATACAGACGGTAGTAAGACAATTTTAAAGGGGTAAAGTTTGAAGCCAGCGTACCGGCAATAGGGGTATTCTCGGTGATACCATAGTTTTATTCGGTGACTATGTCAAAAGCGTCAATAAAACCTGTAATAAACCGATGATAAAACCTAAAAAAGCACCAATCAGCTCCACAAAACGGAATTCTTTGGATAAAATGGACTGAAGGATCTCTTCTAATTTGTCGCTGGAGAAAGCAGCTACTTTTTGGGTCACGATTTTTTCCAGATCCAATTCCTGCTGTAAATGACCCATATAGCGCTGCATGATCACAGGGAACAGGCTTTCCAATTCTTTCATGAAAATACCTTTTAACTGCTGAATTGTGTTTTCGCCGATAAACATGCTGATCACCGGCATTTCATCTGCCAGTTTCTTGCGTAAGAACTGATCGATATGCTCTTCTACAACAGGCATTAACTTCTGTATGTTATCGGGATGCACCAGCTTTTGTTGAATATCATCAAAAGACAATAACTCCTGGCTTACCAGTTTACCCAGTTTTTCAGCGAATTGTTGTTGTCTTTTCGGAAATATGCCCTGTATGGTAATCCCCAATATCTTTTTAGGCTCTTTGGGATGGAACAGCATTTTAATCGCAATCCAGTTGGTGAACCAACCAATGAATGCAGAAATAACCGGAATCAGAAAAAGGATATAACTCATGTATAGAAATTTAAAAACCTATACGCCTTAGGAGTATAGGTTTTCGAGGGAGAACGATGGGTCTCGAACCCACGGCCTTCAGTGCCACAAACTGACGCTCTAACCAACTGAGCTACGCTCTCCGTTTTATGGGAGTGCAAAAATAGGGTAAAACAACATTTTATGCATCATTCAAGGCTGTTTTTTTTAAGCCGACCGTTCATCAAAACCTTTGTTAATTGGTTCTACAGAGAGCGGAACAAGTGTTGTTTTCAGTTATTTTTGGAAAGAATCATGCAAAAATTCAAGGAATTTATGAAGAGTAGAAAAGGGTTAGTATTGCTCACCGTCGTATTATTCGGTGCGCTTTTTTTCGCATTCCGTTATACGTCCTCAGGTTATACGGATGTTGTGGCTTCGCAAAGACAAAGACTATTGTCTGCAGTGGGCTCTTTATTAGAGTCGCAGCACTATAGTCCTAAAAATATCAATAACGATTTTTCAAAAAAACTATTCCAGAAGTATTTAGATGATCTCGATGGCGATAAGTCGTTTTTTCTTCAGTCAGATATCAACGCATTAAAAAAGCATGAGTTGAATCTGGATGATGAGATCAAAGGTGCAGAAATCAAATTTGCACCTGAGGCTGGACAGATTTATGAAAAGCGTTTGAACGCTGTTGGCGTTTTATACAAAGAAATTTTATCCAAGCCTTTTGATTTTTCAGTAGATGAAACAGCTACGCTCAATACCGATAAACTTGGATATGCAGCCACTGAAGCCGAACAAAAAGAGCGTTGGAGAAAATTGCTGAAGTATTATACACTGGAACGTTTTGTAGAATTACAAGAACAGCGAGAACAGAACAAAGACAAAAAAGATTTTGAAGTAAAGTCCGATGAGGAGTTAGAGAAGGAAGCGCGCGAAAAAGTACTCAAGGCAATGAACAAAAGATTTGATCGCATTAAAAATACAATCAAAGAAGAACAGCGTTTCAATACTTATATCAATTCTGTTACTAGTTTGATGGATCCGCATACCGATTATTTTGCTCCGGTTGAAAAAAGATCTTTTGATGAGCAAATGAGCGGGCGTTTTTATGGAATCGGTGCGCAGTTAACAGAAGATGATTATGGGGTAAAGATTGCTTCGATACAACCCGGCGGTGCTGCATTTAAATCAGGAGAATTATCTGTGAATGATGTGATCCTGAAAGTAGCGCAAGGAACGGCTGAGCCCGTTGATGTAGCTGGCTATGCTACAGAAGATGTTGTGAAATTGATTCGTGGTAACAAAGGAACAGAAGTTCGACTGACCGTGAAGAAATCAGATGGACTGATCAAGACCATCATTTTGCAAAGAGATGAAATTGTATTGGATGAAACATTTGCCAGAAGCGCAGTTGTGAATGAAGGCAATGAAAAGATCGGTTATATCTGGCTGCCTGAGTTTTATGCCGACTATGAAAGAGAAAATGGCAATCGTTGTTCAGAAGATGTTGCCAAAGAGATCATTAAACTGAAAAAAGAAAACATTACCGGACTGGTAATTGATCTGCGTAACAATGGCGGTGGTTCATTGTATGAAGTGATACAAATGGTAGGCTTGTTCATCAACCAAGGTCCTGTGGTGCAGGTACGTGACAGAGATGGTAAGGCGAATGTATATGGTGATCAGCGTCCGGGTACCTTGTATGATGGTCCGCTGGCAGTATTGGTGAATGAATTGAGTGCTTCTGCGAGTGAGATCTTCGCAGGTGCTATTCAAGATTATAGGAGAGGGGTGGTGATTGGTAGTACTTCTACCTATGGAAAAGGTACCGTACAGAAAACAGTACCCTTTGGTAATGTGGTAGATTTCAATAGCGGAAGAACAGATATGGGTGCGGTAAAACTCACTTTCCAAATGTTTTACCGTATCAATGGAGGATCTACTCAACTGAAAGGTATTGAACCGGATATTGTACTGCCGGATAGTTATGAGTACCTAAAGATTCGCGAAAAAGATGTACCCCATGCCTTGCCTTGGGATCAGATAGAGAAAGCCACTTATCTTACCTGGCATAAAGATTATGGACATGATCAGGTGATACAGGCAGAGAAAGAAAGAGTGAAAGAAAATTCTTCGCTCAATCTTTTGAAAGATAATTTAATCTGGCTTTCTAAGTTGAATGAAGAACCTGCGAGTCTGAATCTTGATAAATACAAGTCTCTGCAAAAGCAAATTCGTTCAACGGTTTCACAGAATAATACTTTATTGAGATTAAAAGAAGAAATGAATATAGTTCCCGCTGTGAGTGATCAGGATAAATTTTTCAATAACCCCGATAAAAACAAAGGCGAGCGCTATCAGGCTTGGTTAAGATCTTTAAAGACTGATATGCATATTGGAGAAACCGTGAAAGTGCTGAGTGGACTCTCTTCAGAGTTTACAAAAGCTACTGCTGCGGTGAAATAGACATGATTTTTACTATGTTTGCAGGCGTTACAGTTGTAATGCCTGTTTCTTTTTAAGACCTAAGTGAGCACATGGAACCTGAGAAAAAATGGTACGCTTTATACACCAAGCCCAGATGGGAAAAAAAAATCGACAGTTTATTGGTGCGCAAAGGAATTGAGAGTTGGTGTCCCTTGCAGAAAGTAGAGCGTCAGTGGAGCGACCGCAAAAAAATCATCGAAGATCCGCTGTTTAAATCCTACGTCTTTGTACATATTGACGACTCTGAACGCACCAAAGTGTTAATGACAGATGGGGTATTGAACTTCGTGTATTATCTCGGCAAACCGGCAGTGATCAAAGATGAAGAAGTGATGACCATTAAAAGATATCTCGCCGAAAAAGATGCGAGTCTGGCTATTCTAAGTGAAGAGGGTTATCAAGCTGAAATGAAGATCATGGTCAATCATGGTGTATTCATGGGGAATGAAGGAACTGTGATCAGAGGTGGTAAGAAAAAAGTCTATGTAAAGCTCGAGAGTTTGGGGCAGGTGATGGTGGTGGAGTTTCCGGCTGAATATTTATCTCCGTTATAGTGAATAGTCAGTAGGAATATGAAACTTTTGGAAAGTCCAAAGGACTCCATCGGTGTTTCGGAACTTTCCAAAAGTTAACTCTCAGTTGTCCCAGATTTTGGGACAACTCCTCATAACCTTCTTATAATATCTTGGTTTTAAGTGCGTTCCAATATTTTCGAGGTCTTGGACTTTCTGTCAAAACCTCAATTACATCAATGATAGAAAAATACCATTGCTGTTTCTGGTCATTCCACTCGGAACGTACCTTTTTATTTTCAAAAAGTTTGATGTTCCCCATGTGGTAAATCTACTCAAATAATCATTCGATAAAACGATAATGGTAAGTGTATTTCGATTAACTCTCACAAGTAAAAATTGATCACTGCGTTTGTAATGAACCATTTTTCCAACACTTTCGCTTAATTGTAAAAGGTTGTTTTGACGGGTCATAACATCAGTTTGAATAAGTATATAAAATTTATTTAAAGTATCAGTACTGCTGCGCTTTTCCTCCGTTATAAGTGCGTTACAAGTCCGTTATAGGTCCGTTATTCATTCAATGTTCATTTGACTATCGTCCACTGCTCATTCGAGAGCTCTTCTACACTACAGAGGGGTATCTGTACATCAATTAAAGGGTAACGATAGTCCATACCTTGTCAAAGGAGAACAAGACTCAAAGAAAACACATAGATGTATTGAAGATGATATCACTCAGGTACCGAAAGAAGTTGAATCCCCATTGGTTATTGTGCGACAACTTTTGGAGGGTTTACTAAGTACTTGAGCGAACATTGTTGGATTCTTTTCCAAAGGGGCTAGTTTTTTTAAAATTCTGCGCAACTGTTTCTCGTGGTGAACGCTGCGAACGCTCACACATAAAAAGTTAATGATGGATTTTCTTACTCGATTCTTTAGTAATGAATTAGTACGAATCCAAAGTAATTCTTACAGCTTGACTGTGTAACATACAACGTCCCCTTTCTCGCTCTAGGCGAGATCAGGAGACGATGCGTCGAACTTCTTTTGGATGCAAGAATGCGGAGAAGGAAAAAATTTGTTGCAGTAATAAGATTGTGGAATTTGAGATTACGAATCTTTAGATAACGGCAACGCATTGGCGATGTGGCAGCATTCTGTGTTCCGTCACCCTGGCCGACCGAAGCCGAATAATGATTTGAAGTTGAAGTTATATTTTTTTGCTGATAGATATTCGGTCAGCCGGATATGCAGCTCATCTCTGTTACTACAGTTGAAACACGGTATTCGTCAGCCGCCATATACGCCAATGCAATGTTAGTGGCATACCCTTCTTTGTCTTCCAAATGTTCTTGTCGTATTATGTCAGGGTCTGTTCCCTGTGCGGTTGCTTGCAGGCTCTTTTGCAAGCTTTGCTTTGTGTCAGGATATGTGCGGCTTGCAAATGTGCCTGCAAATGCGTTGGCTTATTTCTTTTTCAACTTCTTTGTTTCTTTCAGAAGTTTCTTGTCTTCTGATTTCACTTTCCTTTCAATTTTTTTGAGGTCTTCTTCTGCTGGTAAATTTTCCGGCTTAATACCGCTTTTCAGCAACAGCCCTCTTACGTCCTGATTATTTTTGACATGTTCATTTGTAATTGCAGATTCAGATTTTAAGTCAGCCTTACGAATATTTACATTCGTCAATTCGTTAGCAAAGTCTTTGGCCTTAATGGTTATTGTCGGTAAGAAGTCAGCAAGTGGTCTGTTGTCAGGAATGCCCAATCTCGCTTTCATGTCTAATGTTGTCTTGCCGCCGAATAGTGCTTGGTCGCCCTTGCTTCTTATTCTGGCGAAACCTGCATTGTCAATTCCTTTTTGAAAAATAAGTCCAGATAATTCTTTCTCTGAAATAGTTAGCTTTTCTCTTGCTTCTAATCGTTCCCATTCCTTAAGACGTTGTTCAAGTAGTTCCTGTTTTCTTGTCTGAACAGCGAAATAGCTCATTGCAAATGCAATCTCATTTTTACGGGGGTCGCCATTTTGAGCAATGAGATAACAGGCATACCTTGTAAGCATGATGTCCTCAATCTCTCTCTTAGCTCCAGAGCCTAATTCAACCATTTTCCTGACGTCAAGAAAATGGTCTGATACTTCCTGCTTTGCGTTGTTACTGGCTATTTTTGCTTTATCAATAACCTTTATAAAATTCTCCCATTTTGAATAGCCTAAGAGATCCTGCAAATCTCTTGCAAACCAATATTCAACACCATCAGTTTCATTAACTGCTAATTCAAAACTGCTGTGAAGTTGTGATATAATTTCCCGTTTCATTCCTTGATTGTTATTCTCAAAATTATCAATTATTCAGTCAGCTAATAGAATAAGCTTCTGTAGCGTATTGGTTGAACCATTTTAGAAGTTTTCTACACACTTGGTCGTTTTTGTAAAACCGTTCTGTGCCTTTTATTCGAAATTGTTGTCGTAAAAATCTCTGCCTAAAAATTTGATTATTGCTTCCTTGAGCTTTTCATTCATTGTTCTTTTCAAAGTTGTGCCATAGTCATAATGACATTTAAGGATAAGCTGGTCTACTTTTTCAACACATTCATGGTACTCAACAATTGTGTCAGCTTGTTTTGTAAATACATTCGGGATTGATTGGGTGTTAATATGTGTCCAAATATTATGAATCTGTCTCGAAAGAGAACCAAAATATTTCTTCTCATTTTCTGAAAGAGCTTTGAAGGTTTCATAGTAGTCTTTATTTGGCAACAATGCCATTTCCTTATTTGTCATTTCAAGAAAGACCAACTTCTCTAAATTAATATTCAAGTTTGAAGATTTTATTTGAATTATGGATTTGTTTCTAATTCTTTTATTTTTTTCTTTAGTCCAATGTTTGGAGAATACTCGATTGCTTTTTTATACCAAAGCAAAGCCTTTGCCGTAATATTTCTTTCCTCATACAGTTCTCCGATAGGACGAAGAAAGGCTTTTGCAATTGTCAAAGGTGAAATATCTGATTGGAGATTAATCAGTATGTCAAAATATTTTTCTGCTTTTTCTGTTAGGCCGATTTTAAAATTTGATAATCCTAAATGATAATAACCATTTAGTTCGGCATATCTTCCTTTTAATGTTTCATTATCGGAAAGGATTCCCATCAATTCATTTTCATCATCTTCAATGTTTGTTTCACCGCTTTCGATTTTTTCTAAAATTGTTTCAATGATGATATCTACTTTTTGATATGCGTTAGGTTCAAGGCTAAATGGTTCTAACTTTTCTTTTATTTCCAAATTTCTGAAAACCTTACCTGTTTTTTCGTCCTCAATTTTGCTGTCAAGAACGAGAACCCTGTCAAAATGAAGTGGTACGATAACGCCTCTATCTAAGTATTCGCTTTCCACATTTTCAATGTCATATTTTAGATTGGATGAATTCAGGGAAAGTGATTTAATAATGGAGGGAGCAATATGTTTTTGGTAAATCTCAATATGCGGTTTAGATGTTTCAAATTCTTCTCTTACCCCTGAAATTAGTTGAATTAATGAGAAACTTTTTGTCTTGCAGGTAGCGGCTTGTTTTTCAGAAACCCAATTAAATTCGTTTAGAATATCTTTATAAGGAATACCTTTTTCATTCAGCTTTTCTTGAATCTGTTTGATTTCGTCTTTTGTATAAATTTTAAGTTTGAGATACTGATGAAGCTCCATTGGCGTGATTATTGAGTCCATGTGTGACCAATCAGCGTCTGGATTAACACCTACGCAAGAAAACTTGTCTTTATTAAATAGCCCAAACATTTTACTGTGCAAATTTTTAGGATGTTATTAGTAATCGTGAAGTGTTATAAGGTGACACACAATTCATGAATATACGCAAGCCGCCACACATATACAATAAAATCGTTACATTGAAAATCAACACCTTAACCAGAAAACAGGAAATAATTAAGGCAAAAACAGCAATGCTCATTTTGTCTTTTTAGTTCTTCAAATCTCCATGTTGCCATGCCAAGGGGGAGGGCATCAATAAGTGTAGAATAAGCACAGAATTTTAAAAAACAAAGAGGCCATCAGTTACTACTAAATACTCCAATCCACTATTTGATTCGCCCATTCTTTTCTATACGGAGTTGAGATACGTATATAGTTATCAGTATACCCCTCCATCATCCCATTCTTCTCAAACGCCTCAAATAAAACCTTACGGGTTTGTCCATGATGTTGTTGGGTGAAGTATTGCATTTTCATGTAAGAAAGATTACGCAGTGTTTTGTTGCGTTCGTTTCTGATGTGAATAGGTATTACAGGTTTTATTTCCAATGCTTTGGTATGGTCTCTTTCTGAGTAGGTGAATACGTGTAAATAGGAAACGTCCAATGAATGTAGAAAATCAAAAGTTTCCTGAAAATGGGCATCGGTTTCACCAGGGAAGCCAACGATCACATCCACACCAATCGCACAATGTGGCATCAGCTTTTTGATCAGTGCCACACGTTCAGCATAGAGTTCGCGTTTGTATCTTCTGCGCATCAGTCCTAGAATCTCATTACTGCCACTTTGTAAAGGGATATGAAAATGGGGCATGAACTTATCACTGTTGGCTACAAAGGCAATGATATCATTGGTCAGTAAATTCGGTTCAATGGAGGAGATACGATAGCGTTCAATGCCTTGCACTTTGTCCAAAGCTTGAATCAGCGAATAAAAATCTTCCTCATGTCTGCCGCCATCCGGACCTTTACCAAAATCGCCAAGGTTCACACCGGTTAATACAATTTCTTTCACACCACTGTCTGCTAATAGTTCAGCTTGCTTAACCACGTTTTCAATGCTGTCACTTCTGCTTTTACCTCTCGCCATGGGAATAGTGCAAAAAGAACAGTTGTAATCACAACCGTCTTGTACTTTCAAAAAAGTACGTGTTCGGTCGTTTTGTGAAAAAGAAGCATTGAATCCACTGACTTCTTCAATATCACAGCTACAGATACGGGTAGGATCACCTTTGGCCAATTCACTGATGTGCGAAGCAATATTGAATTTCTCTGCAGCACCCAGTACCAGGTCTACACCCGGTATCTGAGCAATTTCTTTGGGTTTTAATTGTGCATAACAACCGGTAATTACTACAAAACTTTCCGGATTGCGACGCTGTATGCGTCTTACCAATTGGCGACATTCTTTATCCGCGTTATCGGTTACAGAGCAGGTATTGATCACGTACACGTCTGCCAGATCATCAAACTCTTTTTTCTCAAAACCTTCCTGTTCCAACATACGGGAAAGGGTAGAAGTTTCTGAAAAATTCAGTTTACAACCTAAGGTGTGAAATGCAACGCTACGCTTCTGACTCATGGGCCGCAAAGGTAGGAAGGAAAGATGATTCTGCATAGCCTGAAAGCACCCGTTTGCCCCACTCAGAAAAGCCTGACTACAAGTCCGGAACTCCAATAACCCCAGTCACCTTCCCTCAATTCATGGTCCTGAAAAACATGATCGAAGCTGATTCTCAGGTGTATTTTTTCCTTTTTGGAAAAAGCCAATAAGGCAGACTGTCGTAAACCATGATGACTCTCCCCATCCAATGAATAATGACCCCAATGCGATGCCAGACTCAATGGGAAAATAATGGGATATTGCAATCCCAAATACCTATGGGTAATTCCATATTTAGGATTAAGCGGTTTCCCATTGATCACAACCATTTCTTTGGTACCGCCGAATAGGGCTTTACCTACTTCTGCATCCAAAAGTAGTTTTGGGGCAAGCCTGTAA
>JGI24121J20154_1000363_pt1 | contig 11876 bp, 7 predicted proteins | sample Subbio2Aug_QV12A_FD_20154 | JGI IMG/M metagenome (IMG submission 20154)
ACATCTCGCGCGCATCACAAAGTCGGCCGCAGCTTTTGGCTTTACAGTGCCCGGCTCTAGCTTACTCAGGGAGGCGGTAAGCGCGGTCGTGGCCAAAAATGCCCTCGACAGCGGGGCGCTTCGCCTCACACTTTCCCCGCGTGCCGGCCTAGGCGTATTTGCCGCCAAAGACAGCCTCATCAACGTCACTGTCACGGCGCGGCGAGGTTCGTCTTACACCGCCATGCAATACGAACAGGGACTCGTCGCCGTAATTGCGCGCTCTACCCGCAGAAACGAGCATTCGCCGCTGTGTAGCCACAAGACCACCGGCTTCGGCGACAACTTACTGGCCAAGCAAGAAGCCCGCTCCCGCGGCGCCGACGAAGCCATATTGCAGAACACGGCCGGGAATCTAGCCGAAGGCGCGATTACGAATTTGTTTCTGGTTAGTGGCGGCGTTGTCCTGACGCCGCGGCTGACGGACGGAGCCTTGCCCGGCATTATGCGCTCGCAGGTGATGCGAGTCTGTGACAGCCTTGGCTTAGCCGTAAGCGAAACTACGCTGCAGCCGAACCACCTTTTTTCTGCCGACGAGGCCTTTGTAACTAATGCCTTGATGCAGATTATGCCGCTTTGCCGTGTAGAGGACCACCATTTTGGGAGCTATCGACCAGTCACCGCGCGGTTGACGGATGCGCTGAGGACAGAGTAGGCTTCTGTGGCGAACTCACTCGGCGAGAGCTCTCCGGCCAACAGACGAAGCCACAGTGGCAGCAGGGCCTGTTCCCAGCCGTGCGCGTGTTGCGCCATACCCCAAGCAGGGTAATAGGGGGTAGCAGGCGCCAAGGACAGATTGGCGTAGGCTGCCCCCTCCGTGTGCTGAGCCAATAAGGCGAGATGCGTGCTAAAAACCGGCGCTGCATTAGCAGAGAGGTGCTTGGCTAGCTCTGCCGCCGCGCGGGTGTGGCGGTGACCGCGGAAGGCTGCCTGCCGAATGAGCACCACACTGACAGCGGCTATGTCAACAACCGGGGTTGGCCCTAGAAATGGCACAGGCAAGAGCAGGGGCGTTAGCCCCCTTTTTTGTGCGGTTGACAACAGCCAGCGGGTAAGCTCAGGGTTAAGCGGGCCGATTAGCCCTGCCTGCCCGCCGAGAAAGCGCGCCAGCGCATCTTCATCGGCTTCCGCAGGCGCCAATCGCCTCGCCGTCTCCCCTAGGGCCTGTAGTTCACTAAGGCCCCACTCCAAGCCGCCTCCCGCGCCAAACGGAGATGGCTTGCCAAGTGAGGCTGCCAGGCTACGCAGCAGAGGAAAGTGAGCGTTCGTCAGAACCAGCCCGCGCTTGCCCTGCCGGTTAAGTGCCGCGGTTGCCGCAAAGAACTCGTCCCATGACCAAGCCCGCTGTGCGTACAGAGCTATGTCTACTCCCGCTGCTCGCAACACGGCCGGGTTGGCGGCAAACACGCGAAAGGTGTAGGCAAGCGGCAAAGTAGCGAGCTCCCCTCGTGCGGAAAGCTGCGCGATAATCGCTGGCGACAAGCGCCCCTTCTCGGCGGCGCTTAAGTACATGCCAAGCGGCACTTGCAGCGCGCCGTAATCAGCGGGCGAAGGAGCAGAGTTGACGAGTACGTCCGGCGGTTCGCCCCGCGTCAGCGCTGCGCGCAAGGCATCCTGCAATTCTTGTGCGGGAACAAACGACGTTGTCACGGCCACGTTGCTCCAAGTAGCGGTGAAGGTAGCCACGAGTTCCTCTATAGCCTGTACAAACAACTCGCTGCGCGGCATGGCGGGAACCGAGACCCACATGCTGACGGAGTACGTTTCGTGTGCCGACAGCTGCACGCTCGGGTTGACCTTGACCGGCGCGTCGGCAAGGTCTCTCACTGCACTTAGCGCCAGAGCTAAACTCACCGCGAGGGCGATAAGAGCGACGACTCGCCGTAACATCGTCATCTGCCTGTCGTCGCAGGCAGTAGACCCAGCAGGGCTAGCACGTTCCTGTCGGCCCTGCCGGTTTGGGGCAAGTCGTAACGGGCTTGCACTGCTTTGACCACCTGCTCTGTCTGACTGCCAAAGCGCCCGTCTACCGGGTCAATGTGAAATCCCGCCTGACGCAGGGCGAACTGCAGCTCCAGCACTTCCTTGCCTGTCTGCCCGCGGCGCAACGGGCGCTCCACCGTTACCCTCTGGCGAGCGCCGACTATCGTTACCCGCGTGCCGATTTTCACCACCGAATACAGCCATTCCACGTCGCGGTTTTGTAGGCGGATGCACCCGGCACTCGCCGCCGTGCCGATAGAGGAGGGTTTGTTGGTGCCGTGAATGCCGTAAATGCCCCACGGGACATTTAACCCGAGCCAACGCGTACCAAAGCCGCCCCCCCAGTTGGTGCTCTTGTCCACTACGGTCCACTCACCTACCGGTGTCCGCGTAAGTGACTTGCCGACTGCGCAGGGGAGCGTCCGCGTCGGCCGACCGTCAACCAACACTGTAAGCGTGCGCTTATCCGTGTCAATGACCAGACGCATGCCCTCCGGTGCCGGCGCAGCCGTCGCATACCAAGCTAAGGATACCAGGATGGCCAGTAAACTTACCATCAGCCGCTTCGCCATAGACGCGAACCTCCCGTGCATTATCGCCTAAGTATATGTGCGGCCCAAAAGTGATATGAGTGGGCAGGAGCTAGGCTCCGGCACAGCGAATAGGTATAATGCACGCCTGCGCGAGCGGCGTGCTTTTGGGTGGAAAGGGCAGGTGCACATGAAGCGAATCATTCTGGTGACGGTGGGGGTCGTATTACTCGTTGCCCCCTTTATTTGGCTAGTTGCGCGGCAGCCTGCGCCGCAAGAGATAGTTGTAGCCATAGAGGCCGAGCCGATTACGCTCGACCCCTTTAATGCTGTCGACCATATATCGCCGGTCGTACAACAAGTTATTTTCGAAGGGTTACTGGCGTTAGGCGAGAACAATACTATTTTGCCACAACTTGCCACAGACTTTACGGTCAGTGAGGACGGACGCGCCATCACCTTTACCCTGCGCAGAGACGTCAGGTTTCACGACGGCACGCCCTTTGACGCCGCGGCCGTAAAACAGAACTTTGCCTTTTTGTTAGATGCCAGAAACGAAATGGCGCGTCGTTACCTGTTTGACTTTATTGACACCATTACAGTCAACGACCCTTACTCCATTACCTTTACCAGCAAGCGGGCGGACTACGCACTGCCTTATTACTTCGCGCATCCCGCCGCGGGCCTTAAGTCGGCGCGGGAACTAGACAAGCGAGCCCGCGACCCGCTACATAATCTCACCCACACGGCCGTGGGCACCGGCCCCTTTCGCCTTATTCTGTGGCACGGCCGGCGCTATGTAGAGCTTGAGCCTAACCCCTACTACTGGAACGCCGACTTGAAACCTAAGACGCATCTCAGGTTCCTCTTCGTCCCCGACCCCAAAGAGCGCCTCGCTCTGCTTCAGCAGGGCCAAGCGCACGCCGCCTTCCCCGCGGCGTCGGGAGAACCGGCTTCTGCCGCGGGACTGACCACACTTAGGCTGCCGCGTCAGGAAGTGTACTTTGTGGGGTTTAACTTCGCCCGCCGCGAGCTTAGCGATGTAAGAGTAAGGCGGGCCATAAACTATGCGGTAGACAGAGAGCGCCTTATGACGGCGGCCGGTATACAAGGGCTGGCTCTGGCTTCCCCCATTTCGCCGGCGATTTTTGGGCACGCGCCTGTTCAGCCCTTGCCCCACGACCCGGCGCGAGCACGCAGTCTGCTGGCGGAAGCTAACTTTGCGCAGGCCGCTCCGCTGGAACTTCTGGTCGCTGACCGACGCGAGACGAAGGCGCTAGCCCTAGCGGTGCAGGCGGATCTAGCGGCGGTGGGCATAAGTGTGGAGGTGGTCGCCTTACCGCAAGGCGAACTTTTCACGCGCCTTGACACAGGAAAACCGCCAGACATGTGGCTCATGCACTGGCGGCCCTATGCGGGGGAAGTTTACGAGGTGCTTAGCGCGAATTTTACGCGCCCCGTTGCTTCGCACAAGAACAACAACGCCGGCGGCTACTTTAATGCGGAGCTAGAGAAGCGGCTGGCCGAGGTGCGGGCCTGGCCTACGGCCGCCGCGCTCGCGGAGCTTCAGCGTCTGCAGGCGCTCGTCAGAGAGGACGCACCTTGGCTGTTTTTGTTTGCCCCGGTGCGTTATGCGGCTTACGCGCCGGCCGTAGAGGGCATTGACGTCGGGCCAAACGGCGCGCTGCGCTTAAGTCGCGTGAGGCTTCGACCCTAAGCTTTTGCGGTTAGCGCTAAAAACTCGTCTAGTTCTGCTAGCGCCGTGTCGATGGCCGACTGCCAGAAGTCTTGCCGCGTAATGTCTACACCGAGGTGAAGCCGGGCTAAGTCCTCCGTCCGCATGCGGCCGGTATCGCGCAGCAGGTCGTCGTACTTTTTGGCAAACGTGGGCCCTTCTTTCATGGCCTGCGCGTATACGCCGGTGGCGAAGAGGTAGCCGAAGGTGTAGGGGAAGTTGTAAAACGGCACGCCGGTATTGTAGAAGTGAAGCTTCGCCGCCCAAAAATGCTGGTGATACTTATCCAGAGTATCGGCAAAAGCCTGCTCTTGCGCCGCCACCATCAGTTCGTTGAGGCGCTGTTTGCTGACCACGCCCAGCTTGCGCTCCGCGTAGAAACGCGTTTCAAAAAGGTAGCGCGCTTGGATGTTCATTAGCAGTGTTGCCGCGCGTTGCAGCTTATCCTCGATCAGCGTAATCTTCTCGTCCTTTGATTTGGCCAGAGCTAAGGCGGCGTCGCCTACCGCTACCTCCGCAAAGGTGGAGGCTGTTTCCGCGACATTCATCGCGTATTGCTGCGCGAAAGGCGGCAGTTCGTTCATCACCGACTGGTGATAGGCGTGCCCGAGTTCATGTGCTAACGTAGTGACATTGCCCATCGTGCCCGAGAAAGTCATAAACACGCGGCTCTCCTGTTTTTCCGGGAAGGTGGTGCAAAACGCCCCCGGGCGCTTGCCGGGCCTATCTTCCGCTTCAATCCAGCGCTCGCGGAAGCACTTGGCGGTAAAGTCGGCCATGGCCGGGTTAAAGCGGCGAAACTGCTCGACAATAAACTCTGCGGCTTCATCAAAACTCATATGGCTGCCGGCGGAGCCAAGCGGTGCCGTTACATCATGCCAGTTTAGCTTGTCCGTGCCGAGCAGCTCTTGCTTGCGCTTAAGAAACTTAACCAGCCGCCCCTTATTGGCGTCGATGGCCGACCACATCGCCGCGAGTGTGGCAGGCTGCATGCGGTTGTAGTCGAGCGGCTCATAGGTGACGTCCGTCCAACCGCGGTGCTTATAAAGGTTTAGCCTAAACCCGGCCAAGTTGTTTAGGGCCAGCGCGCAGAAGTCGGCCTCATTGGCCCAAGCCTCTTCCCAACGCGCGAAGACGTGTTCGCGCAACGCGCGGTCCGGGCTCTTCATTTTATTTTCGGCTTGACCCGGCGACAAGCGCACCGTCTTGCCGTTTTCCTCTATGGCAATAGACATACGGCCGACGACTGTGTCGTAGAGGGTGGACCAGCCGTGATAGCCGTCAATCGACAGGTCGTTGACGAGAGTCTCCTGTGCGGTGGGCATCTTTTCTTTGGCGCGGCGGCGCCGCTCGTCGAGGTTAAACTTGATGGGAGCAAGTGAAGGATGAGAAGCGAGCGACAGCCACTCTTCCTCACTCATATCGGTGACGTGCTTGTCGAGGTAGGTTAGGGACGAGGCCAAGGCCGCGCCGATAACCCGCATTCTGCCAGCTAGGAGCTTCGCCTGTTCGTCTTTGACATTCTGTGCCGTCAGGCAACCCACAAAGGCACCGGCATGTCGCACTTTTTTTGCCAAGTCCTGTACGCGGTCGAGCAGCACTACCCACTGCTCTGCGTCTGCCGGAGCGGCACCGGACGTTTCGGCGAGCAAGGACTTTAGCGCCGCGTCAAGCGAGTCTAGGTAAGCTATGTACGCTTGCGAACTACTGCCCCCCGGGAAAATCGACTCGAGGTCCCAGTTTTGGTTAAGAGCCATTTGCAAAACACCCTTTCCTAAGAATTCGCGTCACCCCAATTGTAACTGGTTGTTAGCGCAAATGTAAACGCATAATGCGATGTGGAGGCGGGTAGCTTGCCGGATGCACTTGTCAGCTTCGTTTTCTCTCTGCTGTTAGCCTCCGGAGCTACCTTCTATGTGGCTTTCATGCGTGACAAACCCTCTGCCTTGCACACCGCGTTAGCCTTTGCGTTGAGTACAGCGACGGCGGCTGCGGTTGTGCCCTTCTACGGGGCGGTAGGGTGTGTGCTTTACCTCCCTCTCTGGGCAGCGGGGTATCTCGGGGGCATCACTACGGTTTTCGTGTCGTGGGTCGCGGCACAGGCCGTCGCTTATGTGCTAGGCGTTGCCCCGGTATGTTGGTGGTCATCATTGCTCGTCGGGCTGCTAGGCTGTGTTTGGTCCCGTATACCGCTGCGGCGGGGAGATAGAAGACGACTTGCACTTGCGGTAAGCGCGACAGGGATTTTTCTCCTGTGGCCGTTGGGATTCACTGCACGCCTGCTTTTACTGCTGGGTGTGCTCTTTCTGCTGCTCTTTGCGCGGGAACTGCTGCAGCGCAATATGTGGCGAGCCGTTTGGCAGCGGTACCTACACGATGGGGGACTCGTCATCCTCTACAGCGGGGGCGGCGAAGTGATGATGGAAAGCGCTGCTCTCGGGCGGGATGGACCGGCGGCGGAGGCTCTCAGGCGACACTCCAACGTTTTCTTTCATCAGCTCGGCAGCGTCGTTCCAATAGAACATGCGGGACGGCAGTTTCTTATGACCCTGTCGCCCGTCGCGTTGCCTACCGGTGAAGTAGGACGCCTCGCCTCTTTTCAGGACGTTACGCGCACGACCCGGGCTCTGCGTGAGAAAGCCGAGTTTTTTGCCCTAGCCACAGAGGGCTTTGGGGTTTGCACGACAGACGGAGAGCTCATCTTAGCTAACCAGGCACTCGAGGATATGTTGGGGTACACGCCTAGTGCTAATAACCCCTGCGTCATGGATTTTGTACACCCAGACGAACGCGATCAAGTCCGCATGCTTGCCGATACCTTGCGCTCTAGGCGCCGCGAACACGTGCGAGTAGAGGTGCGCCTCCGCCATCGCGGGGGCGAGTACAGGTGGGCAAATGTGGCGGGTGTGTTAAGCGAAGAAAAGGACGTCATTTATTTTGTCGTGCATGACACACATGCACGTTTCCTGCGCGAGCGCGAACTGACGGAGAGCTATCGGCAGGCAGTAGAACAGACGAAGATGCTCGCCATGGTCAAGGAAGCCATAGTAGTGTTTTCGCTTGCGGGCGTGGTGCGCTACTGGAATCGCGGAGCTGTGGAGCTGTATGGTTACACCGCTCGCAACGCGACTGCGCATGAGGAACCACTGCTGTTGGCTACGCGCTGTCCCTCACCTCGGGAGGAAATTATAGAGCTCACATGTCGGGATGGAAGTTGGCATGGCACCGTGGCACGCACCACAGCGCGAGGCGAAGGCAGGCTCGTCGAAGTAAGGTGGACTATTCTTAGCGAGGAGGGGGGCAGCCCGCGAGACATAGTAGAAATATCTAGCGACGTTACGGCTGCCCTGCGCGACAACCGCCGTCTTCAGCAATTAGCGACTATCGTCGAGAGCACCGATGACGCCGTGATTAGCCTTTCCCTTAAAGGCGAGACGCTAACCTACAACCGCGGCGCGGAGCAGATGTGTGGGTTCACCAAGGAGGAAGTGTGCGGCAGGCCTTTCCTAGAGCTAGTAGCAGAGGAGAAGTACCACGAGGCAGATGAAGCCCTGCGCGAGGCGGCGGCGGGGAGAAGTGTCAGCGACTGCCGTGACCTCTTTAGACACAAGTTGGGGACTACGCTGTGCACTTCGTCCTCCGTGTTTCCCATTACGGATGAGCGGGGCAAGATTAATGGTATATCGCTTCTCGCACGAGACGTAACCGCCGAGCGTGTTATGGAACGGGAGTCTGCCAGGTTAGAGCTGCTCTCGGTAATGGGGCAGTTAGCCGCAGGCATCGGGCACGAGTTGCGCAACCCCTTAACCACGGTACGTGGGTTTCTGCAATTCTTTGCCAGAAACAGTGACTTAGCTGCGGTTCACCCGCAGTTGGACATTATGCTGACAGATCTAGACGCTGCACATGAGATAATTTCTCAGTTCTTATCACTGGCGCGCGATTCTGGCGGTGTGGCAAAATGCCTTGACCTCAACCAAGTAGTGCGTGGGGTTCTGCCCATGTTGCGCGCGGATGCGCATATGCGCGGCTGCCGCGTATTTTTCTGCTGCCATCCTTTGCCCAGCCTACGCCTAGTAGAAGGGGATGTCTCACAACTCATCTTGAACTTAGCGCGAAACGGCCTGCAAGCTATGAACGAAGGCGGTGTCCTGACTATTAGCACGCGGGAGCGCGACGGCGCTATTCTACTTGAAGTAGCCGATACCGGTCACGGCATTGCTCGGGAAGTTGCGGAGAAAATGTGGATACCTTTCTTTACTACGCGTGACGGGGCAGTAGGTTTAGGCTTAGCAGTTTGCGAGTGTATAGCGACACGGCAAGGTGCACGAATTACGTTTGCGACCGGTGCGCAGGGCACTACATTTACGGTCGAGTTCGGCAGGGAGGATAAGGCATGCTAATGGCTTTGCGCTTGGTGCTCAACCTGCTCTTGGCGCTACTGGTATCCTTATTTGGGTCAGCTATTGTCTTGTCGTCTCGCCGAAGGCCAAACGCCTGGCTGTGGGGCGCGGTGTTTGGCCTAGCAATCTGTTTCACCATGATCAAGCCCGTGATGATTCAGCCTGGGTGGCTGTTTGACTTTCGCGCTGTCGTCATCGCTCTTAGCGGCTTTGCAGGCGGCTTGCCTACTTATCTCACCGCTGCCTCTATAGGCTCTCTCTATCGGCTCTACTTGGGGGGCGCCGGTGCTTTCCCCGGAGTGGCAGCGATATGTGCCGCAGGCTTAGTCGGTGTGTATTTTGGACGAAGGACCCCTGCGAGAAAGGGCCCATCGGTGACCAGCCTCCTAGGTTTGGGGACGCTATTGGCCATAATAACGATTTCGTTCACCTTGATAGGATCCCTGGTGTCGCGACAGGGAATAGTAATGACTTGGCCATTGGCCCTGCTGCTGCTTAGCCTGACGCCTCTGGGTACGGCCATGGCCTTTGTGGCTTTTGCACAGGTACACAAGCGGCTCGTCGAGCAAGCGACGCTTGAAGCTCTGGTTACCTCACTCCCTACCGGACTGACCGTCTTGGATGCTAAGGGACGCGTCTTGGCCACAAATCGAACAGCGAGATTAGTCGAGCCGTCGCAGCTTCCCCGTGTGACGGGAGAAGACCCGCTGCTAATTGACGGGCGCAAGTATCTAGTCGGGCGGCAACCATTAAGTATGCCTCTGGTGGAGTGTGGGGAACTCGTCACCGAAGACGATGTTACAGCTTGGCATGACGCCATCGAGCAGCTGCGCAACTTCTTTGAGCTAGCAGAAGACCTTATGGTTGTGCTTGGTCCGCAGGACGAGGTCTTGCATGCCAACCAGGCCGCTATTCTGTTTGGCCTGCAGCCAGTGGCGAACTTTTTAGACTTCGCGCACCCCGAAGATCGCGTCGGTGCCAAAGCTCGCGACAGCTTCTTTGAAGGCCGCTTTACTCGCACAGACGGTGCACTGCGGTGGCTGGCCTGGTCTTTTGTGACCGACGCGCCGGGTGGGAGGGTCTACGCCGTAGGGCGTGACATAACCGAAGACAGGAAGTATCTTGATGCCCTGCGCACTACGACGGCCCTACTGAAAGAACAGAGCCTCTTCTTGGAATTAGCCTTCGACGCCGTTATCGTACGGGACCTGAGCGGGAATATCACTTTCTGGAACAGCGGAGCCGTGCGCACCTACGGATATTCTCGCAAGCAGGCTTTAGGGAAGCAGTATCATGCGCTCTTTGGGGTTAGCTACCCAATACCTCTAGAGCAAATCGAAGCGGAGCTAGAGAGAAACGAAGAGTGGCATGGTGAGGTAGTTAGGTTTCACAGAGATGGCACAAAGATGTTGGTGTCATGTCACTGGGCACTGAAGCGCGATGAGCGACATCTTCCCGTTGCCATACTAGAGGTTAGCCGCGATGTTACCGAACAGGCAAATGCACGCCAAGCAACAGCGCATTTGGCGGCACTGGTGGAGCAGTCGCAAGACGCGATTATGAGCACCGATCTCTCCGGTCGCATCCTTACGGCGAACAGTGCCGCGGGAACCTTGCTTAGCTGTAACGCCGCGAAGGTTGTGGGGCAATCTGTGCTGGGGCTGGTAGAGCCGGAGCAGCGCAGTATTTTTCAGCGGGAGTTAGACCGCGTCCGTTTGGAGCGCGCTGCGCGGCGAGCAAACTTGAATTTCTATACGACAGACGGGGGTTTGGTGCCGGTGGCTATCACTCTGTCCCTGATGCCGAGTCAGCGCGGCAATGCGGACGGCATATCGCTGATTCTTCGCGACCTTACCGCCAAACACATCCGCGACAAAGAGATTGCGCGCCTCGACAGGCTGAGTTTGGCCAGCCAACTCGCTGCCGGCATCGGCCATGAAGTGCGTAATCCCCTTACCACTATTCGGGGGTTCCTGCAGCTGTTCTGTATGCGTGAAGACCTAGTCGGTTACACCGCCCAGTTTAAGCTGCTAATTGGCGCTATAGACCGCATGAATGAGACTCTTTCAGAGTTTCTCGCACTGGCCCGCAATCACCCCGTAGAGCTTCTGCCTGTCGACATCAATGCTGTCATCAGAGCTCTGCTGGGGTTACTTGAAGCCGATGCCCGACAGGCCGCGTGCGTATTAGAGTGCGAGCTAGAGCCTGTGCCGCATATCTCTGCCAGCGAGCGGGCGATACGACAGGTGTTAGTTAACCTCGTGCGCAATGCGCTGGAGGCTTCGTCCCCAGGCGGAGATGTCACGGTACGCACGGCATCTGTAGACGGGCGGGTAGTGCTATCCGTGCGCGATACAGGGGTCGGTATCCCTGCTGACGTGCGGGCGCAGATTGGCACGCCGTTTTTCACTACTAAGCCTGAGGGCACGGGGCTTGGGCTTACCGTATGTCAAGCCATTGCCCGCCAGCATGGAGCCACGCTTACCTTTGACAGCGAGGAAGGCGTGACGACATTCTACATGTCTTTCCCGCCCGCTCACTGACCTGTTGAGCCGAAGCCGCCCTTTCTGTCGGCCGGCAGGTACGGGGCAATGCTCTCCACTTCCGCGAAAAGAGCTTGCGGCACCCGCTGCAAGACCAGTTGGCATAGCCGCAACCCCGGCGAAACGACAAACGGAGTCGCGCCTGTGTTGTCTACCAGGACAAGGACTTCCTCCGCGAAGCCGCAGTCGATGGTACCGGGGCTATTGGCGATGCGGAGCTTAGTGTTAAGCGACAAGCCTGAGCGCGGCCGCACCTGTAGCTCGTACCCTCGCGGCACAGCGAACTTAAGCCCGGTCCGCACGGCTACCGTCGCCTGCGGCGGAATAACAGTCTCTTCTAGCGCATAGACATCCGCTCCTGCGTCGTCCACATGAGCATAGGTAGGGAGTTTCGCTGCCGGATGCAGCCGTTCTACCGGTACGGTGATAGTTTCTCGCATGATTTGCCTCCTTTTGGCTCGTGGTGAGGCGCATTGAGTTTGGCACTTCGCACTTCGCACTTGGCACTTAGTGGAGAAGACGATCACCGCTTACGGCTTACGGCTTACGGCTTACAGCGGAAAGCGGAAAGCGGCAAGCCGCTCCGCCGTTGCAGTTCATGATTCACGATTCACGATTCACGATTGCTCACCGCTCACCGCTC
>JGI24121J20154_1000366_pt1 | contig 11798 bp, 9 predicted proteins | sample Subbio2Aug_QV12A_FD_20154 | JGI IMG/M metagenome (IMG submission 20154)
AGACGTCGGGGTCGATGCTGGAGCGGCAGGCCGCCAGGTCGGACTGCACAAACGCCGGCGGCGGGCCGGCCGGTGCGGCGGCCACCGGCTCGGCGCCCGGCAGATCGAACCATTCGGTGGTGAGCCCGTAGCGCGAGTCTTCCGGCACATCCGGCAACCTCGGTCCGGTCGGGTCGCTGACCAGCCGGACGCGGTAGCCGGCTTCCTGCACGTCGGCCTGCTGCAGGCGCAGGGCCACCTGGGCGTAGAGCTGCCGCAGCTCGGAGCCCAGCGGCACCGCCAGCTGGCGCAACCAGCGGCTGCGCACCTCCCGGTCCGGTTCGCTGGCCTGCATCAGGCGGTACAGCTCGCGGGCCATGACCGAGGGGCGCAGGGGGTTGCGATCGGCGTGCACGGTGGACAGACCCACCAGCGAACTCATGCGTGCGTCCAGCGCGGCCAGCTCCTGCTCCACCAGCGGCTGCAGCTGCTGCAGCATGCGCTTGAACTCGATCTGTTCGTTGTAGTCGGCCTCGTCGACCAGGGCCAGGTGGGCCGAGTCGGTCTGCAGCGGAATGCTGCCGGAATCGGTGCCGTCGTCGCCCCGCTCGAACGCCTCGCGCAGGCGCTGCGGAAACGCCCGCGCCCAGGTCGTGCGGTGGCGCATGAGCCCGGACCAGGCGGCCGAGGTGCCGTCGGCCACCAGCACCTCACCCTGCCGCTGTTGCGGCCCGATGAGCGCCTGGATCATGGCTTCAAGGCAACGGCCGAGCAGGCGCGGACTTTCCTCCAGCACCTCGCTGAAGCACTGTTGCAACAGGGGCGACGGCTCGTTCATGGGCGGCGTCAGGTGACCGGGTCGATGAACCCCGTGGGGTATCCGTGACAAGGATCACGGTTATACCTGCCGAGGCCGTTCGTCGGCATGTCGCGCCCGGGCCCGGCGGGGGCATGGCCGGCACCGGCCGACGGTCGGACGCCTGCGGACTACCGGCGGCGTCCGACCCCGGGCCAGCCTCAGGTCGCCACGGCGTCACCGAACGCGAACACCCCGGGGTTGAGCACCGGGTCCACCCCCACCGGAATGACCGACTTGGGTGGGTAGCGCCCCTCCAGCAGCAACCGCGAGAGCGGGTTCTCGATGCGCTGCTGGATGGCGCGCTTGAGCGGCCGGGCGCCGAACACCGGGTCGAAACCGACCTTGGCCAGCTCGGCCAGCGCTGCCGGCGACACATCGAGCCGCAGGTCCATCTTGTGCAGGCGGGCCTGCAGGGCCTTGAGCTGGATGCCGGCGATCGACTCGATGTGGGCGGCATCCAGGGCGTGGAACACCACCGTCTCGTCGATGCGGTTGAGGAACTCCGGCCGGAAATGGTTCTTGAGCTCGCCCCAGACCGCGTCCTTCACCTCGTCGTAGGGCTGCCCGACCATGCTCTGGATCAGGTGCGAGCCGATGTTGCTGGTCATGACGATGACCGTGTTCTTGAAGTCCACGGTGCGGCCCTGGCCGTCGGTCAGGCGACCGTCGTCCAGCACCTGCAGCAGCACGTTGAACACGTCCGGGTGGGCCTTTTCGACCTCGTCGAGCAGCAGCACCGAATACGGCTTGCGGCGCACCGCCTCGGTCAGGTAGCCACCCTCCTCGTAGCCCACATAGCCGGGCGGCGCGCCGATCAGCCGGGCCACCGAATGCTTCTCCATGAACTCGCTCATGTCGATGCGCACCAGGTGGTCTTCGCTGTCGAACAGGAAGCCGGCCAGCGCCTTGCACAGCTCGGTCTTGCCCACACCGGTGGGGCCCAGGAACAGGAAGGAGCCGGTCGGGCGGTTCGGGTCGGACAGGCCGGAGCGCGAACGGCGGATGGCGTCGGCCACCGCACCGATGGCCTCGTCCTGGCCCACCACGCGCTCGTGCAGCTTGTGCTCCATCTGGAGCAGCTTGTCGCGCTCGCCCTGCATCAGCTTGGACACCGGGATGCCGGTGGCACGGGCCACCACCTCGGCGATCTCTTCCGCGCCCACCTGGGTGCGCAGCAGCTGCGGGCGGCTGCCGCCCTTCTTGCCGGACTCGTGGGCCTGCGCGTCCTTCAGCCGCTTCTCCAGCTCCGGCAGGCGGCCGTACTGGAGTTCGGCCACCTTGGTCAGGTCGCCCTTGTCGGTGAAGGTCTTGATCTGGCTGCGCACCCGGTCGATCTCTTCCATCACGTCCTTGGAGCCCAGGGCCTGGGCCTTCTCGGCCTTCCAGATCTCGTCCAGATCGGCGATTTCCTTCTCGAGCCGGGTGATCTCTTCGGCGATCAGCGCGAAGCGCTTCTGCGAGGCCTCGTCGGTTTCCTTGCGCACGGCCTCGCGCTCGATCTGCAGCTGGATCAGGCGGCGATCCAGCCGGTCCATGACCTCGGGCTTGGAGTCCAGCTCGATCTTGATCTTGGAGGCCGCCTCGTCGATCAGGTCGATGGCCTTGTCGGGCAGGAACCGGTCGGTGATGTAGCGGTGGCTGAGCTCGGCCGCTGCCACGATGGCCGGGTCGGTGATCTGCACGCCGTGGTGCACCTCGTAGCGCTCCTGCAGGCCGCGCAGGATGGCGATGGTGGCCTCCACCGTCGGCTCGCCGACCAGGATCTTCTGGAAGCGGCGCTCCAGCGCGGCGTCCTTCTCGATGTACTTGCGGTACTCGTCCAGCGTGGTGGCGCCCACGCAGTGCAGCTCGCCGCGCGCCAGCGCCGGCTTGAGCATGTTGCCGGCGTCCATGGCACCCTCGGCCTTGCCGGCGCCCACCATGGTGTGGATCTCGTCGATGAAGACGATGGTCTGGCCCTCGTCCTTGGCCAGCTCGTTCAGCACCGACTTCAGGCGCTCCTCGAACTCGCCCCGGAATTTGGCGCCGGCGAGCAATGCCGCCATGTCCAGGCTGAGCACCCGCTTGCCCTTGAGGCTGTCGGGCACCTCGCCGGCCACGATGCGCTGGGCCAGGCCTTCGACGATGGCGGTCTTGCCCACGCCCGGCTCGCCGATCAGCACCGGGTTGTTCTTGGTGCGCCGCTGCAGCACCTGGATGGCGCGGCGGATCTCGTCGTCGCGACCGATCACCGGGTCGAGCTTGCCGGCGCGGGCGCGTTCGGTGAGGTCCAGGGTGTACTTCTTGAGCGCCTCGCGCTGGCCTTCGGCCTCGGGGCTGTTGACGCTTTCACCGCCGCGCACCGCGCCGATGGCGGCTTCCAGCGGCTTGCGGGCCAGACCGTTCTCGTTGGCGATGCGGGCCACCTCGCCCTTGGCCTCGGTCAGGGCCAGCAGGAACAGCTCGGACGCCACATAGGTGTCCCCGCGCTTGATGGCCTCCTTCTCGGTGGCCTGCAGCAGCCGGCCCAGTTCCTGGCCCACGGTCACCTGCTCATGGCCCTGCACCTGCGGCAGGCGTTTGACCGCCGCCTCCGCCGCCTGCGCCAGGCCCTTGACGTTCACGCCGGCGCGCTGCAGCAGCGACTGCGGCCCGTCGGTCTGGCGCAGCAGCGCCAGCAGCAGGTGAACCGGTTCGATGTAGGCGTGGTCGTTGCCCAGGGCCAGGCTCTGGGCCTCGGACAGGGCTTCCTGGAATTTGCTGGTGAGTTTGTCGAGTCGCATGGGGCAACACTCCTGAAACGGTGAACTGGTCGGCACATGGCGCCGAACGGGTCCATTTCAAGGCGTCTGCCGGCGGGCGTCCTTGATCCAGATCAGGGCCCTGCCGGGCCCCGGCCTCAGGCGTTGGAGGCTGCGATGCCCCAGCGGGCCAGCGCCGCGTCGTCGCTCACCCGGGCGTCGACCCAGCGCGCGCCTTCGGGGGTCTGCTCTTTTTTCCAGAACGGCGCCTGGGTCTTGAGGTAGTCCATGATGAATTCGCAGGCCTGGAAGCTCTGGCCCCGGTGGGCAGAGGTGACCGCCACCAGCACGATCTGGTCCAGCGGCTGCATCAGACCCACCCGGTGCACCACCCGCGCGCCCAGGATGTCGAAGCGCCGGTGGGCCTCGTCGATCATGGCCTCGATGGCTTTTTCGGTCATGCCGGGGTAGTGCTCCAGCTCCAGCGTGCTGACCGACTGGCCGTCGTTGCGGTCGCGCACCGTGCCCACGAAGCTGCACACCGCGCCCACGCCCTTGTCGTGGGCGCGCAGGGCCGCCACCTCGGCGCTCAGGTCGAAGTCGGTGGTCTGGATGGAAACGCGCGGGCCGGTCATGTCAGCCCCCGGTCACCGGCGGGAAGAACGCCACTTCGGCGCCTTCGACCAGCGCGGCGGCTTCATCGGCCATGGTCTGGTTGAGCGACACCCGCACCGCCCTGCTCCGCCCCAGCGCCTCGGCCCAGGGGCCGCCACGGGCGATGAGTTCGTCGCGCAGGGCGGCCAGCGTGGTGGCGGCGGTCTGCACCGACTCGCTGCCGGTGCCCACGGACTCGCGGATGGAAGCAAAAAAACGCAGCTGGATGTTCATGCGAGCAGATCGGCAAAGGCAATGAAAGACACGGTGTCGCCACGCGCAATGGTGGTGCCGGACGGGTTGTCGACCAGGCCGTCGCCCCACACGGCCGAGGTCAGCACACCGGAACTCTGGTTGGGGAACAGGTCGAGCCCGCCCTCGGCATTGCGGCGCACCCGCAGGAATTCGCGGCGCTTGTCGGCGCGCGGCAGATCGAAGTGGGCCACCAGCCGCTGGGCCGGCGGCAGGCCGCAGGCCGCCGCATCGCGACCCTGCAGGCGCAGCAGAAACGGCCGGACCAGCAGCAGGAAGGTGACGAAGCTCGACACCGGATTGCCCGGCAGGCCGATGAAATGGCAGGGCTGGCCGGCCCGCGCACCAGCCCCGGCATCGCGCCGCACCTGGCCGTAGGCGAAGGGCTTGCCCGGCTTCATGGCGATCTGCCACAGGTCCAGCGAGCCCAGCGCCTGCACCGAGGGCTTGATGTGGTCTTCCTCGCCCACGGACACGCCGCCGCTGGTGAGGATGAGGTCGTGGTGGTCGGCGGCGGAGCGCAGCGCCGCCAGAGTGGCTTCGCGCCGGTCGGGCACGATGCCCAGATCGCTCACCTCGCAGCCCATGCGGTGCAGCAGGCTGCGCAGGAAGAACCGGTTGGAGTTGTAGATGGCGCCGGGCTTCATGTCCTGCGGGGCCACCTCGCCGGGCATGACCAGTTCGTCACCGGTGGAGAACAGCGCCACGCGCGGGCGCACCGCCACCTGCAGCTGCGCCCGGCCCAGGCTGGCCGCCAGACCCAGCGACGCCGGGTCGAGCCGGTGGCCGCGCCGCAGCACCACGGCACCCTGCATCACGTCTTCGCCGCTGCGCCGCACCCACTGGCCTGGCGTCGGCACGGCGTCAACGTGCACGGCATGGAAGTCGCCGCCCACCGCGCGGGTGTCTTCCTGCATGACCACCGCATCGGCCCCGGGCGGCATGGGCGCGCCGGTGAAGATGCGGGCGCAGGTGCCCGGCTCCAGCGCATGGCCAGCGTGGCCGGCGGGAATTCGCTGGGTCACCGGCAGCACCACGCCGGGGGCGGTGATGTCGGCGGTGCGCACCGCGTAGCCGTCCATGGAGGAGTTGTCCTGCGGCGGCACCTGCAGCCCGGAAACCAGGTCTTCGGCCAGCACGCGGCCGTCGGCATCGAAGGTGGCCACCGACTCGGTGGCCGGGTGTTCGGGCAGGTGGCGCAGGAGCGCGGCCAGCGCGTCTTCCAGCGGCATCAGGGGCGAACGGGCGGGCGTGTTCATGGGGCGGCGTCCAGGGCGGGCGGGGAATACTCGAACCGCGGAGCATTGTCGAACAGCCAGGCGGCCACGTCATCCGGCGTGTCCAGATCCAGCAAGGGCAGCGGGGTCGGCGTCGGCAGGGCCTGCGGGCTGTTGGTGGCAATCGCCAGCACCCGGTCGTGGCCGGGGTAGATGACCGGCTGGCCGCTGTCCTGCCGCCAGACCTCGATCTTGGGTAACGAACTGCGCTTGAACCCCTCCACCAGCACCCAGTCCGCCCCGGCACTCAGGCGGGCCAGCAGCTGGTGCACATCGTGCTCGGCGGGTTCGGTGTACTCGCGCATGATGACCAGCCGCTTGGGCGATGCCGCCACCACCTCCACCGCACCGGCCTCGCGGTGGCGCCAGGTGTCCTTGCCCGGGCGGTCGATGTCGAAGCTGTGGTGGGCATGCTTGATGACCGAGACCCGGGCACCGCGCAACCGCAGCGCCGGAATCAGCTGCTCGACCAGGGTGGTCTTGCCGGAACCCGAGAAGCCGGCGAAGCCGACGACCTTCATGGGGCGCAGTGCTGTTCGATGTAGGCCTGCACGCGGGCGGTGTCGGCCGGCATCATCTGGACACGGCGCGGCAGGTTCTCGATGCCCTCGAAGCCGGCCGGCCGCTCGGGCAGATGCCCCAACGCTTCGACGATGGTCTCGGCAAACTTGATCGGCAGTGCGGTCTCCAGCACCACCATGGGCACGCCGGCCTCGCGGCGCTCGCGCGCCACCTTCACGCCGTCGGCGGTGTGGGTGTCGATCACCACGCCATGGCGTTGCGCCACGTCGCGGATGGTCTGCAGCCGGTCGGCATGGGTGCTGCGACCGCTCTGGAAGCCGTATCGGCTGGCGGCCTGCGGGAACAGCGGGTCGTCGGCCAGGCTGAAACGGCCTTCCTTCTGCAGGGCGGCGCCGAACAGGGCGCGGGTGCGGTCGGCGTCGCGGCCCAGCAGGTCGAACACGAAGCGCTCGAAGTTGCTGGCCTTGGAAATGTCCATCGACGGGCTGGAGGTCTCGTGCGTGTCGGCGCTGCCGCGCACCCGGTAGACGCCGGTGCGGAAGAACTCGTCCAGCACATCGTTCTCGTTGGTGGCCACCACCAGGTGGCGCACCGGCAGACCCATCATGCGGGCCACATGGCCGGCACACACATTGCCGAAGTTGCCCGACGGCACGGTGAAGCTGACCTGCTCGGCATGGCTGCCGGTGGCCTGGAAGTAGCCGGCAAAGTAGTACACCACCTGGGCCAGCAGGCGCGCCCAGTTGATCGAGTTGACGGTGCCGATGCGCCAGCGGCGCTTGAAGTCGAGGTCGTTGCTGACGTTCTTGACGATGTCCTGGCAGTCGTCGAACACGCCTTCCACCGCGATGTTGTGGATGTTCTCGTCCATCAGGCTGAACATCTGGGCCTGCTGGAACGGGCTCATGCGGCCGTGCGGGCTGAGCATGAACACGCGCACGCCCTTCTTGCCGCGCATCGCGTATTCGGCCGCGCTGCCGGTGTCGCCACTGGTGGCGCCCAGGATGTTGAGCTGCTCGCCACGCCGGCCCAGCTCGTACTCGAACAGCTGGCCCAGCAGCTGCATGGCCATGTCCTTGAAGGCCAGGGTCGGGCCGTTGGAGAGGGCTTCCAGGTGGAAGCCGGGCTCCAGCGTCTTCAGCGGGACGATCTGCGGCGTGCCGAACACCTTTTCGGTGTAGGTCCGCTGGCAGATGGCACGCAGGTCGTCGGCCGGGATGTCGTCCACATACAGGCTCAGGATCTCGAAGGCGAGCGCGGCATAACCGCCGGCCTGCCCGCCCTGGAACACCTCGCGCAGGCGCTGCAGGGCAGCAGCGTCGAGCTGGGGGTACTGCTCGGGCAGGTACAGGCCACCGTCGGGCGCCAGGCCTTCGAGCAGGATCTCGCAGAAGCGCTTGCGGTCGGCATGACCGCGGGTCGAGAGGTAGCGCATCAGTTCAGCTCTTCCTTGCGGATGCGCACGATGGGCGCGAGCACGGTGGGCAGCTGCTGCAGGCGCGCCAGGGCGTCGCTCATGGTGCCCTCGCGGGTGTTGTGGGTCAGGATGATCAGGTCGGTGCTGGTGGCGCCTTCACCGCCCACCTCGTCGGCCTCCCGCTGCAGCACCGCGTCGATGCTGATGCCGGCACCGGCCAGCAGCGCGGTCACCCGGGCCAGCACGCCGGCCTCGTCGGCCACGCGCAGGCGCAGGTAGTAGCTGGTCACCACCTCGCTCATGGGCAGCACCGGGGTGTCGCTCATGGCGTCGGGCTGGAACGCGAGGTACGGCACACGGTGCAGCGGGTCAGCGGTCTGCAGGCGGGCGATGTCGACCAGGTCGGCGATCACCGCGCTGGCGGTCGGCTCGCTGCCGGCGCCCTTGCCGTAGTACAGCGTGGTGCCCACGGCATCGCCCTGCACCACCACGGCGTTCATGGCGCCTTCCACGTTGGCGATCAGGCGCTTGGCCGGCACCAGGCTCGGGTGCACTCGCAGCTCGATGCCCTGGGCCACCCGCTTGGTGATGCCCAGCAGCTTGATGCGGTAGCCGAGCTGCTCGGCATAACGGATGTCGGCCGCGCCCAGCTTGGTGATGCCCTCGACATAGGCCTTGTCGAACTGCACCGGGATGCCGAACGCAATGGCGCTCATCAGCGTGGCCTTGTGGGCGGCGTCCACGCCTTCGATGTCGAAGGTCGGATCGGCTTCGGCGTAACCCAGGCGCTGCGCTTCCTTCAGCACCACGTCGAAGTCCAGACCCTTGTCGCGCATCTCGGACAGGATGAAGTTGGTGGTGCCGTTGATGATGCCGGCGATCCACTGGATGCGGTTGGCGGTCAGGCCTTCGCGCAGCGACTTGATGATCGGGATGCCGCCGGCCACCGCCGCCTCGAAGGCCACCATCACGCCCTTGGCCGCCGCAGCGGCAAAGATCTCGGTGCCGTGCACCGCCAGCAGCGCCTTGTTGGCGGTCACCACATGCTTGCCGGCCGCAATGGCCTCGAGCACCAGCGCCTTGGCAATGCCGTAGCCACCGATGAGCTCGACCACCACGTCGATGTCGGGATGGGCGATCACGGCACGGGCATCGCCCACCACCTGCACGCCCTCGCCCACGATGGAACGGGCACGTGCCACGTCCAGGTCGGCCACCATGCTGATCTCGATGCCGCGCCCGGCGCGGCGGCGGATCTCCTCCTGGTTGCGTCGGAGCACCTCGAAGGTGCCGCTGCCCACGGTGCCGATGCCCAGAAGGCCTACTTGAATCGGTTTCATGTCGTTGCTCATTGATGGAATCAGGTGCCGTGGCGCTTGCGCCAGTTTTCAAGGAAGCGCGCCACGCGGCCGATGGCCTCGCGCAGGTCGTCCTCGTGCGGCAGGAACACGATGCGGAAATGCTGGTTGTCCGGGTAGTTGAAGCCGGAGCCCTGCACCAGCATCACCCGGGTTTCCTGCAGCAGCTCCAGGAACAGCTGCTGGTCGTCCTGGACCGGGTACAGCTTCGGATCGAGCCGGGGGAACATGTAGAGCGCGGCCGTGGGCTTGACGCAGGTCACGCCGGGAATGGCGGTGATCAGCTCGTAGGCCAGGTCGCGCTGGCGGCGCAGCCGACCACCTTCGTTCACCAGATCGTTGATGCTCTGGTAGCCGCCGAGTGCGGTCTGGATGGCCCACTGCCCCGGCACGTTGGCGCACAGCCGCATGTTCGAGAGCATGTTCAGGCCCTCGATGTAATCACGCGCCGGCTTCTTGTCGCCCGACACCACCAGCCAGCCGGCCCGGTAGCCGCAGGAGCGGTAGCTCTTGGAGAGCGAATTGAAGGTCAGGGTCAACACGTCTTCCGACAGGCTGGCCAGCGCGGTGTGCTTCGCGCCGTCGTACAGCACCTTGTCATAGACCTCGTCGGCAAAGATCACCAGCCCGTGCTCGCGCGCAATGGCCACGATGGCCTGCAGCAGGTCGGCGGAATACAGCGCACCGGTCGGGTTGTTCGGGTTGATGACCACGATGCCCTTGGTGGCCGGCGTGATCTTCGCGCGGATGTCGTCCAGGTCGGGCATCCAGCCATTGGACTCGTCGCAGCGGTAGTGCACCGGCGTGCCGCCCGAGAGGCTGACCGCCGCCGTCCAGAGCGGGTAGTCGGGCGACGGCAGCAGCAGCTCGTCGCCGTCGTCCAGCAGGGCGTTGGTGGCCATCACGATCAGCTCGCTGGCGCCGTTGCCCAGGTAGATGTCGTCCAGCGTCACGCCCTTCACGCCCTGGGTCTGCGTCTCGTGCATGACCGCCTTGCGCGCCGCAAAGATGCCCTTGCTGTCCGAATAACCCGCCGAGTTCGGCAGGTTCCGGATCATGTCCTGCTGGATCTCTTCCGGCGCATCGAAGCCGAACACCGCCAGGTTGCCGATGTTGAGCTTGATGATCTTGTGGCCCTCTTCCTCCATCTGCCGGGCCGCGTCCATGATGGGACCGCGGATGTCGTAGCAGACGTTGGCGAGCTTGGCGGACTTCTGGATGGTCTTCAAAGGGTCGGTCCTCGGGAAGATGGCGTCCGGTGCGGGCATGAGCGCAGACATCGGCGCCGGGGAAGGCTCAGGGGCTGTAACCGGGCGTTATAGTCGTGAAATCCAGGGAAAACCTCGGATTTGACCACAGATCAACGCCTGTTCTGGCCGCAGAAGCCCATGAAACTCCACGCCGACCGCCCCGACACGACCGCCATCACCGCCCATGGCGAAGGCTGGGTCGCGGTGAATGGCGAGCGCCACCACCACAGCATCGTCGTCACCCCGGAAGGCGCGCCCCGGCCCTGGGCCTGCAGCCGGCTTGAAGACCTGACCCCGGCCCACTTCGAGGCATTGCTGCCGGCCGAAGGGCCGCTGCCGGAACTGGTGCTGCTGGGAAGCGGCAGCCGCCTGCGGTTCGTGGCGCCGGCCCTGCTGGCCCCGCTGCTGGGCCGCCGGGTGGGGGTCGAGACCATGGACACCGCTGCGGCCTGCCGCACTTACAACATCCTCGCGGGTGAGGGTCGCCGGGTGGTGGCAGCGCTGCTGATCGAAGCTTGAGCGCTCAAACACGGGGGTGAGTACCCATTCGGGTTAAAATGCGGGGTTGTTCCCTGTCGCAACCCCGGGTCCCTTGACCGCCCCGGTGGCGCCGGACAACGGAGCACAACGCATCACCATCCACTCAAGTCAGGGGTCCCCGCAGCATGGCCGTCGTTGTCAACAAACCCATTCCCGAATTCGAATCGCTCGCCACGGGCGGCGTCAAGGTGAGCAACCAGAGCCACCTGGGTCAGACGATCGTGCTGTACTTCTACCCCAAGGACAACACCCCCGGCTGCACCACCGAGGCCATGCAGTTCCGCGACAAGTACAAGGATTTCGTCAAGGCCGGCGCGCAGGTGTTCGGCGTGTCGCGCGACAACATGAAGTCCCACGACGACTTCAAGGCCAAGCTTGAACTGCCCTTCGAGCTGATCGCCGACACCGAAGAAAAGATGTGCCACATGTTCGGCGTGGTCAAGAACAAGATCATGTACGGCAAGAAGGTCAAGGGCATCGAGCGCAGCACCTTCCTGATCGGCCCGGATGGCGTCCTGCGCCAGGAATGGCGCGGTCTGAAGGTGCCCGGCCACGTCGAGGAAGTGCTCAAGGCCGTCAAGGCGCTCAAGAAGGCCGCCTGACCTCGGGTCACGCATTCCGGGGTGCTTCGGCCACGGCCTGTGACGGGTCATGGTGCTCATGCATAATGGTTTCATGACCCCCGGCCCCAGCCACGTCACCCCCCTCACCTGCTCTCTGTGCAGTCCTCAAAGCCGCCCGGCGATCCTGGCGGCTTTTTGTTTTTTCGGCCACCGCTGACACGTTCCCCATGCCCCTGCCTCCCGCTCCCACCAAACGCGCTGCCCTTCTTTCGGCCGAGGCCTACAGCACCCTGGCCACCGAGGCCTCCGACCTGATCCCTGCGCCCGAAGTCCAGCCCGCCCCGGCCACCCGGCCAGCCCGCAGCGGACGCGGCACCCCCCGCCGCAGCGTCGAAGCACCGGCGGCC
>JGI24121J20154_1000383_pt1 | contig 11440 bp, 10 predicted proteins | sample Subbio2Aug_QV12A_FD_20154 | JGI IMG/M metagenome (IMG submission 20154)
CAAACAGCATTGACTGTAGTGCCCGTCTCTGACACGCTCCCACAGTGGTCGGTCTGGCCACAGTATTAGGTAGCGGAGCAATGACGAACCCCATCAGTGAGATTGAGGGTGCGGGTGCTATTTTAGTAACTGGTTCGAATCCGGCGGAAAACCACCCGATTATTGGCTACAGGATACGTAAAGCAGTGAGAAACGGCGCTAAGTTGATTGTGGTTGACCCGCGGCAGACTAAATTTGCTAGGGCTGCCTCTATACATTTGCAGCTGAAACCGGGCACAGATGTGGCTCTTTGCAATGGCCTTGCCCACGTCATAATTAAGGAAGGTCTTGAGGCGAAGGAGTACGTCGCTAATCGCACCCACGGCTTCGAAAACCTAAAAAAGATGGTGGCGAAATATACGCCGGAGTATGTATCGGTAATTACCGGCGTGCCGGCTGAAAAGATTATTGCTGCCGCCCGGATCTTTGCGCAAGCCGATGTTGCTTCAATTTTCTATTGTATGGGGGTGACGCAACACACTTCCGGGACAGAGAATGTGTTGGCATTAGCCAACCTCTCACTCTTGACCGGCAATCTTGGCAAAGCTCACGGCGGCATGAATCCCCTGCGCGGGCAAAACAATGTGCAGGGAGCTTGTGACATGGGCTGTCTGCCGAACGTGCTTCCCGGGTATCAGCCGGTGCACAGCGACCGTGACACGGGCACCTATTGGCAACGCGTCAAAAAATCCGGCCCGTCTGAAGGGCAGACTGATTGCGAGCAGTCTAAGGAGACTATTACCAGTGTGGAATTCGAACAGCCTATCCCAGTTAGCGCAAGCGTCAGCGACTATGTGCGGGCTAAGTTCTCTAAGGCTTGGAGCGTGGAACTGTCTGATGTGCCGGGTCGGACCATTGCCGAGATGTTTCACTTCCTGCCGAGCAGGCGCAATCAGGTCATGTACATTGTAGGCGAAAACCCTATGGTTTCTAGCCCGAATGTTGATATTGTCCGTGAATCCTTGATAGGGATGGATTTTGTCATCGTCCAGGACATCTTTTTTACTGAAACTGCCGAATATGCCGATGTCGTTTTGCCGGCCGCGTCTTTTGCCGAAAAAGACGGGACTTTTATCAACACGGAAAGAAGAGTACAGCTGATTCGCAAGGCAGTAAATCCACCCGGCGAGAGCAAGGCCGACTGGGAAATCCTGCAGGAGTTGGCCAATAGATTTGGTTTGAACTGGAACTACAGCAACACTAAAGAGATCTGGGACGAAGTCATACAGTTAACGCCGCATTATTTCGGCGGCATGAGCTATGAACGGCTAGAAAAGGGAGGCCTGCAATGGCCGTGTCCTACACCGGAACATCCCGGCACTGCTTTTTTGCATAAAGATAAGTTTTCGCGTGGGATTGGCCAGTTTTCGACGGTGGAATACAGGCCACGGGCGGCAGAAGCTGCCGACAACGAGTTCCCCTTCATTTTGACTACCAGCCGTCAGCTGTATCATTTCCACACGCGCACGATGACGGGCAAAAGCGAGGGCTTAAACCAGCTTTTAAGCGAGGAGTTGATGCAAATCAATCCGGCAGACGCAGCAGCGCTTCAGCTGTACGATGGGGACTTAGTTAATGTCACGTCGCGCAGGGGCTCAATTAAGTCAAAGGTCCAACTAAGTGAGCAAGTACCGCCGGGCCTAGTATCGATGAGTTTCCATTTTGCCGATACGCCGGTCAATGTACTCACGGATCCTGCAGTCTGCAATATGTCGGTAGTCTCAGGACTTAAAGTGACGGCGGTAAGATTAGAGAAGGCGGAACGCCTGTAAGACGTGTGCTTTAGGCTCTTATGCGTCCTTCTCCACTGTAAATGTTCATTCTGTTACCCCGAGCAAAACCAACCAGGGTGACATTAAGACGCAGCGCCAGCTCAATCGCCAGGGCGGTGGGGGCTGAACGCGACACAATCATCGGGATGCTCTGCTTGGCAGCCTTGAGCAAAATCTCGGAGGAAAGCCTGCCACTGGTCAAGAGCAGCTTATCAGCGAGATTGAGTCTTTTTGCTAAGGCCTCACCGAGCAACTTGTCAACAGCGCTGTGACGGCCAATGTCCTCATGAAAGAGCAGGATTTCATCTGTGGAACAAATGGCGCCGCTGTGCACTCCGCCTGTTTCTTGGAAGAGTAGAGAACCCTTATTAAAACGGGACACCAAAGAAAGGATATCCGCGGCGCATACAATCATTGCCGTATCGTTACGCCGACAAGACTGAAGCACCTCGAGGTAAATCTCGCCCTTACCGCAACCTGTGGTTAGGGCTTTTTCGCGCGTATCCGGGGAGAACGGAACCGCCAGCGAAACCTTGGCGATCAAGTTGCTCTCATCTATCTCTATGCTTGAAACGTCCAGAAGCGCATGGATTACACCGCTTGAAAGGAGATAGCCTAGCACCAAGTATTCGATGGCAGCGGGAGTACACATGAGAGTGGCATATCTGTGCCCGTTGACACGAATACTCAATGGAGCCTCATCTACAACAAGATCAGTTCCCCAAGTTGTCTGGCCCGCATCAATCTTCGTGATCTTGACAGACTTAGTCCTTGTCAAGTGTTCTACATCCTTTCGTCGCCAGACTTGTGGTGAGGGCGAGCAGGTCACTAGGGGTGTTGATGTTAGCGAACATGGACCAATCCTGGCTAAAGCGCCTCGCTGTCTCCTCGTCAACGAGTACGGCATTCTGGGACCGCAGGAATTCTGTAAGGCTTTTTCTCCCTGTAGCCACAAAGACACGGATAGGGTCTATCAGCGATCGGTTATAGAAGCCGTTAAAAGGTTCCATCCGGCAGCCAAAGGCAGTGACCAGGGCAGAGATCTCCCGGTCAGGGGAGGGAAGCCGACTCTGCAGGAACGATACATAGTCCATGTTAAGGTGTGGCATGTCACAGGCCAGCACGTAACTGTACCTACTCTTCGCAGCCTGTAGCCCGGCATGAATGCCGCCTAGGGGACCAAACCCCACCAATTCGTCGCTTACCACTTCAAGCTTTTTTGTGTCGCTACCCGCTAGCGTATTGCTAACTACAATGACCTGAGCGAATCGCATGCGCAAAGTGTCATAGAGATAATACAAGAGGCGCTCGCCATTGATGACAAGGTCCTCTTTGCCAAAGCCCATTCTGGTACTGCGACCGCCAGCCAGAATAATGGCTGTACCGGTTTCTTCCATTGTCTACACTCCTCGAGAAGATTTACCTGCTTAAAACCCCCTATGTCTGGCGAATAATTTGGGTTCCCTTCATGGCCATTATACTACAGAAGTAGAACAGGGCCATGCCAATAATCTTACTTGCACGACATCGTCGGGTCACCTTGTAATCGCTTGTGAAATATATTACAATTGTCATGTTGATATATTTATCACAAAGGCGGGGAAATCAGTGGAAATCCAAGTGTGTATCGGCAGTGGTTGTCATCTCAAGGGGGCTCACTATGTGATTAAACGTCTAAAAGAACTAGTAGCGGAACACAACGCTGCCAAGACAATCAGATTGACGGCCTCTTTTTGTCAGGAGATGTGCACTGAGGGCGTAGCTGTGCGTATAAACGGGGTTGTAGTTAAGCATGTGAGCACAGATAATATCGACACTATTTTTTACGAGGCAGTGGCCAGATAATGAGCGTTATTACTTCACTAACGGCGAAGTGCAAGGACTGCCACCGATGCATCCGTGCCTGCCATGTTAAGGCCATTAGCCTGCGCAATGGGCAGGCAAGGATTGTCCCCGAGAAGTGTGTGGTATGCGGACAATGTGTTGCAGCCTGTCCACAGCACGCTAAGCACGTAAGTGACTGTACAGAAAAACTTTTGGCATGGCTCAACCAAGGGGAAGTTGTGGTCGCCAGCCTAGCGCCGTCATTTCCCGCAGCTTTCCCGCACCTAGACCCATTGCAGGTGTTAGCTGGGTTACAAGCCATAGGGCTTAGCCTTGTTGAAGAGACTGCGCTTGCCGCCTTGCCTGTTGCTAAACACTACAGCAACATGCGCCTTAAAAGTGAGCTTGGCCTGACAATCTCCTCCTGCTGTCCTGTAGTCGTCAACCTAATTGAGATCTACTTCCCCGAGTTAGTGCCACACCTTGCCGCTACCGTATCGCCTATGGTTTTGCATAGCCGCAGTCTGCGCCAGCGGTTCCCCGACGCTAAGGTCATCTTCATTGGGCCATGTGCCGGTAAAGTTGACGAGGCATTGCAGCCCTTTGCGCAGGACGGCTTGGACGCAGTGCTTACGTTTCGTCAGCTAGCAGCCCTATGGCACAAGCTGGGTGTAGACCCAAAAACGCTTACCCCTGTTGAGTTGCACACTGCATCAGATAACGCTGCGCGGTTGTACCCGCTTGAGCGCGGGATCATCACGTCCAGCAAGCTAGAGTCAGGGGTTACCCGCTCTAGCGTGAGCGTCGCTGGAGTGGAGGATTGTGTCGAGCTGTTTACTGACCTATCGGCAGGACGCTTGCGACCGTCCTTTGTAGAAGCGCTAGGTTGCCACGGCGGTTGCGTCGGTGGGTCAGAAATGCCCTCTCCTGTGAGCGTGCAAGCGCGCAAAGATGCCGTAATACGGTACCACGAGCGTATCGAGATGTTGCCAGAATTAACACCTAGTCCTAAAGCGGAGCTCGCCCTAGAAGGCGTCCCAATGCGCTCTTTCACTAACCGCAGGTATGTGGCAAACTCCCCTCCCGAGGAAGAGATTAGCCGAGTGCTGATGACCATTGGCAAAGAAAGCAGTGTTGACGAACGCAACTGCGGCGGATGCGGCTACCTGACTTGTCGTGAAAAGGCCGTGGCAACTTTGCAGGGGTTTGCGGAACTCGAGATGTGCATACCGTTTATGCGCGCTAAGTTTGAATCGCTTTCCCATCTGGTGGTTGAGTCTTCTCCAAACGGCGTAATCATTGTCAATAGCGACCTGACGATTCATCAGTTTAATGCCGAAGCGCAGCGCATGTTCAACCCTGAGGCAAAGCAAACAAAGGATGTCTGCCTGGCAGCGTTTCTAGATCCCAAAGACTTTATCGAAGTGTTAGCTACAGGCAAGTCTTTATATCTGCGGGTGGAATACGCGGCTCTCGGGCTGGTCACCCGCCAGGTAATCTATGCATTGCCCGCCTATAGCCTAGTGGTAGGTATCATTACGGATATCACGGAGGATGAGCGCCGCCATCGCGAGCTCGAGGCAAAACACCAGGTAACCATTCAGCGTGCGACGGCCGTTATCGCAAATCAAATGAAGTTAGCGCAGCAGATAGCGGGGCTTCTTGGTGAATCAACGGCAGCGACAAAGGCGACCCTTTTTGAGTTAATCAGTAGCTTGACAGATGGAAATGGAGTCACCAGCAAATGAAATTAACAGCCGATGTAGCTGCAGCACGAGGGAGTAAGCATAAGGAAGAGCTATGTGGGGACGTTTTCCAGCTAGTGCGATCCCCCGGCAAGATTACCGCAATTCTCTCCGATGGCCTTGGTAGCGGTGTTAAGGCCAACATTATGGCTACGCTGACAACCAAAATTGCCTGTGGCCTCCTAGAACGCGATGTTCCGATTGACCATGTCGTTTCCACGATTGTTGATACGCTGCCTAGCTGTAGCGAGCGTGGCCTAGCCTATGCTACGTTTAGCATTTTGCAGATTAGAGCAGATGGCAACGCGCAGCTATACGAATACGATTCGCCCCCGGCGCTCTTCTTTCGCGATGATTGCTTGGTACCCATCGAGCGCCACACACGTGTCATCTGCGGCAAGAAGATCACAGAGGCATCACTGCAGGTAGAGAAGAACGACGTGGCGCTCCTAGTTACCGACGGTGTGCTGCATGCCGGAGTAGGGCAATCACTTGACCTAGGCCTAGGCCTTGAAGGGCTGCTCGGTTTCCTGCCTACGCCGTGCACATCTTGGCCGACCCCCGAAGCCCTAGTCGATTTTGTGATGCACGTCACTAACTCGTGTTATTGCAGTCGCTTAGGGGATGACAGCACCGCAGTCGGGCTTAGGGTGCGGTCGCCGCGCTCCGTAGCAGTATTTACTGGCCCGCCTTTGGAGCGAGTCAATGATGAGGCCATGGTCAGGGCGCTGTTAGACGAGCGGAACTCCACAAAAATTGTGTGTGGCGGAACCAGTGCAAAAATCGTGGAGCGAGTGACAGGCGGCAGACTCGAGACATCGCTTGAGTATGTTGACCCGCGCATACCACCCATCGCACATTTGGAGGGCCTCGACCTAGTCACCGAAGGTGTCCTTACTCTCAACCGATGTTATGAACTGCTGCGCGCTTTGCAGGACGGCGAAGAGCTGCCGCGCAGCACGGATGCTGCCACCCTGTTAGCCAGGCACCTATCTAGTGCTGAGGAAGTACTATTCCTAGTCGGCAAGAGTTTTAACCTAGCGCATGCCAATATAGAGGAGATCATGCAGTTGGCTCCTCGTCAGTATGCAGTCTCGCGCCTAGCTTCCTTGTTGCGCCGACGTTCCATTGAGACAGAAGTTAGATACTTTTAGGAGGGCAACTACATGAAGAAGATTACGCTGCAGTTTTGTGGCGGGACGGCCTGTCATATGAAGGGCGCACCGGAGCTCATGTTGGTACTTGACCATTTGCCAGAAGAGATTTTCAAGCAAGTACACGTGTCGCTTACACATTGCCTAGGAAATTGCGGGGCAGGACCTAATGTGTGCATCGATGGCGTGCTCTATAGCCGTGTTACTCCGGAGCGCCTCATCTCTACAATTAAGACAATTTGGCAGGATAGGTGAACTGAGTGTCAAAGCGAAACTCTGAGACGACCGGCATCAAACGCCAGCTGTATACCGCTTTAGCCGATATGACATGGCGCGGACGACTTATCGACGAGATTAACGACTATCCCGACACACTCACCACCGAGCTGCTAACACGTTATCGCTGTTGTGAGTATAAAGAAAAGGCCGTGCTTACGAACCGTTTGCGCGTTGCGATGGGGTTAGCTCCCGAGGATGTTCCGCGCCATGCTACCCTTGCAGATATGGCTAAACTTGCGCTTGGCAAAACACCCAAGCCAAAGCTGTGCGGGCTTGAGATGATGGCGGTTGCGTGCGACCGCTGCCCCTTTGAAAAGTATATTGTCACTGATGTGTGTCGCAACTGCATTGCACATCACTGCCGCGTAGTGTGTCCTAAAGACGCTATCACCATAGTTAACCACCGCGCTTACATCGACCGCAACCGTTGCGTGGAATGCGGATTGTGCGAACGCAGCTGCCCGTTTCGAGCGATTATTCAGGTGACGCGCCCCTGTGAACAAGCGTGTGTGCCTAAAGCTATCACGCGAGATAGCAACAATGTAGCCCATATTGACTGCGAAAAGTGCGTGGGCTGCGCTGCCTGTATCCCGGCTTGCCCATTTGGCTCTGTGGCCGATTACACAAATATAGTGCAGATAGTAAATGCCCTCAAGGAACGCCAGGCGCCAGTCGTAGCCTTAGTCGCACCATCTTTCGTGGGGCAATTTGGAGCAAAGGCCTCGCCGGCAGCGCTGCGCATGGCCCTACTGGAGTTAGGGTTTGCCGCCGTCTACGAAGTGGCGGAGGCCGCGCGTTGCGTCGCTGTCGAAGAAGCAGCGGAAATTAAACATCGCATGGCGGAAGGGAAACAATTGACACTTTCATCCTGTTGTCCTAGCTTTGTAGCCACCGTAAGAACGCAGTTTCCCGAACTGGAAGGTTGTATCTCGGCGACCCCATCCCCCATGGCGTATCAGGCGGCGCGAATCAAAGCAGAGGAGCCTAGAGCGCTTACGGTCTTTATCGGACCGTGCATTTCTAAGAAATCTGAAGCGGCGCTGTCACCTAGCGTGGATGCGGTATTGACATTCGAAGAGCTCGGCTGCATCTTTGTAGCGCGCGGCATTAACATTGCCACTCTGGGTGGGCAAGGTGACTTGGGTGAGGGGGAAGCCCTCGGACGAGGTTTTGCCAAGGCAGGGGGGTTGACGAGGGCTGTAGTGTCGTCACTCGGTGCGGACGCCATCGAAACTCAGTTAGCTGACGGGCTAGATCAAGTCATGCAAGTCCTCGCTACCGCACAAAAGGGCGAGCTTAAAGCCAATTTTGTCGAAGGGATGGCTTGCTTAGGAGGCTGCATAGGTGGCCACGGCGCACTAATTAATCGACAAGTGGCGGAAAAGCTGTTGGAGCGCTACTGCAAGTAACCCGCCGGTCACGCACTATCGCGCTGCCCGGCTCGCGCTTGGCCCTCTTTTTAAGTTGCGCGGCCGTCTTGCCTAACTCCAAATAATCTTGCTGTGTGCGGCAATCAACTATCGCCATCGATACGGTAGTTAAGGTCATAGGTCCTTCGATCCCTTCGCGTGTGCGGCCTAGGAACGCCCCACGCTCCCGATCCATAGGTGTAAAACACTGTCGTACCGCACGCGAAAAGAGCTCCGCAATGCGCTGTGCCAGGCAATCAACTTCGGCGCCCGCAGTGACGATTACAAAGTCATCGCCGCCGATGTGACCGATAAAGTCGCCTTCGGTACCATAGCGCTTGGTTGCGTATATCAGCAGGCGCCCGAGGAGCACAATCATTTTGTCGCCTTGCTCAAAGCCGTAGCTGTCGTTGTATGCTTTAAAGTCGTCTAAATCGGCGTAGATGATACTACAGGTTTGGCCGAGCCGCGCGCGGCGATGGATTTCTTCTTCAATGGCTACGTTGCCAGGCAGTCCGGTAAGGGGATTTGCGCCTTTCGCCAGGTCGATTTGCAAGCGTGCCATGCCGTTTAGCAGACGTTGCATGGGCACTACTCCGGCGTAGTGGCCGGCTTTGGTCAAGACGATTATGTCGTCATAAAGCTTGTCCGCGGAACGTGTCAGTGCAGCCTCTAGCGCTTGGTCAAGCGGTATGTCGCAATCTAGAAGCAGCGGAGCGCCGTCCATGATCTCGCACACAGGATGGCGTGAAAACAGCGGCACACCGAACTTTGCGCTGAGAATCCGATCGAGGTAGTGGCGCATAACCAGACCAACCGGCACGCCGTTACGTAAGATAGTCATGCTGGCAAGAGGGTCTTTGGTCTCGGTCAGGACTCTTTTGGCGTACTCCACGACCATAGTCTCGTCTGCGGTGATACCTGTTGCGGCCAAGTCGCCAAGTGTCGTAAAGCGCGAGCCCAGCAAGTGCCCATACTGATGGCGGTTGATAGCAAAAATTGACTCGCGACTGGCGAAGGGCTTAGGATTTTGTGGCTTGGCGATAAAATACCCTTGTCCATAATCTACGCCTAGGCTAATCAGGGTTGTGAGCTCCGCTTCCGTCTCGATTCCTTCGGCGACTACCTTGGCGTTAATGTTTTTGGCGACAGTGCACAGCGCCCGAATGACGGCTTGTCTAGCGAGGTCGTGGTCAAGCCCTCGTACTAGTGACATGTCTATTTTTATATAGTCAGGCTTGATTTCGGCAAGAGTGAGTAGGCCCGAGTGACCCGCACCTACATCGTCTACAGCAATTTGATACCCTTGCTCGCGATAGTGACGTAAGGTGGCCTGGAATGCCTGGTAATTCGCCACGTAATGGCGCTCTGTAAGTTCAAAAACGACCTGCGTAGGCTCAAGCCCCTGCCGGCGGAGCAATGCCAAAGTTTCCCCGCCGACGAAACCGCTGTCGCAGACCGTCCTAGCGTGCACGTTGATAAATAACTTTTGGTGAGCCGATATGCTGCCTAGATGACTGACAGCCTTGGCACGACAGATTCTCTCCAAAGCAGAGAGCGACCCCGACTCCTCGGCTTGTGTGAACAACGCGTCAGGTGTTGCTAGACGAGAGCCATGCGGGCCGCGCGCGAGTGCTTCATAGCCAAGCGGCTCTGCCGAAGCTAAGGAGACAATCGGCTGGTAGACGATGCTTACGCTTTCACAGCGCAGAATCTCTCGCAGCTCTTCGTCGAGGGGCTGTTCGACAGCTTCTACTACCTCTAGCTCCGCGGATTTTTCCGCCTCCACCTTTGGAAATGTCGCAGGAGACACTGCGTGCGGGTCAAGTACAACGCTGTTCAGACCAAGTATGTACCAAAGCTCAAAATCCACAGGCTCGCTTCCTTTCTAAAGTTACGCTGCTCTTGTGTACACAAAGATACCTCCTCGCTGTTAACGGCATACTAACCAAATGTAAATAGTGGTTCTCGGGGCGCATGCTCTGGCGGCACCTGCGTTAAGATAACAGCGCACCTAGATTTCTCGGCAAGAGGTCGACAATTGCCCATAGATCGAGTGACTCCAGTTTTTCACAGAGCTTCGGATCCTCCTTGATTGAGGACACCCCTGCCAGGATCGTCTGCGTCTCTTCGGCCGAAAACGACGCGCCATGCTCTCGCCACCCCAAAACTTCGCTGTTCGCGGGACACACATCTTGGCACCGCAGGCAGCCGATTAGAGCGTTATGCGCTCTGCGGTTAAGCCAGTCCGGGAACTCCCCCTCTAGTTCGTTCAGGGTAGTTAAGCAGCGTTCGGCATGGATAAGAAACCGTTGCTCTTCGATGCAGCCCGTAGGGCAGTTGTTTATACAGGCACTGCACGCATGACAAGCGGGGAGCAGTACAGGTTCAGCCCAACTGCCGCCTGTGATCTCGATGTTGGTGTAATAGGCAAAGAGCATGTTAAAACTACCGAAATCGTCTACATAGAGCAAGTTATTGCGTCCGTATCGACCTAGCCGAGTGCGCGCCGCCATCAGCTTTAGAGGCAGGCGGACATGCTTTAGGTCTATCCCAGGTACAATATCCTGCAGGCGCTGTTCCAGTAGCTTTCGCCCTGACCGGAGATATGTCGGGGGAATCACGACCTCGCACCGCTCGTTGCCGACAGCGAAGTCGAAGGTCGTCACTTTCTGGGGTGCCGCCACTAAGAGGATGCTTTGCCATGTGCCATCTGTCGGTGGCAAACTATATTGAAACCTGTGTAGAAACAACTCGTACAACCTAGAAGATACCTCTCGTCGCCGGCTTACGTCTACCTCTTGCTGTAGCAGGGCAAGACATTCAAGTCCAACGAACGTAGCCCTGTATCCGTAGGCGTGCAACTGCTCCAAGAGACGCGCTTCTTTAACCATAATCCCAACCATCTCCTTTGACTTGCTCGAAAGACCTCTTTGTAACTCATGATACACACATGCGTGACCAAAGACTAGACCCGAGAAAACTGAGTGCATGTCGCACTCCTCCGTCCCTCAACGACATCCCTTCGTCCCCCAGCAGGAGGGCGCGTACTGCGCGACGAATAGAACAGCATGTTAACATGATTAAGGGGGAGCACTAGTGTTTAGCGGCAAACTAGTTCGTATTAGGGCGATGGAGAAAACCGACTTAGACAGCGTCATGCAATGGATAAACAACCCCGAGATAACCCAGTACCTGTTGGCGTTTACGCTACCTTT
>JGI24121J20154_1000401_pt1 | contig 11167 bp, 10 predicted proteins | sample Subbio2Aug_QV12A_FD_20154 | JGI IMG/M metagenome (IMG submission 20154)
AGGAGCTTCAGCGTTGTGCCGGCTCGCAGTTTGACCCCGAGGTTGTGCGTTGTTTTGTAGAGAAGGTTATGACCTCATCTGTCTAGCTATCGCTTGAGCTACCGCATCCTTGCGCTCTGTATAGAGCGCTTTGTTTGTTTCAAAGAGATTGTTGCCGTGGACGTCGATAGATACAATCAGCGGACCAAGTTCTTTGACGCGCATAATCCAGAAAGCTTCAGGCATGCCTAGGTCTAGCCACTCGACACCTTCTAATTCTTCGACTGCTGTCGCGCCTAGTACGGCGCATCCGCCGGGGAACACGCAGTGCAAGGCTTTGTGCTCACGACAGGCCGCAGCCGTCTTGGCACCCATACCTCCCTTGCCGACGACAACTTTTACGCCTGTCGCGGCGATGAACTCGGCTTCAAACCGCTCCATACGCATACTGGTCGTTGGGCCGATAGCTACCATTCTGTAGCCTTCGGATGTCGGCTCGACGATAGGCCCAGCGTGGAAAATAGCTTTGCCGGCAATGTCGTAGGGCAAATCTTGACCAAGCTCAATAACGCGCCTATGCGCTACGTCGCGGCAGGTAACTATGTGCCCGGTAAGATAAACTATGTCCCCGGCCTTTATGTCTAGCAGGTCGGCGTCGCTGATGGGCGTATGCAGTACTCGCTTCATATCGCAACCCCCCGGTGTGAGACTAATTCATAGGTCAGGTCATCGTGTAATACTAAAGTGCCGCGGCGATGCGCCCAGCAGCCGACACTCACTCCTACAGACAATGACGAAGGATGCCTTGCCGCAGTCTCAACGTGCACGCCTATCACAAAAGCCTTGCCGGGCAGTCCCTGTGCCCCTACCCCGAGGTTATTGAGGCCTTCTGCTAACAACTGCTCAAATTGCGCCCCGCGGTGATTTTGGTGAGTGCTTCCTAGTGGCCGCAAGATGGCCTTTTTTGACAAGAGCGACGCAATCTCCGCCGAGCCGGCAATTCCGACGCCTACTAACAATGGCGGGCATGCGTTGACGCCAAGCTCCACCATTGTGTCTAGCACATACTTCGCCACGCCGTCATAACCCGCCGAGGGCATTAGCGTGATTGCTCTGCCCGGCAGACTACCGCCGCCCCCCGCCATGTAAGCTTCGATTTCCACTTCGTTGCCTGAAACAATGTCCCAGTAGATAAAGGGAATACGCTCACCAGTGTTTGTAGCGGTGTTCTTCTCATCAAATATGGCCACGGCGTTGTGGCGCAAGGGAGAACTGACAGTGGCCTCTAGCACGCCTTTCGTTAAAGCCTCTTTAAGAATGGGCAGTAGCTTAGAGTCACTGCCCACCTTTACATAGAAGCTAATCACGCCGGTATCCTGACAAATAGGGCGATTAAGGGCTTGTGCTTGCTCCATGTTCTCGAACATAGAGTCGTAAATGACTTGCTCTAACCCCGGTGCGGCGTTAGTGCGCATCTCGGTTAGGCGCTGTATTACATCGTCTGGCAACCGCTTGCCGACGATATCTAGGAAGCGTGCGATTAGAGATGTAAGTTGAGGCAACTTTTCTGGCAAAAGGACTCCTCCCAGCACTGGATTAAGCATTCCGCTAACAGCTTAGCATAACTCCGGTGGGATCGGGAACGCGGCGTTGTATAACAAAACCCCCCATGAGACTTGCCGGGACAGCATCTCCCACAGAGGGTCGGCTTATGAAGCTCTAGACCGTTTAATGCACTGTTGTATGGAGTTCTACTGCCACGTTGAAAGTCTGCAGCCAGAAGCTATCCGTTACTCTTCAACCAACGGAAAGCTGTTTCCGCAAGCAGGGCACTTCCCCTCCAAAATACACTTTCATCGAGGTCGAACTTTGGGTGGTGATGTGGATAGGTTGCATCCCCTTGCTTTACTGAGCCGAGGAAGAAGAAGGTGCCCTGTGCCTCTTTCAGGAAATACGCCATGTCTTCCCCGCCCATAGTGGGGTTATCAATAGTCACCACGTTTTGACTACCAACAACTTCTTCCGCAATGCCCTTAAAGAAGTCGGTGAACTGCTCATCGCAAACCAAGGGTGGATAACCGTATGTGTACTCGAACTCGCACCTACCTCGCATGCCAACCGCAATTTGGCTAGCGAGCTCACCGATTCGCTTGGATATGTTTGTCCGGTCTTCTTCTTGAATAAAGCGGGCCGTCCCAAGTAACTCCACCTTCTCTGGGATGATGTTATAGGCCGTCCCTCCTTGGATTGTACCTATCGTGATGACCCCGGGACTAGTGGGTTTCAGCTCACGGCTAATCAATGTTTGCAGAGCCTGAATGATGTAAGAGCTGATCATAATCGGATCCACGGTAGCATTAGGCATGGCTCCGTGACCACCCTTGCCCCAGACAGTCATTCTGAAGCTGTCTAGGCAAGCCATAATCGCCCCGCGGCCGATACCAACCTGCCCATTCTGCACTTCTTTAAAAATGCCGCCAACATGCAGGCCAATGATCGCGTCGACGACGGGGTCCTTCATAGCACCCTCTTCAATCATCGGTTTCGCCCCACCCGGTCCTTCCTCGGCAGGCTGAAAGAGAATTTTAACTTTACCGGGTAAGTCTCCCGATATCGAATTAAGAACCTTGGTAGCTCCCAAGGCCATCGCCATGTGAGCATCGTGCCCGCATGCATGCATCTTTCCCTTATGAGTCGAGGAAAACGGCAAACCTGTTTCTTCCTCGATGGCAAGAGCATCAATGTCAGCCCGAATTCCAAATGTCCTACCGGGTTTGCTTCCAGTTATCAGGGCAACTATACCGTGCCCACCAACATTTCGCTTGTATGGGACACCAAACTGGTCTAGTTTACCTGCAATATACTCCGCTGTCTTAGGCACATCGTGGGCTACCTCAGGTATTTGATGCAACTCCCGCCGCCACTGGATAATGTCCTTTTCAATGTCCAACACCATATCCTTGATTGACTTGAGCAAAGTATCCCCTCCCTATTTTTATGACCCGACGCTTCTTATTTCTTGATTACTCCCATCTGGTAAAAGATACGCCCTATCAAGACAGTTCCAAAGACGGAGGACAGAATGGCTATCCATACCGGAGCCTTCAAAACCCCGAGAAGAACCAACGGGATCGCTAGCGCAAAGGGGGCTAACTTTGGCTGGCGCAGTGCAAATTGTCCGAACACCGCACCAAAAATCGCCGGAGCAGTGAAACTTCGAAACGCTGTCACCACAGCAGGAGGCAGCATCTCGAAAACCCAGGCTCCTATCAGCGCACACAGCGTCACCCCAATCAAATTAACTACGACCGAACCGACGATGCCCATGGTGCCAATGATTTCTGCCTCTCTTGTTCCCTCTTTCACACCTGCAACTTCTTGAGCCATAGCCGAGCAGGGTAATCTGAGGTTGGAGATATTACCGCTTAGAAAAGACAGATACGTTCCCGCGAGACCTAGAATTGGATAAAAAGAAACGGGCTCAACGATGTAGAAGGCACCAAAAATCGCGGCTATGAGCCCCCACGCACGCAGTGCAGTTGCTACATCAATTGAAACACCATGCACTAGATATAGATATAGGAGGGGGGTGAAGCTCAGCAGTACGGCCCCCAACATAGTGACTATGCCGATCTTGATAACAGGCTTCTTCCACAATAGCTCATAGCTATCAACAGTCTGAATCGGATGGGTAGACACCGGTGTTGCTTCTTTCACTTGAGCACCTCTCCTTCTACGTAAGTAAGGCCGCGACAGCCATTGCAGCTAACATCGCCAGACCGAGCGAGTACTCTTTGATAGCGGGCACTTTCTTCGCGATCTGCAATAGGATAACCATGGCAATTCCCCCCGCTACTGAAGCTATAAGGGGACCACCACGAGCTACTATGTTTCTGCCACTAAGAAATCCAAAGGCACCAATCATGGCCGCGCTCGATAGAACACCCAGCCATGCTATGTCACCTCCGCCGATCTTCTGGCGAACGTCCTCAAGCTTGTGCGCGAAGAGCCCAACGAGAAGGAGCCATCCGACACCATTGATTGCCATAGTCCACCATGATGCAGCCATTGCATGCAGATCGTAGTCAGCGCCCCCAAACTTAACCCCCACCGCTTCAGCTCCGACTTGCGCTGCAGTCAGTTCAGTGGGAGCAGCACCTATGACCGCCAGACGCATCCAAGCCATGGGTGCTCCAATAACCGACATAAGCCCGACCATCACTATGAATATCGCTATAACTGGGCCAACAGCGGTAATGGCGCCTGTGCGGAATGCGCGTTTCAGCTGAGCGTCAGTTACATTCACGGTTTTGGCAGCAACAAACAGCTGCCTATAGATTAACAATGCCTGCACTACAACCATAACCACCATGAATGATGCTGCTATCCACACACCGAACTCATTAGCTACCTTCATTACATCCAAACCATTACACCTCCCATGTTTAGGTGACAACCCAATACACTTGGAACTACTCAACTATGTTGTAGACGCCCACACTATTGACCACCGCTGAACACATCACCTCCACGCGCAGTTCAATCTTCCCTACTTGCAGACAGTCATTCCGTCATCTTGAAAGCTCAACGAGTGCATCGACCAACACATCACATCCCCTCTTGACGTCATCATAGTCGGTGATTTCCTCAGGCACATGACTTCTGCCTGCTACACTGGGGACGAATATCATGCCTACCTGAGTCAGGGCACCGAACATACATGCATCATGAACCGCTCCACTGGTCATCCTCATGAACGAGCATCCTCTACTGATAGCTGCCCTCTCAAGCATGGATGCAATCTCTTCCGGTAGCAGTAACGGCTTTGATTCCCCAATCAGGTCGACCTCATACGAGACATTGCGCCGCAACGCGACTTCGCGCACACGGTGCCTTAATGCTTCGCCAACCGCATCAAGTTTCTCTTGATCGATATCGCGTACATCCACACTGAATGTCACTTCTCCTGGAATAACGTTAGACACATTTGGTATACAATTGATCTTGCCCACAGTCCCTACAGCTGTTGGGCATCCTATCGTCTTAACCAACTGCTCCACTAACAAGACCACTTCGGCAGCCGCAGCCATAGGGTCATTTCTCATGTTCATGGGGGTAGCGCCGGCGTGATTAGCTGTGCCGCGCAGAACAATTCTGAACGCCTTCATGCCAGCGATCCCAGTAATTACCCCTATCGACTTCTTCGCATTGTCTAACACCACGCTTTGCTCAATGTGTAGTTCGAGCATAGCTTTGATGTTCTGTTTGTTGATCGACCCCCCATGAAGTGTGTCGGGGTCATAGCCCGCATCCTTCGCCATTGTGTACATGGATCGGCCCTCGGCGTTCTTTAGCTTCTTAATGTCATCTACAGAGTACTTTCCCACCATGGCCTTGCTGCCTGCAAGGGTAGAGCCGAAGTTGGAACCTTCCTCTTCAGAGAAAACCACAAGCTCGATCGGGTGCCTGTTCACAAACCCGCTCTCTTTGACAACTCTTAAGGCCTCAAGCGCCCCTACAACCCCGACGACACCATCAAACCTTCCCCCATTACGAACCGTGTCAATATGTGAACCGGTCAGAACCACTGAAAGATCGGGGTTTTGGCCAACAAGTCGTGCGCGCAGATTTCCCACGCCATCACTAGAGACCTCTAGTCCTAGTCGCTCCATTTCACTGACCAGATAGTCCCTGGCAAGCCCATCCTCATGACTATAGGAAAACCTTGTTACACCGTTACCCGGAGTACCAGTGAGACACGCTAATGCCTCAATATCTCTGATGATCCGATCTTTGTTTGCCTCCACGAACTACACCCCCTGATACGAAGTCGCATCTTGAATCCCGGTCAATCTCTTCTACTTCAACATAAAGGCCATAGTAAGCCTATCAGATTATTCGTATTATGAACCCTTTAAGTTCGTATTGTGCTTTTTGACCGTTTCGTTCATGCGATATTTCTTATGCAAAACTAAAAGGGCCACTCAAGGCGTGACCCTTCCATATAGCGTTACACGAAAAAACTAGGCTTGATGTTGTTGCGCTAGCTTCCGCACGGCCTCGGCCACGGAGGGAACGACACGCCCGTCAAATGGGTCTGGGATGATGTAGTCGGGATGAAGCTCGTCGTCGTTTAGCACGCTGGCTATGGCGTGAGCGGCAGCTAGCTTCATCGCCTCGGTAATGCGACGCGCGCGGCCGTCGAGTGCCCCGCGAAAAATACCTGGGAAGGCCAAGACGTTGTTTACTTGGTTAGGAAAGTCAGAGCGTCCGGTACCAACTATAAAGGCTCCTCCTGCTTTGGCGTCCGCCGGCATAATCTCGGGCACAGGATTGGCCATGGCTAGTACGATGGACTTCTGGCTCATGCGTGCCACCATGGCACTCGTCACCGTATTGGCCGCAGACACGCCGATAAACACATCGGCATCGACGAGTGCATGTGACAAGATCCCTGTGTCGCCCTGCGGGTTAGTCAAAGCGGCGAGTTCTGCTTGGGGTTGAGATAACCGCGGGTCGGACGGGGCGATTATGCCCTGACGGTCACACACCCGCATGCTTTTCACACCAGCCATGAGCAGGAGCTTAGCGATAGCCGTTCCGGCCGCACCGGCGCCGTTTATGACGACTTTGACGTGGTCAATCTTTTTGCCAGCTACTCTTAGAGCATTCAGCATGGCGGCCAGAACCACGATAGCCGTACCATGTTGATCATCGTGGAATACAGGAATGTCTAACCTCTCCTGCAACTGCCTTTCAATTTCAAAGCAGCGTGGCGCGCCGATGTCTTCTAGGTTAATGCCGCCGAAAGTAGGGGCCATGAGCTCGACGGCACGAACAATCTCGCCTACATCTTTCGTGTCCAGACAAATGGGTACGGCATCTACACCGGCAAAGGCCTTGAACAAAATGGCCTTGCCCTCCATCACAGGTAACGCCGCCTTAGGACCTATGTCGCCAAGACCAAGTACGGCCGTCCCATCCGTCACTACGGCCACCAAGTTACCCTTTGCGGTGTAGCGATAGACATGCTCGGGATTCTGATGGATCTCCTTGCATGGTTCCGCCACACCCGGCGTGTAAGCTACGGCTAGCTCGGCGCGACTAGAAAGAGGAACTTTGCTGACGACTTCGAGTTTGCCTTTGTTCTCTTCATGCAGGCGCAATGCCTGTTCGCGAATTGACATATACTAGTTCCCCCTAATTCCATATTGTTGACAAAATACTGGCACTTAGTTTGCTTCACCTGCTTGCGGAGGTATTGTAGCTTGTGGTTGATTTGTTCGTAGCGGGAACGTCACGGTGAAACGCGTATGTTCTCCCGGCACTGAGTCTAGTAGAATTGTGCCTGCCCGACTGAGGACAGTCTGCTTAACTAGGTGCAAGCCAAGTCCTCGCCCGCGCCCGGATTTTGTAGAGAACCCCGGTTCGAAAACGCGCTCCCGAATATGTTCGGCTATACCTCCGCCATTGTCAGTTACCACTACTATGATGTTCGTCTCTCCCTGCTTTACCAGCAGAGATACACAGGCCCCTATGCGACTCTCAAGGAGCAGCGACTCCAGAGCATTGTCGAGCAAATTGCCTATGACCACCATCAGGGACTGACGAATATCAGGCTCTAACGCTTCGAGAGTGCTCTCTTCGGTGAGCGTCAATGTTATTCCTAGTTCGTGTGCGCGGCCTATTTTGCCAATAATTATGGCAGCGATGCCTTGGTCCATAATGCGGGGCGAGACTAGTGCATCGAGATCACTTCGAATGGTTTGTGCGGAGTGAATGTATTCTATCGCATCGCTGTAACTACCTAGCTGCAGAAGGCCTGAAATAGTGTGCAGCTTATTGGAAAAATCATGGGCTTGCACCCGCAAAGCCTCTATGTAGCTGCGCACACCGCTAAGCTCCTCCGCAAGACGCGACACTTCACTCTGGTCTCTAAACGTGGCAACCGCACCGATAACTTTGCCCTGGACCACCATCGGAACGCGATTAGTGACCACATGTGTTCTGCCGATTAGCTGTTTTTGGTCATACTCCGGGCGCCCGCTCTTTAAGACTTCGAGCAGGCGCGTGTTTGCTAAGACCGTCGATATCTCCTGGCCAATTACTTCGTCACCGCGCTCCAGGTGATCTTTAGCTACATCATTGACCAGGGTAATCCGGCCGAAGTGGTCTACGGCAATTACCCCTTCCCGCACGGATTGCAGAATGGCCTCCCGGCCATACAACGCATCAGCTATTTCACGCGGTTCCATACCCAGCAGCGTTCCCTTAATGTGACCTGCTAAGAGGCCAGCGCCAAGCGCCCCCAAGAGGACGCCCATAAGCAGGGCCAGCGACACCGACTCTATGAAGGGGGCTAACATCCCCTCTACGTGCGGCATTAGGCCCCCGACCGATACCGCCCCCACAACCTCTCCTGTGGTGTCACGAATAGGGGCGAACGATCGCTGCGACGGGCCGAGCGTGCCTACACCCTGAGAAATGTACTCCTCGCCGCGCAGAGCACGCCCTTCGTCGCCCCCTACAAAGCTTGCTCCTATGCGATCGGGCTCGGGGTGAGAATAGCGAATGGAGTGGCTGTCCATGACTACGACAAAGTCAAACCCGGTCCGCCTGCGGATGCGCTCGGCCAAGGGCTGAATATATGCTGCGCCTTGCGGGTGCCCCACCCATTCGCGGACTTCAGGCAGTTCGGCTACGGTGCGCGCCACGGCTAGGCTTTGTCGACCAATGTGGTGGAGAAGCGTTTGTGACAGCGTCGTCTGTACAAGTACGACGACGGGCACAAGACAGACGGCCGTAACAACCATAACCAGAAAGAACATCTTCCAATATAGACCGAGTCTCACCCTAACCTCACGCCCTTCGCAATCTCACGCCAGCGCAATGCTCACACGTACATATCCCGCCGAGAGTAAAATACATACGCCCATCTTAGCGAAGCTACAACTGCGGCTGCAGTAAGCCCCACAAAGACGGGCTCAATGCGCATGGTCCTAAATTGCTCGCTCGGACTAAGAATACAGCGGCAGGTAACGCTGCACAACCTCCCAGTCAAACTCCTCCCACACGCGCGTGTCGGATGCGGCGGCTACGGCCCGCAACGTCGCAAAGTCCCATTCCGCAACAACAAGCTCTTCTTTGTCGAGACTTGACGCCTCTGCCAGAACGCCGGAGAGATCGGGCGTAAGGTCGATCGGTGCAAGGATAGAAGACCGCCCGCAGTATGGCTCCTTAAATTTGAGGCTCAGGTCGTTCTTCCCCACCAAGCAGCTATGTAGACCAAAGACCTGATTGTCTTGTACGCGCGACCAAGCACCGGCGCGAATTTTGGCAAAGCATCTCTCCCCCGGACAGGCCGACACATTAATTAGGGCTTCCGCGCCTTGGAAAGCCATGAATCTCCCGACTTCGGGGAACATGCCCTCATAACAAATGGTAATTCCAAGCTTGCCAAAGTCGGTAGCAAACACTTTAATCTCCTCACCGGGAGAACACAAATGCCTGTCTTCGACGTAGAGATGTATCTTATTCTGGTAACCGATAGTCTCGCCGTCCGGCCCAAAGAGATAGGCGGCGTTGACTATGCGCCCGGTCACCTCGTCCGGCAAGTAGCTGCTGCCGGCTACAACATATATGTTGTGCGCGCGTGCTTCCGCAGCAAAAATATGTAAGTAAGAGCGACGCATGCTCAGGCCGTGCTTGTCTAGCGTCTGCTTAAAAATGCCTGGCAAGTCCTGCACCGCTGAGGCCGTATCCACAAGCTTTCCGAGCAGTCTTTGGCCCACCGACAAGAACGCGGAAGCATCGGCCTCGTTGTAGGCGGCCATCAACACCCGCACTAGCGGTGCCGGCAAGTATTGCGCCGCGAGCATGGCACCCACCCCTTCGGGGAACACGATCAGCCCGCACCCCTTGGCTTTGGCCTGCTGCACAAAGCGGGAAATTTCAGCCCGAAAAGCATCGTCGTTGGGGAAAATCTTTACCTTCTGTTGTACACACGCGACTTTCATCCGTTGCCTCCTAGTGCCATATTGCCACTTACGTTCGCCTTGCGCAGGCATTTTCCTGCACTCTGCCCGTTGACTTGGCAAGACCTGCGTGCTATACTTCGTGTGATAATGATTCTCATTCGCACATAAAACATAGAGAGGTGACTAAGTGAAGAAGATCGCAATTTACGGCAAGGGCGGCATCGGCAAATCGACGACGACGTCGAACTTATCTGCTGCTTTAGCTGTGTCTGGCTTGCGCGTCATGCAAATTGGGTGCGACCCAAAAGCCGATTCCACCAAGACCCTGATGTCGGGACGAGTAATTCCCACCGTGCTTGACTCCATTAAAGCCAAGCGGGAAGACCTTAGACTAGAGCACATCGTACACCAAGGGTTTGCCGGTGTGCTGTGCGTAGAGGCTGGCGGGCCAACGCCAGGCGTCGGTTGCGCCGGGCGCGGCATTATCTCGGCTTTTGAAAAGCTAGAGGAGCTTAAGGCTTTTGAAGTTCATCGCCCTGATGTAGTCATTTACGACGTCCTTGGCGACGTCGTATGCGGCGGCTTTGCTATGCCGCTTCGCGGTGGCTATGCCGAAGAAGTGTACATAGTAACGTCGGGTGAGATGATGTCGCTTTACGCCGCGGCCAACATTTCGCACGCAGTCAGGCAGTTTAGCGTGCGGGGCTATGCCAAACTAAGCGGCCTAGTCCTTAACGCCAAGGGAGTCGAAGACGAGACCGCCTTAGTTGACAAAGCCGCGCGCGAAATCGGCACGGAGATAGTCCACTACATTCCGCGGCATCCCCTCGTGCAAAAGGCCGAAAACGTAGGGCAAACCGTCCTCGAGGCCTTCCCTGACTCTGACGTAAGCGGAGTCTATAAGGCTCTCTCTGCCAAAGTTGTTCGTCCGACCGTCACTGCAAAAGCCATATAACCAAACTAGGAGGCGAGAAGTTCCCATGAGAAAATTCCTTGCTCTCACACTCGTAGTCGCATTAGCGGCATTTACTGTCGGTTGCGGTACGCAAACTGCGCAGCCTGCACCTGCCAACCAGCAAGCCCAAACTCCGCCCGTGACGAATCCGCCCGTAAGCACGCCTGCTCCGACAACCCCACCGACAACTCCTGCGCCTGCGCCAAGCGTGGCCGCGCCTGCCCCGACACCAGCCACCCCAGTCGTGGCGCAACCC
>JGI24121J20154_1000411_pt1 | contig 11038 bp, 7 predicted proteins | sample Subbio2Aug_QV12A_FD_20154 | JGI IMG/M metagenome (IMG submission 20154)
CACTGGTGGAAAAGGACCTTGGACTCCACTCAAACTTGGCCAAGAATTACACCCAAATGACCAAATCAAAACCAATGGAAAAGGAAAAACGGACATCCACATCAACCAAGTAGGTATGGTTCGTATCTTAAACAATAGCCATTTTGAAGTCAGAGGTGAAGATAAAAAAGGTGGGCCTGTGACAGTGGCTCTTTTTAAAGGAAGCCTTGATGCAAAAGTGGCAAAAAGTGATCCACCAGTTGCCAATCATAAATTCAATATTGTTAGCCCTTCTTCGACTGCCGGTGTGAGAGGGACTGAGTTCCGTGTGGAACTCGATGAAAAATTAAGTTCTACAATCTCTTGTTTTGAAGGTGTTGTGGATGTGAATGCCCAAGGGAAAACGGTAGAACTCACACAAGGAATGGCAACGTTTGTTGAAAAAGGAAAGTCTCCTGTTCAACCTTATAAAATTCCAGAAGCACCTCGTATCAAAGAAGAATAGAAGGGATATGAAACAAAATCTAACTTTAATCCTCACTTTTTTATTACTGATTTTTAGTTCCCTAGATTCCAAACCAAAAAGGGAACTAAGAATCCTCATCGATGCAGAAGCCGATGCCAATTTTGAATTGGAACTTTGGCAAGAAAAACCAAGTGAAACGGAAGCATCGATTGCGCCAAAACCACCGGAAGTAATTCAGTTCAAAGGGAACCGAATTACTGTGACTCCAAAAGATGACTTCGAATACTTTCGTGTTCGCAGGTTAGGTGAATATGGAGCAAAAGGATTTTGGACCCAAGTGTTCTCTACAAATGTGGACCCTGGTTCTCCTTTGTCTGTTCCAAGAGAATTTGTAACCAAAAAAACATTTGAACCGAAACCAGTTCCGAAAAAACAAGTTTCCGTAATCTCTAACGATAGTTTTGTGATTGTTAAGGAGAAGGAGGTTGGCACTCGGTATTTAACGAAAGACCATATTTATGTATCACCTACCGATGATGCATCGGGTATTGCTGAGGTTCGTTACCGAGTGAATGATGGGCAATGGAATTCGGCAAAGTCCTTAGCTTCGATTCCTTTTACAGAAGAAGGAGAATACAAATTATTTTACTTCTCTGTGGACATGGCAGGTAACAAGGAACCAATACAAATATTAGAATTTATTAGAGATACAATTCCACCAACATCCAATGTAGAGTGGATGGGTACAATGTCCAAAGGAAAAGGGAATACAAACTTTTTATCCCCAACTTCGGCAATTCGATTGGTATCAAAAGACAATCGAAGTGGAGTAAAGGATATTCTGTATTCGGTCACCTGCCAATCAGGTACCCAATCTGAGTTTAAATCCTTTACTACAGACATTTCAGTATTGGGTTTAAAATCAGAATGTAAAGGTTCCTTCCAAATGTTTTATTATGCAGTGGACCAAGTAGGAAATGAAGAACCTGTAAAAACTTTAAATTTCCAATTGGGAAGTGAATCGAATTAATCCTAATTTGGAATTTGTGAATTGCACCCTGATTTTGTAGGAAAACATTGGCTGAATAGAGATGAAAAAAAATCTTTCTTTAGCCATTTTCCAACATAAAGACTTTCGGTTTTTTATTGTCGCAAGGTTTTTTATGGTCCTTGCGATCAATATTCAAGCAACGATTGTTGGTTGGCAGGTTTATGAACTCACTGGTAGTGTATTAGACCTCGGTCTTGTTGGATTATTTGAAGCCATTCCGTCCATCCTCGTCTCACTTTATGCAGGCCACCTAGCAGACCTTAGGGACCGCAGAAATATCATTGTAGTTTGTCTGTTTTTTTTACTCGTCTGTTCCCTCACCTTATTTGCATTTACGGGTCCATTGTTTTATCTATTGGAAACTTATAAGGCATATCCGATATTTTTAGTGATTTTAGTTTCGGGGATTGCACGTGGGTTTATCTCCCCTGCTATTTTTAGTTTTGTAACCCAACTGGTCCCCAGAGAACATTACCCCCATTCAGCAGCTTGGATGGGAACTTCTTTCCAGGCAGGTGCCGTGATTGGCCCTGCTCTTGGTGGAATTGTGTATGGAAGTTTTGGGATCCACTGGGCTTATGGACTTGATTCTATTTGTATTGGTTTACCATTCCTCTTGTTCTTCTGGATTAAAAAACGAAGTTTACCAGAATCAAAAGTCAAAGAACCTCTAAAAGATAGCCTACTCAAAGGTCTAAAATTTGTTTTAAAAAATGAAATCATGTTAGGTGCAATGGCACTTGATATGTTTGCTGTTTTATTTGGCGGAGCCGTAGCCCTTCTTCCTGTATTTGCAAAGGACATTTTATTTGTGGGTTCAGAAGGACTTGGGTATTTGCGCGCAGCACCTTCCTTTGGTGCTTTGATTATGGCCTATTACCTCACTTACAAACCACCACTTGAAAAATCGGGAAAGGTTTTACTCTCTTGTGTATTTGGATTTGGGATCTGTATGTTGGTGTTTGGATTATCCCATTCATTTTATCTCTCCCTATTTGCTTTATTTTTATCAGGTGTATTTGATAGTGTTTCCGTCGTAGTCCGTTCGACCATCATGCAAACGATGACTCCGGAAGATATGCGTGGGCGAGTGAGTGCTATCAATAAAGTGTTTATCGGTTCTTCCAATGAAATTGGTGCCTTTGAATCGGGTATCTCTGCTAAATTTTTGGGGACAGTTGGTTCCGTTGTGTTTGGAGCCACAATGACGGTTCTCATTGTGATGTTTACGTATCGGATGGCACCCAAACTAAAAGAACTAGAGCTAAAAAACTGGGTTTAAAAATGCTTGGAAATTCTCATTTCCATGACAAGTTGGACAAGCTATGTCCGATTTGATCCATGATTCGAAACTTCCCGAAGACAAAAAACACACGCTAATCCTTCTCATACAAACGATGTTAAATGATGTGAACAAACAAATCACACATTTAGGCATCAATAACTACATGAAATTGCAAGAGGATATTGCCAAAATTTTGGTTCCGATCATAGAAGATAAAATGGAATGACTAGTCATTAGAACAAACCAAAGTTTGATTCTGTTTTGCCTTTAATCGGTTTAGCAAAAATACCATCCATCTTGGAATGGTATTTTTTTGTTTGGTATGGCAAAAGGAGATTGTTCGTTTCTCTGTGTGGACCCACATCCAAAGATTTTTACCCTGCCTAAAGTTTGACCTTCCCACTGCAATGGAGTTGGAATCGATAGGAATCAATTCTTTCGGATGACTCCCATCCCAAACCGCAATGGATTGAATTTTTTCTCCATTCGAAAGACCCACATATGTTCCAAGAAAGTAATTTTGTAAACTCAAAGTGATATCAGTTCCCTCACTCATTTCCCAAATAGGATCCCCTTCGACTAATTCCCAATGAAACCTTCCCCATTCTCTTTCCCACAAATGATTGTTTGGAATCCCAACGAAAGCCAAAGATTGTTGGTATGGTTTTGCAAGTGCATTGGAGTTAGAATCAAAACCACCTGATTCTTGGAAAAACAAATTTGTTTCGTACAAGGGATTTTGGAATCTTTTTACTGTATAAGAATGTATCTCCAAGGTTTCATCTGTATCGGGAGAAACTTGGGAAGGTGAGAGTGGGATGGCATTTGTTTCGATCCTTTTCCATTCCTGTAAAAATTCTTTGGTAATGGTTGGGTGACTCATTTTGACAAAGACTTCTTTGTTTTTATCCCTTGCTGAGACAGAATAATTATAAGAGCCAACATAAACGTCCCGTTCGTCGATCACCATTGTTTTATGGTGTAAGAGTCCACCTTTGTAAGAATTCTCTTCATACACGAAGTCAACATTTCCATCTTCCCAGATTAAAGAAGGAAATAGCAAATATTGGCTTAGATAAATTGCCTCTGGATTGGTTTGTTTTGGTGAGTTATAAATTCCCTCTACCCGCACCCCTCGTTTTGAAGCTTCTAATAACTTCAAACTAATGACTGGATCGTAATGTGAGTAGATCAAATATTGAATGGATACTTTTGCAGCATCAATCGCCTCAAGGATTCGTGTTTGGATTTCTAACCCTGCATCAGGTGCAAATAGGTATTCTAAGTTCCCTACTTCAACCACACCCAAAGGATTTTTACCTTCCAATGTGGAAGCAAGCGCATCATATTCGGGTAGTTTTAGATTTTGGATCCAATAAACATTATGATCTGTTTCCAATCCATGTGAAGTAAAATTTCCTGTACCAAGGAACATTCGTTTTCGATCCAGTATCATGATTTTTGTATGGTGAATCCCTGATCCTTCCCAACGTTGTACTTGGAATCCAAACGACTCCAACTCCTTGTAATCCTCATCTTTGTCGCCATATATTTGGACATTCACTCCTTCTCTCTTTTTGGCATAAAGAGCAGAGATGATTTCATAGTCATCAATCGAATACAGATACATACGAATGGATTCATTCGACTTATGAATTTCAGAAAGAATCACATCCTTTATAATTCTCTTTTTTTCTTTTGAAACATTCCTACCTGGGTAGGAAAAATAAATTTCACTGAGTGGACTTGGAAATAAAAAGGAAGACAGATCTAATTTTGATTTTGACGGATGGCAATTCAAAACAAACCATACACTCAAAACAGGAATGAATGGAATAAACTTTTTTTCTATTCCCGTTTTCAAATTTGATACCTTCCATAGATATATCCAAAATTAGAACTAATTCCCATAGATTCCGGTAGATATAACTGAGAAATTCCAACGCCTAATTCAAACCCTTCCTCATCTTTTAGTGCCACTTCCAACATTCCTTCTGAAACAAAAAATTTTTCAAATTGCCTTTTTTGAAAATGGATCCGACCATCCAATAAACCATGCTCGTGGTAAGGCACAAAATAATTCCCGATTAATTTAATTATAACTTGTTGGTATTGGTAAGAAAGGACCAATTCTGTTAAATACCCGAAGGCTCTTCCTTCAATGAGAGCTAAGTTCTTTTCATACCCTGATTCAGTCACGGCGGCCGATGGAAATATTCGAAAAATCTGGGATAGATACGGAGTTTGACTTGGGTGTGTTCCCATTGATACATAACCTTCTTTTACAATCTGATGGTTTTGATTTGTTTCTGCGGTATCAGAAAGAAAATGAGAACTTCTTAATTTAAAATCACCTAACTTTAATTCAGTGCCAACTTGAAATGCCTCACCTGCAATTGGAATGATTCCTGGTGTTTCGGCGATTTGGGAACGAGTCCTGTCACTCCCTTTACACCACAAAAAATCAAACTCAAAAGATAAGTATTCCCATTGAATTCCAAATCCAATATTCCCAGAAAAAATCGAATCCCCATCTGCTGAATTTTTCTTTGTTTCGCTTGGATGGTCTTTTGTGTTTGGTCCAAAACTCCCTAGTTCCATGTAGTGAACTCCTAGTCGTAAAGAATTAGATTCTCCATAATGAATGCCAAAACTATGCCTCCTATGATGGGAACGGTGAAACCCATCATTCTTTTTTTCGGAGGTTGAAAATTCAGATGAGGTTTCATTTCGAAGTAAACCATGAAATTGGTCTTTCGAGAGGAGGAGTGATCCTGAATAAAAATCCCAAATCATCAATTGAAACGTAAGATTTGATTCAGGTTTTATTTCTAAGAATAAACCTTCTCCACCATCATATTGAGTCGAAAAACTTTTAGGTGAAAATAAGTGTTCTCGTCGGCCCACACCTACGAAAAACATTTTGGACTTGTACCCTAAAAAATGATTTTTTCCTAAATAATAATTTCGTAATCCAGTTTCTGGTCCTGTTGTGAGTTTGGCATCCAGGTCCCAATGGATTTGGTTTCGGTTGTTCTTATCTTTTAAACCTACAAAACCTGACTCTCCCGAGCTTCGATTCAAATAACCATCGTTACGAAATACACGACTCCATCTTTGGCTAAAAAAATCCCAATTTGGCACTTCCAAAGGCCTTTTGGTTTGGTTTTCTTTTAAAAATAATTCATATCCATAAATACCAAACTCAAGTCCAATCCCATTCACTTTTGTCAAAGGAATCAAAAACAAAACCAAAAAATAGATAAAAACGTTTGTTAGAAGGTGTGACGGTTTCAATTTTCCTCACGGTAGACTTCAAAGTCATCTGGAGTGGTACCTTCTGCATTTGTTTTCAACCAAAGGTATTCTCCCGTACTTGTTGTCTTACGAAAGTTAGATGCACTTTCCTTATGCCCGAAGGATGAAATGAGAATGGAAACCCCATTACTCTTTTTTCGAAGTTGTAAGAATTCGCCAGATGAGATTCCATTTCCAATCGTTTGTGTTGTGACAACCGTGATCAATCGATCTGATTCGGAATGAAAGATCGGTAAGTACCAATCTTTACCATCAGGATCCACAATCCAGGCACATTTGGAAGGTGGTAAAACTGTATCGTTTGTGATAAATCCTTTTCCATTTTTACCAGTTGGTGTTCCATTCGGAAACCGAGATTGGTAAGAAACCAAATCGTCTGTTGATGTTTCATCTTCAATTAGATACGAACTCAAATCCTCTGAGTTTCCAGAACGATTGCATACATAAACCCATTCATTCTGTGAGAGAAAAGGATTCGGATAAATAGCTTCAATTTGAATCGGTCCCTTTTTTTCCAAAAATCCAATTGGTTTGATTAGATTTGGATGTGAAAAATAAGAATACATCTGCTCTTCTGAGTGACCAGAGAAAACATTCGTTAAATCCAAGTTAAATTGTAAGTCAGACAATGGTAGCATAGAGATTGGTAATTTCTGTCTCTGGTTTCCAAAAAGAAAAGAACCAACGTTTCCTAACGGTGAATTTGCCGAGTAACCAACTTGGTCTCTTAATTTTACAATTTCCAAACTGGAAATTTTTTCAACACCCGGACTCCTCCATAATCCTGGACAAGGAAACGAACTTACCATTGATGATGAAAAAAGGATGGGTGCAATTTCGGGGTGAAGGGAACGAGTGTTGTCGTAAGATTTTTCTTTTATAAGGGCATCACTCCATATTATTAAACGATTGTTAGATGTAATTTTTTCAAAGTACGACAAAGATTTAAAGGATTCGCCAAAAAAACCAGAAGGCAAATGGTAAATGTTTTCACCATTACATAGATTTGGTTCGTATCCAAAGGTTACAATTTTAGTGCCACTCGGTTTCCAATAGAAATAGTCTTTCTTTTCACTCGATTGAAATGAACCAATCCCTTCTTCCCCTTCAATGAATCCGAAATCAAAAAATGGATACGGGTTTTGTGCCAGTTCTAATAGCGAACTGCCAATGAAATTGATTTGGTTTGTTTCATGTACACCAGGGCTCAACTGAAATCCATAAGAAAGTAATCTTGGATCACTCAGAATTCGGGGATGAGGAATCTCTTTCTCTTGGACAATGATAGAAAACCGATTTTGGTTTCCTTTTCGAAGTAAATGAAAACGATTTGGATCAAACTCTACAGAGATACTCTCTTCTGATAAACGACTTTGGATGAGAAATGGAGGGATTTGAAACATTTGTTTCGGGATAGTAAATGGTTTTTCCCTTTCTAAAAGATTCCAACCTAACCAACGTTCCTTAGTCATTAGGAAAATTCCATTCTGATTTAGAATTTCTTCTTTCGCCGAAAATGGATAAACATTACCATTCAAAATCCAATTTAAGGATGATAAATCGCAAGTTGTGCCTTCATTTCGAAATTCAAAGTAAGCAGGAAAAGGGAAATTTGAATCCGTTTCGTTTCCTGGATAAAATTCTGTGAGATGGATCTGACTTGGAAAACATTTGGGGATTGTATTTGAAATGGAATTTTCTTCCAGGTAGTTTGGCAAACCGGGATTACCGCAAAAATATCCTTCAGTTTCCCATAGTTTTTTTTGGTCACGGCAAGAAGTAGTTCTCCACTGTTTTGCAAAATATTCCTCACCTTGTTTGAAATCAAACGAGGCATCATACAACACCGATTCTCCAAATCGAATGGTTTCCGTTGTTCCCAGTTGTGATAAAAATTGTTTGGGGATGAGTATCCCTTGGTATTTTGGATTGTCTGATAAAAGTAGGATTCCATGGGGTAACATGACTCGGCTACGTTTTCGGAAATCTTCCGATTGGAATGTGATTGTAACTCCATCCTTTTCCCTTTCGAGTGTTTCCGCGTAAGGACAGATCACCTTATCTTTTGTATTCTCCCATTCTAAATAACGCAAATAGTCAGATTCTGAATGACGGAACAATTCTGATATGTTAGGTGAACCAATCTCACAACTTGTAATCCAATTTTGGTTTTGGCTTAAGACCAAATCGAGAACCTTCTCCACAGGAGGGCATGGAAATTCGAAGACAATTGTTGGGGTTTGGTTTTCCGTATCAGAGAGTGAATACGAACGGTAAACAACCTCACATTCTGAATTTGATTTTTGCAAAAAAATAGGATGAGGGATTGCAAAACTTTGGTACGTCACAAGGCCTGTTGAGAACACTTGTTCCTTCCACTCTATGATTGGATCCATTTCCTTTCGTTTCTCTTTCCATTTCCCCAATGTTGAGAATGAAAGATTCCAACCCTTTCCAAATTCAAAAAACGTTTGGTATTCTGATTTTTGATTTTTTAAAAGAGAAAAACCTGTTTTCCAACGTTTGGAACTCTCTTCATTCAGTTTGGAACAAATCCTAAATTTTGCACCTAACTCTAATTTGTATAATGAGATGGGAATGGAATACACACAAAAAATCCCATTTTCATAATGGAATAGTTCATTTGAATCTGGTAAATTGAGTGACGAATCCTTTGTTCCATATTCAAAAAAAAATTCAGGAATCTCTCCTAAAGTATCATCATAAAAATAAAATGGAGATTGGTTCTGTGAAGTACATGAGACTCCGAAGACAATAAAGATGAGTAAAAATTGTTTCACCTAACCACTCCTTCTCAAAGAAGTAGTTAAAAATCTTTATCTCGGTTCTATTTTTTTTAAGGATTGAATGTTATTATAAATTTTTTCAGCAAGTACAGGCCCTATGCCTTGTACTTTTTCCAATTCTTCTTTTGTTGCATCAGTGACTTTCTTTTTTGATTGGAAATACATCAGAATATTTTTTCTTCTACTCGCTCCGATATCGGGGATATCATCCAAAATGGATTTGAGAGCTTTTTTCTTCCTTTGTAAACGTTGGAAGGTAACACCAAACCTGTGGGCTTCATCCCGTACATTACGAAGGAGTCGCATCATGGGGGAATGGATATCNAAACTATATGGATGTTTTTCCCCTGGAAAATAAATCTCTTCTCGTTTTTTTGCAAGGCCTACCATCGGAATATGACCCAAATCCAGTGCATTCGCCGCTTCCGCTGCTCGAGATAATTGGGTAAGTCCTCCATCGATCACAATTAAATCAGGAAGTGGCTCTTCTTCGTTTACCAAATGGCTTAACCTTCTTGCAATCACTTCATGGATCATACCTGGATCATTGATCCCATCATATCCTCTCATCTTATAATGCCGATACCCAGATTTATAAGGTTTTCCTTCAACAAACATCACTCCACTGGCAACAGGGGAACTCCCTTGGAAATGGGAAATATCATAACACTCAATTGTCCTTGGTAGTGTCGGTAAATTTAATTTTTCTTGTAGTTCCTTCATGGCAACGGTTTGGTCCCGAAGTTTTGTTGCGAGGATACGTTCTGTTAAACTCAATTCCGCATTTTTTTCCGCTAGGCGGAGTAAGGATTTTTTAGGACCCATCTCAGGGAATTTTAATTTGATGGATGTTCCGTATTTTTCGAGAATTGTTTCTAAAAAAACATCATGATTACCTTTCGCAGAAGTTGGTAAATACACAACACTTGGTAATATAGTTACATTTAGATAATAATCGCGTAAGAAGGAATTAAATGCCTCTTCATCATCTGAAAAAGAAAGCCCTGTCAATGGGAAAGATTTTTTCCCTTCCAACCTTCCTCCTCTCACTTCCAGTATAACAATCTGACCTTCATCGTCTCGTTTGCTAATCCCTAAAATATCTTCATCCCCACCATCTAAACTAACAACAGTTTGTTTTTCTCGGATTTGATTGATTTTTTCGATCCTTTGTTTGAGAAATCCTGCTCGTTCATATTCCATTTTGGTGGATGCATCTAACATCGCTGATTTTAAATCGGCAACTAGACGATCTTTTTTACCTTCTAAAAAACGGAGGATTTCATCCACTAACTCGGAATAGGTTTCTTTTGTGATATTTCCTTGGCATGGCCCAAGGCACCGTCCCATATGAAAATTTAGGCATGGTCTTTGTGGTTTTGAAAGAGGAAGTTTTAATTTCGTTTTCCTAACAGGAAATATACGATGGATGAGCTCTAACGTATCCCTTGCAGCTTTGACATCCGTAAACGGTCCAAAATACCTATCCCCATTGTCTTTCACCTTTCTTGTCAAAAACACCATTGGATAGTCTTCACTTGTGGAGACACATAAGAATGGATATTTTTTATCATCTTTTAACCTAACATTGAACTTAGGGTTGTATTTTTTGATGAGAGTGGCTTCGAGTAATAAGGCTTCTTTTTCTGTCCTAGTTGCAATCCAATCCAAATCATACAATTCAACATAGAGTGCTCTTGTTTTTCTGTCTTTTTGGTTGGGGTTGAGATAGGACCTAACTCGTGATTGGAGTTTCAGGGCTTTTCCCACATAGATCACTTGCCCCAATTGGTTTTTCCAAAGATAACAACCTGGTAAACTACCTAAGTTTTTTATTTTTTCTTGGATGGTTTTGAGTATCAGGGCATCTTTCATAAAGAGGAACCGTCAGGAATTTTACGTTTACAATTCTTAGACAGTCTGTATCCCTAGGGTATGGACATACGGAAAATGATCAAATTTATAATTTTTGGTCTTGAAGGATTTAACTATTTAATTGGATTCCCGATTTTACTGTCATATATTTATTTTTTCACACAATGGACCAGTGAAGAACTTCAAATCATTCTAATTTCTACCGCAGTTGTTGTCTTTTTCATTATAAGCTTTGCTATTTCTTTTTATTGGATTCG
>JGI24121J20154_1000423_pt1 | contig 10822 bp, 13 predicted proteins | sample Subbio2Aug_QV12A_FD_20154 | JGI IMG/M metagenome (IMG submission 20154)
TTAAGTGGTCGTGTGTTTTTACTCGTGAATTTATCCATCATGAGTTCTAATTCAATGGAAGGAAAACACAAGGAGAATCCACTGATCACATCATTGAGTTTCACTTGGAAATCAACAACCACTACCACATCTTCACTCAAAAAGACTTGTGCGTATTTTGGGTTAGGTTCAATGTTTTTACGATGAATGATCACATCCAAGTATTTGATCCAACTTTCTTCCATGGTTGGGGTGAGTTTGTTAATGAAGTGTTCAAAGATGGCCATTTCAATTTCTGTAAACTCACGATCCATAAACACATCATGTCCTTTTCCACCCAGATATTTATCCACGAGGAAGAAACCAATGACTGGTTTGAAATGAGCACTAATGGTGATCTCGTTAAGTGATTTCTCTAACGGTGCAATTTCAAAATTAACTGTAATTTCACGCTCATCAAGTCCATTAATGTATTGTCCATAACGTTGAATGTCCACATGATGAACGAGCACTTCACAATCCGTGCGCGTTGAAGTGGACAAATAAGAGGTCACACTCTTCGCAAAGCTTTCATGAAGGCTTTCAATGGTTCTTAATTGATCTTTCCCAAATTTCTTGGGAGATCTAAAATCATGCTTCTTAATTCTGGTTCTTTCCTCATGTGATGTCATGACAGAACTCCTTTCATCTTATCGTAGATTATTAATGATTTCTTCCAATTGATCAGCAGTCTGAATCACACGAGCATTCAACTGAATGGCCTTTTGTCCTTCCATTAAGGCTACCATTCCATCGGTTAAACTTAAATTAGAGGATTCCAATGCTCCTTGAACTAATGTGGTGGTCGCATTAGGATTCACTACCCCCGCTTGTTCATTCATAGAGCGATAATTGGATTCATTGTCCTTCACTAGACTTTGAAGATGATCAAAGTGAAAGATACCTAAACGATCTTTGAGTTGAGCAATATCTTGATCTTGATTGTCAATGAAATACTGATGCGTTGAAACTGTGTATCCAAAATAAAGTTTCCATACGCATCCACTAAGTAAGTTCCTTGATCTGTTTGACCTAAATTAAAGGAACCAGATCTTGAATACACGATTCCTTCACTGGTTTCTTTCGCAAAGAAACCAGGTCCCATGATCGCAAAATCAAGTGCTTGGTGAGTGGTCTGTAATGGACCTTGAGTAAAGTCATGCACAAGCGTAGTCGCCACAACACCATGTCCACGCAAAGCTTGCGTGCTTTGCGCATTGAGTTGCGTATACAACGCATCTTCAAAACGAAGGTTTTGACTTTTATACCCAACCGTATTCACATTGGCAATGTTATGAGAGATGCTCTCCACATGACGTTGATACGCCGCTAATGCAGTGGAGGCATTATAGAAAGAAATGTTCATGGTGATTTCCTTATAGCTTCGCTATTTCGTTGGCTGCTCGCTCATTGAGTCGATCAATGAGTTTTAAAGCATTGGCAACACTTTGGAAATTACGTTGAATTTCCATCATGGAAGTGAGTTCTGTGGTTAAGTCCACATTCGATCCCTCAATGGATCCTTGAATGATGTTGGTGTTGATGGTTTCTAAGGGAAGTTCGCTTTGAAACAAACCACTAGGGTGTTTGATTAGGGTGCTGTAATCTTGAGTTGAAACCAATTTGATTTGATCTATCATTTGATTGTTTTCAGAGAAAATCATGCCATAATCATTCACCACAAAGCGATCATTACCCACATAAATGTCTCCATTCATGCCTTGAACACGTTGACCTGGTTTAAGAACAAGATAACCTTGTTCATCAATAGAGAATCCTCCATTACGCGTATAGAAGGTTTGATTGTCTTGAATGATTTCAAAAAAACCTTCACCCATAATCGCGAAATCAAGAGGGTTTTGTGTTGCAGTGATGTTTGCTTGATCAAAGTAGTGTTCGATGTGAGAGATAGCTTGTAAGTTCTCACTAGAGCCAATAAGGGTTTTTCCTTGTGCATCCAAACGATAATTGAGCACTTCATTGAAAGAACCTACCATTGTCTCTTCTTTTTTATAACCACTTGTTTTGATGTTGGCTAGATTGTTTGAAACGGTATTGAGGCGTTTTTCATGGATCAACATGGCGGTTGCAGCTAAATAAAATCCTTTATTCATCGATGATCTCCTTTAAGTGATCTTTAAGTGTCTTAATGACGTTCGCATGCATTTGACATACCCTTGCTTCACTGACTTCAAAGATTTGACCAATCTCTTTAAGTTTAAACTGTTCTACATAATACAGATGAATGAGCATCTGCTCTTTTTCACTGAGCTTTAAGATGGCGTTTTTTAGGTGCTGTTTAAGTTCATTCGCAAAGAAGATCTCTTCTGGATTATGATGAAGCTTATCTTCAAGAAAGCGATCGCCACTGCTTTCAATGACTTCTTCCATGCTCATCAAGTAGTTCATGGAAACTTCATGATAATGAAGTGAAAGTTCTGAGACACTCATGTTTAAATGATTGGCCAGTTCTTCATCACTGATGGTTCTCATATGATCTTGGGTTAAACACTCCAATGCATCATTGACTTGCTTTGCCTTTTGACTGACTCTTCTAGGAACAAAACCATATTTTCGCAGTTCATCAATGAGTTTGAATTTCAATTTAGATACCAAGTATGCTTCAAAGGATGTGTTCTTCAATCCATCATAAGATTCTAAACATTCCATCACACCCATAACACCTAAAGAAACCGTATCTTCCACTTGCCAATAATGAGCATACAAGGTGCGATGTTTACGAGCAAACTGTTCCACTAGGGGCATGCAATCAAGGATGAATTGTTGACGCTCATCCATACAACGTGTTTGTTGATACGCCATACAACGATCATGCAAGGTCATCATAATTGAATCGCTCCTAAGGATTGAATTTGAATGTTGGTGTCTATTTCATTGTAGGAAAGCACCACAACCCCTTCAATGAATTGATCAATGAGTCGTTTATAATAAGTTCTTACAATGGGGGAAGTTAAGATGATGGAATAAGGTACAAGATCTTTAATCTTATTTGTTTCTTGAGTTGTTGCGCTAATGATGGAGTGAATGGACTCATTGTCTAAGGATAAATACGATCCTTGATCTATCTTTTTCAAGTTATCCATGATCATTTTTTCGATTTGTGCATCAAGTGTTAACACCTTCATGGATTTATTCTCAGAGAAACGAGATGTAATACTCCTCTTAAGAGCTTGTCTGACATATTCTCCTAAGACATCCACATCCCTTACTTGAGCAGCATAATCCCCTAAGGTTTCAAGGATGGTTTCTAGATCACGAATACTCACCCCTTCTTTAAGTAAACTTGCACAAATTTTTTGTAAGGTAACTATACTCACCACATTTGGAATAAGATCATTCACTAAAATTTCATTGGTTTTCTTAAGATTCGTGATCATTTGATTCAACTCTTGACGAGTTAAGAGTTCATCTGCGTGTTTCTTAATCACTTCACTTAAATGAGTCACAATGACACTGGTAGGATCAATGAGAGTGTAACCTGCCATTTCAGCTTTGATCTTGTTTTGAGAACTGATCCATTTGGCTTCTAATCCAAAAGCAGGTTCAATGGTGTCAATCCCATCAATAGGGGTAGTCACACTGGATGATGCCATGGCTAAGACATAATCCACTAGAACATCTCCACTTGCAATGGTTTCACCTTTAAGCTTAATGGTGTACTGATTAGGAGCTAAACTGCCACTGTCTTTAAGCTTGATGCTAGGAATCACTAACCCCATATCTTGAGCAAATTTCTTTCTAAACATAATGATTCGCTCAATGAATGTTCCTCCACTGCCTTCATCAATAAGAGGAATAAGACTGTAACCAAATTCCATTTCTATGGTTTCCACTTGAAGTAGTTCATACACATTTTCTATGTTGCGATAATAACTGGCTTCACTTGCGAACGTTTCTTGCATACTCTCATCATTGAGTGTTGAGAGCAGTTCTTGATCTTCTCTTTTCAACATCACATACCCAAATCCTAATAAGGTGGATGCGATCACAAAGATCTGAAGTTTAGGAAAACCAGGGACAAGCAAGAGTCCCATGATGATGAAACCTGAAGTGATGAGAATACGTGGTTGATTGGTCAATTGACGAATAAGTTCGGTATTCACATTGGCTTCAGATGCACTACGTGTCACAATCATCCCCGTTGCAACTGAAATGAGTAAGGCTGGAAACTGAGAGATAAGTCCATCACCGACTGTTGCAGTAGTGTAAATGTTGATGATTTCATTAAAACCACCCACTTGAGATGTAAACCCTACAATCAAACCTCCAATGAGGTTGATGATGGTGACAATAATGGAGACAATCGCATCCCCTTTAACAAATTTACTCGCTCCATCCATCGCACCAAAGAAGTCAGCTTCACGCTGAATCTTTTTACGACGCTCACGAGCACTGACTTCATCAATAAGACCCGAAGATAAATCCGCATCAATGGCCATTTGCTTACCAGGCATTGCATCTAAGGTAAAACGAGCACTGACTTCTGCTACTCGCTCACTTCCTTTCGAAATAACTAGAAACTGAACTACTACGATGATTAAGAAGATAACAAGTCCCACAAAAGGATTACCACGTATCACAAAGTCTCCAAAGGTTTTCACCACTTCACCCGCATAACCTGCTTGAAGTAAGATTAATCGTGTTGATGAAATATTCAACGCTAATCGAAATAAGGTGGTCACAAGTAGGATTGATGGAAAGATACTGAACTGTAATGCCTCTGTGATGTTCATGGAAAGCAAGAGAATGATAAAAGAGATGGATAAGTTAAGAATAAACATCATATCCAATAACCAAGCAGGTAAAGGAATGATGATTAATAAGACAATCAAAACAATGAGTAGTGAAGAATAGTTTTTTAATTGGTTCATGATGGCTTCTTTTTCTCCTCTCTCATTTGATACACTAAGGCTAAGACTTCCGCTACCACATGGTAGAACGTTTCTGGAATGGATTCATCCAGCTCTACCCCTTCATACAAGCTTCGTGCAAGGGGTTTGTTTTCCACTATCATAATATCGTGCTCTTCAGCAATCCTAATGATGCGAAGTGCCACATCATCCATGCCTTTCGCAATGACTTTAGGTGCACGATCTTTTCCTAATTCATATTTAATCGCAATCGCAAAGTGGGTCGGATTTCGAATAATCACATCAGCTTTAGGCACTTCTTGCATCATACGACGTTGAGCCATCTGACGTTGTTTTTCTTTAATCTTGCCTTTAATGAAGGGATCTCCTTCAAGTTGCTTATATTCATCTTTAATGTCTTGTTTCGACATTTTGATGTTTTTCTCGTATTCATACCATTGGTAGGCATAGTCCGCAAGTGCAATGAACGAAAACATGGCTCCTACCACCCACACTAGATTCAATATCGTAGAACCGATCACACTAAGGGTAACTTTAAACTCCATATCCATCAGTTTAGGAAGCATCATGAAACGATCCGCAAGCACCCAATAGAGCACCAAGGCAAGCAGTGAAATCTTTAAGAGTGACTTTACTAGTTCAAATACCGAGCGAAGACTGAAAAGCTTACCCAAGCCTTTAATGATGTTGATGCGTTCAAACTTAAACTTTATGTTTTCTTGCGAGAAGATAAAGCGGGTTTGAAGTCCTGAGATGGCCACATGCATCAACAGTGATGCGAAGAGTAAAGGAAGACTTGATAACAGGAAAATCATAAAAGCATTAAGTAAAATATTGGAAGTACTTTCAATGGAAAGTGTTGTGGTGTTTTGAACTAAAGCGTTGATGCGATACACTAAACTTATTAAAGAAGATTGAATACTTGGAAGGAAGGCATTGAGTGCTAAAAAGCTTGCTACTAAGGTAGCAACACTGGTAAGGTCTTTACTTTGAAAGACATTCCCCTTTTTGCGCTCATCACTGCGCCGCTTGGGGGTGGCTTTTTCGCTTTTCTCTTCGGCCATAGACTCCTCTTCTTTTTAAGAAACTAATAGATACGCTTGAATGGCTTTAATCAATGTCCCCACATATTCATCAATGAAAATTGACATGGGTTGTAACATCACCATGAGTAACACAATACCCGACAACACTTTGAGTTCAATGTTAATCACAAACACGTGAATTTGTGGAATGAGTTTCATTAAGATCCCCATGGATACTTCTAAAACAAACTGAACAAAGATAAAAGGTAAGGCTAGTTTAAGTACAATCATGAACACATCAAGGAAAGCATCCATGACATAAGCACTCATGGCTAAAACGTTGATGGATCCATACAAAGGCATGTACTCAAAGGACATGACAATAAGACGAATCAAATGCAAGTGTGCTCCACTGACAAAAAACATGACAATGAATAGAATTTGAAAGATGTTACCGACCGATGATACTTGCATGGAAGTGGCTGGATCAAAGACTTTTGCCATGGACAATCCAAAGTGGTAATCCAGTAGATCCCCCACAAAAAACAACATGCTTTGAAACAACACCACTAAGTAAGCAAAGATGTATCCGATGAGAATCTCTTTAAACAGATGAAGGATAAATCCACCTTCATTCAGTTGGGTTTGACCTTCGAGGTTCACTAAGGGTAGTACCAACAAGGTTAAGACTAAGGTGAACCCTAGACGAACCATCATGGGCACATTACGTCTTCCAAAGATGGGATTAAGTCCTATGCTTGCCAGTAAGCGAGCAAAGACTAGTCCAAACACGACAGTATTAGAAACAAGGATATTCATTTATAAACTCGCAATCATGTTAAAGAGCATTTGAACATACTCCACCATCAATCTCATCATCCATCCACCACTCAGAAGTAAGATGATGCCAATAATGGCTAATTTAGGCACAAAAGTTAAGGTTTGTTCATGTATCTGTGTGGCAGCTTGAAAGATTGCCACAATCAAACCCACAATGATGCTTGCGAGTAAGATTGGACCTGCAATCTTTAAAAGCACCATCATGCCTTCTTGAAAAACCATCATGATATCGCCACTTCCCATACTAGTTAAAGCTCCTTATGAGTGATTGCATGAGCAGTCCCCAACCATCCGCAAGAATAAACACCATCACTTTAAATGGAAGTGATATCATCCCAGGTGGTAACATAACCATCCCCATTGACATCAATGTGGAAGCCACTATCAAATCAATAATTAAGAAAGGAATAAAGAGGAGAAATCCGATGAGGAAAGCACGTTTAAGTTCACTAGTCACAAAGGCTGGAACAATCACTTCAAGATTAAGTTCCATCATTTGCTCTTGAATGGTTTGTGTTTCATTGATTTCAAGTGTGGTGTTGGATAAATCAAGAAACAAATTCATGCTTGCACTATCCACTTGCCTTAACATGAATTCTTTTAATGGAATAGCCGCTAAATCTAAGGCTTCTTGTTGGGTAATCTCCTCTCTTGAGTAAGGTTCATACGCAGTCTGTGTGATGGTGGTGATCACTGGACTCATGATGAACAATGTGAGAAACAAACTGATTCCTACCAACACTTGGTTAGGAGGAGATTGTTGTAGTCCTAAAGCATTTCTTAAGAAAGAGAATACGATAATAATGCGTGTGAAGCTGCTCATCATGAGCACTAATGCAGGAAGCAACGATAATAGAAGCAATAAGACAAGGACATCTAAGGTTGCTAAGGCTTCTCCAGCTCCATTACTAAGATTAATGTCAATGGATGAAGGATTTGCATGAATGCTTTGGGTTTGCGTCATAAAGAGTAGACCAAGACTAAAGAAGATGCCTTGAAGTAAGTGTTTATTCACCTTCATGGTTTTTCTCCTTACGATGAAATTTTAGAATGGATTGAAAAGAGAGTGGTTCTACTGGGTTGGTCTTCTCATCTTCATGAAAGTCTTGAAGATGAGTTAATGAAGAACTTCCTAATCGCGATAAAGTCGAAACGTAATATTTTCCTTGGATCTTAACAATCATCATCTTCGTGTCTTTATCCATCATTAGAGAATCAACCACTTCCATGTATTGACTCTTCAATCGAGCATTGAGATGAACACCTAGGAATCGAGTCGCCACATACGTTAAGATGAAAATAGCGATGAGTATGAGCACAGAAAAAATGGGGGGCATGGAACACTCGTCCTTTCTTACAGTGGTGATTTATCTAAACTTTGGCAAATTTGTGTAATCTCAAGACCATAGTTTCCTGAAATCTCCACAAGTTCACCTTTCGCAATCACGTTTTTATTCACCACCACATCCAATGGAGCATGAATGGATTTGTCCAATTCAAGAATCATTCCAGGAGTTAACTCTAAAATTTCCTTAATGGATTTACTGATTTGTCCTATTTCTACTCGTGTCACAAAAGGAACATCTAACATCAAATCCAAATTACGAGATTGAGAATGGGCATTCTGACTAAGAAAACTCATTAAATGATCATGCGTTGTCTTAATCAAGACACTCATCATCTGAAGATTGAATCGAAGCTTAAATTCAATGAACAGTCCACTTGAATGTGAAACTTGGTTGGTATCACAACCAATGATTTTTAATGGAGATGTGGGAATGCATGTTTGAACCAACTCATTCAAATGAACACTGGCAATGGATAAAGCGACTTCATCAAGCATTTCATTGGTCTCTTGTTGCGACAAAAGACGCATGATGGTGTGACTTAGAAACACTTGATTAGAAGTGTTTGACTGCGTTGCACAGTAAGCATAATCATGGAGTATGGAGGGTGCAACAGAAGTAGATAACGCACAATCTTCAAAGTGAATATCAAGATTGCTTTTTGTTTTTAATGTTTGAACTAGCTTCTCTTTATAGTAACGAATGGTTTCTAGATTAGAGAAACTAAGTTGAATACTGTTGGGTTCTAAATTATGAATTTTCACTCTGGCACACTCCTATTCAGTAATTGATCATACAATGCTACATCAAATTCACCACTCAAAATCTTAAACATATTAATGTCGCTGGACTCTTCAAAATTATTCGCAAGAATGAGAATTTCAACCCGTCGATTACGTGATCGTCCTGCTTCATTCTCATTGGTTGCGATTGGATAGTTTTTTCCAAATCCCATCGCAATGAGCTTTTTTGGTTCAATCATTTTTCGATCTTCCAAATACATGACTACCGCATTGGAACGTTGTGTGGACAACACTCGATCAGAAACATAGTTGTTTGGTCGTGGCGGTACTGTAGCGGTATGACCATTCACACGAATTTGTGATAATTCATCTTCATACTTCTTAATAAAATCACCTAAATTATCTAAGAAATTAATGGTAGAAATACGTAGTGTTGCACTGTCTCCTCCAAACAAGAGGTTGTTGTTGAGACGAATGAAAATAATGTATTCATTTCCACCAATCTCAACATCAGCCGCAAATTCACTGTTAGAAATATAAGCTTCAATTTCTTCTTTTAAGAAGAGAAATTCAGAAGGATCTTCAATGTTCCCTGCTTCATCATCACCATCTTCACCAGGAACGACNACCACCTGAGTTGAATCNCCTGTGTTTTGAAATGTNCGCANNAANGCTTTCCACTTCTCAGCATCAACAGTTGACATCGAAAACAAAAGAATGAAAAAACAGAGCAGTAACGTTACCATATCTGCATATGTGTTCATCCATTCATTGCTTGGGGGTGCTGAAGATTTTTTTCGACGCATATTAACTAGCTACTTTCTCAGGGTTTAAGGAGGCTTCTGCTTTCTTATTTTTCACTGCTTTTCCTTTTTTATCTCGCTTCTTAGACTCAATCAATAACAACAGCTTNTCTTCAATAAAACGTGGGTTCTCNCCNGCTTGAATGGCTTTGACCCCTTCCGCCACAATCACTTTGCATGCCATTTCTTCTTCATGTCGCAACTTTAGTTTATTCGCTATGGGCATAAAGATAATATTGGCAAGCATGGATCCATACAAGGTCGTTAATAATGCTACTGCCATGGCAGGTCCAATGGAATCAGGATCACTCATCTGTTGAAGCATGTTCACAAGACCTATCAAAGTTCCTATCATCCCAAAGGCTGGTGCAAAGGCAGCTCCTTTATTGTAGAAATCAATGTCATTGGTGTGTCTTTCTTCCACATACTGCAGTTCAGTTTCTAAAATCTGATTAACCTTTTCCGCATCAATGGAATCCACCACCAACATCAAACTCTTCTTAAGAAACTCATCTTTGATGTCCACCAGTTTAGCTTCAAGGGAAAGAAGCCCTTTAANACGTGCTTCTTTCGCAAACTCTGTGATGGATTGAATGTATGAAAATGGATCATATTTAGTCGGTAAGAAAATAATCTTAAGATGCAAAGGAATCTTCACAAAATTAGTTAATGAATAGGAAATCATGAGTACCGCAAAGGTTCCACCGACGGTAATTGCCAAACTTGGGTAGTTGATAAAATTGGAGAGATTGGCAAAAACAAAACCAATCCCATCCACAAAGGTAATTCCAAAAATCATTAAGATTAGGGCTAGGACTAAGCCAAGAATACTTAGAATGTCCATGTTTTCACCTCATTTGATTCATCATTTAAGGTTGATGAATCGCTCTCTTATAGTTAACACATGAGGCAATAACCTCTTTCATGCTTTCAGCAACAATATAAATATTGCCATTTCTTAACACCACTGTGGTGTCAGGATTTTCTTGGATGATTTCAATCATTTCTTCATTCAAGGCAAACTTCACACCATTAAGGCGCGTTAAAACGATCATATCTTCTCGTATTATCAATTTAGGTCTAAATTGATAAATTTCTTTCTAGGCCACTCAATTTAGCTAAACATATCTTATGGCCATTTGATATGCTTAGCTT
>JGI24121J20154_1000441_pt1 | contig 10501 bp, 10 predicted proteins | sample Subbio2Aug_QV12A_FD_20154 | JGI IMG/M metagenome (IMG submission 20154)
CGGATGGGAGAGTAGGTGGCTGCCATTCTTGTCTGCCTTTGGAAGATTTATTGAGCCTTTTGCGACTCAGGCGGATGTGGCTTTTTGTTTTATACCTCCCCCATTGAATGTTCACACTACAATGCCCAATGATACTTTCCGTCTTAAGAAGCTGTTTAAAATTTTAAGTATATAGATAGTTGAGCATCTGTCTTATAGCAGATAATTCTATAATAGTCTCAGCGGTTTTCGGCTGTCTTTCGTACAATTTTGCATTTCGCCTGTTAGTTTCAAACCAAGCAAATGTTCTTTCTACTACCCATCTTCTGGGAGAGACTTTGCCTTCTTTAAGATCAGAGCGTTTAACGATTTCTAACTCATACCCATTAATTGGTGTATTACTGAGCTGATTTTTCCCAGGTAATTGATAACCTCCATCCACAAATAATTTTTTTACATTCTTCCAATTCCTGCTTAAACATGCCGAGAGAAGTCTGCCGCCATGCCTATCGGCGATTGCTGCCGAATGCACTTTTACACACAAAAGCATACCTGTGGTATCTACAATAATATGTCGTTTCATTCCTTTAATGCGTTTTCCAGAGTCATATCCTGTATCCACCGAGCTACTTACCAATGTACTCTTTACTGATTGGGCATCCATTATACCAGCTGTAGGTTGACTCTTCTTGCCTGATCGTCTTCTGTATCTTTTCACTAAAGAGCATCTAATACGCTCAAATGTCCCGTCACTCTTCCATTTTGAAAAATAATAATAAACAATTTGCCAGTTGGGAAAGCTCGATGGGAGCATACGCCACTGACAGCCTGTTTTAATTAAATAAAAAATTGCATTTATAATTTCTCGAAGACTATATCTACGTTTTCTGTAATCATTCAAAAAAGCTTTAATAACTTGCCATTGGCTGTTGTTTAAGTTGGTAGGATAACCTGTCATTTTAATAAGATTTGGTCATCTTCTAAAACGACATTTCCTATTGACAACAACAGCTTTTTTTATCCACTTTTACACACAGGTTACTACTAATTAGATTTTTAAACAGCTTCTAAGGCGAGAACAACCCTGGTAAGGGTTTTTAAATAAGGCAAGTTTGGGTTTTTTATAAGCAGTATGTTAGAAGCAGAGCAAACAGGTTACACAACAAGTGTGTAACCTGTTCTCATTTTAGGTCCTGCTAAATACATCAAATAAAACTTCTTACATACTATTTTGAGTAAAAAAATAGAGCCCGATAAGACTACCGGGCTCTTCCCTTGGCAGGGAACCTATAGAAAACAAGAATAGAAAAATCACTTCATCATTCAATATTCTTTATTCGACGTTCATCATTCTCAAAGCCTGATACCGGCAGAAAGATTCAGATAAAACATGCTTTTTCCGCGCTCTGAAAGATCTGGTCTTCCTGCCGTGGTTATCAGGTTTTGTGGCATTACATAGGATGGTGTAATGGCCAAATTGCATTTACCCTTGACAAATACAATGGGCATGGCTATTTCATAGGAAAGTATATTGAATTGGGTAATATTCTCCGTAGTTCTCTGCGTTACAGGAATACCCAATACGTTTTTTCTTTCGAGATAGGTATTGCTAAATTGTTGTGTCCCTAAATTGGCAGTGAAAGAAGGTGCTAATGCAATAGCTGCATTGTTCATCCCCTTATTAATAAGAAACAAATGATCTACTCCCAAACTGGCATTGACATCTGTTTTATCACTGAATAATAAATTCAATCCGCCATTCAAGTTCAATATTTTATTTAGGTAACTAAGGTTAGCGCCCGTTTGTGATTTAATGGCTGATTGTACCAATGTACTCTCATCTTTGTACAAGAAGCGAGAGAAAAATAGATTACCGGAAAAATGATCTGTCTCCGGAAAACGATACCCGGCTTCAATTGTAGCACCTGTATAAGCCGTCGATTGCATACTGTTCTGAACAAAAATGAAATTCCCCTGTGCATAGAATCCACCTTTGAGTTGAAAACCTAACATGGGAAATAAACCACCGCTTCGCAAGCTATCGGTTCGACCAAAAAAGTGCAAGGCCGATTGATAATTCATAGATGCAGTGAATTCATTTTTTTGCTTGGTTTCATCTCCGGCTTCTTGTGCCAGCATGAATAAGGGACAAAACATTGCCAGCAAAAGCAATGTGCTGCTTTTGAACTTTTTCATAACCATAAAGTTTTAGTATGTTTTTATCGACGGCTTATGAGGGTACTATCTACGATTTAGGTATCGTAATACTGTTTTTTAGCTGCCAGACTTCGCTGATCCTTTCGCTTTTACTTCACCTGATGCTGATACAGAAGGCTTTACTTCTTTCGCTTTTGTTTTAGCTTCCGCAGCTTTGTTCAAGCCTGCTTCTTTTGCAGCTTCTGCCTTCGCTTTAGCATCTACTACTTTTTCTTTTGCCATGTCTTTTTGCTCATCCGCCATTTCTGCTCCTTCACGGAAAGGAATTTTAGCATTGGCATTGGCATTCACATCAGCTTCAGAACGAGAAGAAGCGCGTATCAGTCCTCTTTCTTCTCCACCCGCATTGCTGTTCAGCTCTGCCTGACTAGATGCTTTTACACTCGCATTGGCATTCACATCAGTATTAGTAGTTACACGTTTTACTGATCCTACTGTAGCGGCAGTGGTAGCACGTGTAGCATTCACAGTAGCAGCTGTTACTTTACCGGTAGCTGCGGTTGCTCTTACAGCTGCGTTACTGGCTACTGTAGTAGCACGTGTAGCATTAACGGTAGCCCTGGTAGCTGTACTGGTGGTTGCCCTTACACCTAATTGTGCTTCTGCGGTCTGTAAAAAGAAAAGACCCGCTAAGGCTGCTGTTGCTTTCATCATTGTTTTCATGATAAATAGATTTTGGTGAATAATCGGATTTCTATTTCTTCCTTTTCAAGTACTGTGCCAAAAATTTATTTTCGTCTGAAATCCTTTATTATCAAGGGTTATAGAATCAAGCAAAATTTCATATGTACGATATCGACAAAATTTTAGATTGCAAAGACCTTTAAATTTTTAGGTTGTGAAATTTTTAAAAACATATTTTTAAACAAAATCAGGAAGCCAATAAGTATTAAATTGGATCGACTAAAACCACTGTATGAAAAAATTATTCATTGCCTTTGCTTGCCTACTTTCTACTTACTCATTTGGTCAGTACCAAAATGATGTGAGTTCTGAAGATGCTATTATTAAAGCGCTCTATGATGTGATTTCTGGACCCAGTACACAGAACCGCGACTGGGATCGCTTTAGAAATCTTTTTACAAAAGAAGCACGAATGATAACAGTAGCAGTGCATAAAGACAGTGGTAAAGTAGTACGTACCATCACGCCGGAACAATACATTGAAAGAAATGGAAAAAGATTACAAGAGATTGGTTTTATTGAGGCAGAACTCAATCGCATTACAGAGAGCTATGGTGCAGTAACGCATGCTTTTTCTACCTATAAATCTGATTATACAGTGAATGGTAATCCCATGAAAGCACAGGGTATCAATAGCATTCAGTTATTCAATGATGGGAAAAGGTTTTATATCGTTTCTGTGTATTGGGATGGAGACAGCAAACTTGTGATGCCTAAAAAATACCAAGGACAATAATCAGTACTATATCTATTATAATAATATCCTCACCCTGAACTGCTTTTCTCATGAACCCGAATAAAAAAAGATCTGTTCTCATCTTTATATTACTATTGGCTATTGCTGCTATAACAGTATGGTGGAGTCAATCTCTTGCTGAAACAACGGATGGCATACGTGTTTGGCAATGGAACAGTTGGCTTATTTTATTAGCTGGTCTTCCTTTTATTCTTATACAAAAAGAAGCGGGTTTACCTGAATTATATGATCCTTCCATTCCTAATAGACAGCGTATCTGGTATCCTTTATTGATCGGTTTTCTTTTTGCCATTCCTGATGTGATTATTGTTGGCTTTTTGATGCATCCGGAACCTTATACTACAATGCCTCCCTTTTTACAACCTTTCCCGTATTCATTATCATTATATAGCTCAGGAGCACTGGAAATAGAAATATTTTATCGCCTTATTCCAATAACATTATTACTTTGGCTTGTTTCAGAAAAGCTACTTAAAGGTAAATACCGAGACATCATTTTTTGGTCAGTAGCCATCCTCACCGCTGTTCGAGAACCGCTTGAGCAATGGCCTTCAGGTAACATTTGGTTCATGATCTATGCTACCGGTTCCGGTTTTGCTATGAATCTCTGGCAAGCATACCAATATAGAAAAGCGGGATTTTTGGGTGCCCTGATGATCCGTTACGGACACTATCTTATCTGGCATATATTACTGGGGGTTTATATTGAATTCGTTGTATTGAAATAATCACACTGTATTAAATAATGAGTCAAAACAATGTTGGTCATCCATGTATACTACCTTATAACTGTTATAGTGTAGGTGACCATGCATTAACTTTTTCATTCGGTGATCGCATGGATACCACCGTTAATGAATACATACTGCAATTGTTTCATCGGTACAATAATTTTCCCTGGCCCGGTATCAAAGACTGTATTCCCGCATACACTACCATTACTTTTGTATATGATGCCTTGTATTTTCTTAACAGAAAAATAGACCCTATTGATACCATTCAATCTCTAGTAGATGAATTATTGATCCCCAATACATTTACGCACAAGAAAAAAACAAACAACATCATTCGCATTCCGGTTTGTTATGAAACCAGTTGTGCACCTGATCTTGCATCACTTGCAGCCATCAAACAAATCACTGCCAGTGAACTGATTCAACTTCATTCATCTGTTACTTATCGTGTGTTCATGAATGGCTTTTTACCCGGTTTTGCTTACATGGGTAAAGTAGATGAAAAGATCAACGCACCGCGATTAACATCACCTCGACAAAAAGTTCCTGCCGGCAGTGTGGGCATTGCCGGAGATCAAACAGGGATCTACCCCATGGAATCTCCGGGCGGATGGCAGTTAATCGGTCGGACCCCCCTTTCAATTTTTAATACCAACGCTGTAAAACCTTGTTTACTAGAACCCGGTGATCAGGTTCAGTTTTATCCGATTTCATGGAATGAATTTCAAAACTGGTCTGTCCAATGAGTATCCGCGTTATCAAAAAAGGAATACTCGATACCATTCAAGATGAAGGTAGGTATGGATACCAACACTTGGGTATTCATCCATCCGGTGTAATGGATTCTGTAGCGATGCGTATGGCCAATACATTACTAGGAAATGCTATTCAAGAACCTGTTTTGGAAATTCATTTTCCGGCTCCTGTACTCTTGTTCGAAGAAGATGCATTGATTGCCATTAGCGGCGCAGACTTTGACGCAAGATTAAATCTTGATCGATCTGTTCCGATCAATCGTTGTATTGCCATNAAAGCNGGTACGCAATTNTCTTTTCNANAACAAATCAGCGGAGCACGTGCATACATTGCTGTTCGTGGAGGTTTTCATACTCGTCGTTGGTTAAACAGTGCTGCTACTCCGATAGGACTCACATCCGTTGGTACACAATTGCAAATTGAAATGACCCTTCCCTTCAAGAATAATTGTGAACAGGTAACAGAAAACAAAATATTCTCCTGGACCGCCATCGCCCCTGTAAACTATCAAGATCCTATCATTCGTTATATAGCAGGACATGAAATCAACCGATTGAATGATTCGATGCAAGCGATACTTGACAACAGTAATTTCATGATTGATAACAGTAGTAACAGAATGGGGTATCGCTTGGTTGGACCTTCCATTATTCCGGATACCTATACAGAAATACTGTCTACTGCCGTTACCCGAGGCACTATACAATTACTTCCCAGCGGTCAACTTATCATTTTGATGGCAGACCACCAGACCACAGGCGGTTATCCAAGAATGGGTCATATCATCTCTGCAGATCTTCCCAAACTTGCACAGCGCAATGCCGGAGAAAGTTTTCAATTCAAGCGCGTTTCTCTTCATGAAGCACACAAAGCATTACAAGCGCAGGAATTACATTTGAAACAATTGGAAACAGGTTGTAAATTGAGAATGGGAGATGTTTGATCGCAGATCGCAGATCGCAGATCGCAGATCGCAGATCGCAGATGTCTGATGTCTGATGTCTGATGTCTGATATAAGGTATACGAATAGTAAAAATATAAAAATCAGAGATCTGACATCTGACATTCAAAATCAGACATCAGATACAATTACTTCCTAGTGGACAACTTATCATTTTGATGGCAGACCACCAGACTACCGGCGGTTATCCAAGAATTGGTCATATTATCACTGCAGATTTCCCTAAGCTTGCGCAGCGAAATCCCGGAGAAGGTTTTCAATTCAAGCAGGTTTCTCTTCAAGAAGCACATAAAGCCTTACAAGCACAGGAATTACATTTGAAACAATTGGAAACAGGTTGTAAATTGAGAATGGGAGATGTTTGATCGCAGATCGCAGATGTCTGATGTCTGATATAAGGTATACGAATAGTAAAAATATAAAAATCAGAGATCTGACATCTGACATTCAAAATCAGACATCAGACATCACAAATAAAAAAATGTTCATCGATATCAACTGCGACTTAGGCGAGGGTATGCCGAATGATGCTGCACTGATGCCTTTTATCAGCAGTGCGAATATTGCCTGTGGCTTTCATGCGGGTGATGAAGAGACCATGCGTCGAACCATTGCATTGGCAATTGAACATGATGTGGCCATCGGAGCACATCCGGGTTTCCCTGATAAAGAAAATTTCGGTAGAACAGAAATGGATTTTCCGGAAGAAGATATTGTATCCATTGTATCGGAGCAGATCTATATTATGCTGGATCTTGTTTTTGCGATGGGCGGAAAATTGCAGCACGTAAAACCGCATGGAGCTTTGTACAACATGTCTGCAAGAGATCTCTCTTTGGCAAACGCCATTGCCAACGCCATAAAAGACATTGATGAAAACCTCATTCTGTTCGGACTCAGTGGCAGTAAGAGTATTCAAGCAGCGGAATCCATTGGATTGCAAACAGCCAATGAAGTATTTGCTGATAGAAGCTATTCCTCGGATGGAAACCTTATATCCCGTAAAGAAAAAAATGCACTGATCAGTGATGTAAGCAGAATGGAAAAACAAGTATTACAAATGATCCAGGAACAACAAGTGACCAGTGTTGACGGAAGTATTGTTCCATTAAAAGCAGATACCATTTGTATCCATGGGGATGGAGAACATGCCATTGTTTTTGCGAAACAATTACATCAACTATTACACAACCATCATATCACCCTTCAATCTTTCAAGCGTTGAAACAACTGAAGAAGAACAGCGCTATCACAGGTGCAGCATTTTTGATGGCTACTTCAGCAATTGGTCCGGGCTTTCTGACACAAACCACTGTATTTACACAAAGCCTACTCGCTAGTTTTGGTTTTGTGATCTTAATCTCTGTTCTCCTAGACATCATTGCTCAACTCAACATCTGGCGCATACTCGCTGTTACCGGTAAACGTGCGCAGGATATTGCGAATGAAGTAGTACCGGGATTGGGTTATGTTTTGTCGTTGCTGATTGTTCTGGGTGGACTCGCGTTCAACATCGGTAATATTGGTGGATGTGGCTTAGGTTTAAATGTGTTAACGGGTTTGTCCAATACCACAGGAGCCCTCATCAGTTGTGGCATTGCGTTGTTTATTTTCTGGATGAAAGAATTCAGTAGCCTGATGGATAGTTTCACCAAAGTATTGGGCATACTGATGATTCTACTCACTTTATATGTAGCGATCAGTTCTACCCCACCGGTGATGGATGCTATACAACATAGTTTTATTCCTGAACAAATAAATGCCAAAGCCATCGTAACATTAGTAGGTGGTACTGTTGGTGGATATATTTGTTTCGCAGGTGGACATCGTTTACTGGATGCAGGATTAAGCGGTGTAAGCTCCTTACCACAAGTAAGCAAAAGTGCGGTAACAGGAATTTGTGTGACGGCAGTAATGCGTATTGTTTTATTTCTGGCTGTACTGGGAGTGGTAAGTAAAGGATATTTACTTGATAGCACAAATCCACCGGCCTCCGTTTTCAAAATTGCAGCGGGGGAGTTGGGATATCGATTTTTTGGTGTGGTGATGTGGTGTGCTGCTATTACTTCTGTTGTGGGGGCAGCTTATACCTCTGTTTCTTTTCTGAGGACTTTTCATTCTTGGATTGAGAAAAATTATCGGGTACTGATCAGTGTATTTATTGTTTCCTCTACAATGATTTATATGAGCATAGATAATCCAGTGAGTATTTTAGTAACAGTAGGGGCTTTGAACGGATTGATACTTCCTGTTGCCTTAGCGGTAATGCTTATTGTGATAAAACGTAAACCAATAATGGGTTATAAGCACTCACAATGGTTAAGTATAAGTGGTTGGATGGTAGTACTAGTGATGATTTATTTCAGCATAGTNACAATAAAAAATGGAATTTTTTGAGAAATGGCTACTTATACATCCCCGGTTTCATATGGTAACTTCAATTCAATTCTAGCCCCTTTTTCCATATCAATAATATTGATTGTTGCATTTGCCTTTTTCATCTTATTTAAAAGTAGAATTCGTTCTCGTGTAATTTTCATTCCCAATGAACGGCGGATTGACTGATCAGAACTTTGCTTGTTAAAACCAACACCATTATCTTCAACAATGCAATTTAAAAACTCATTTGTATGAGATATTTCAATGCGAATCATACCTCCCGAAGAATAAGAAGCTATTCCATGCCAAATACTATTTTCAACAAAGGGCTGAAGAATTAATGGAGGAATCATTGTCTGCTCCGGATCTATATCTGGATGTACTTGTATTTGATAGTTAAAGTTATAAGCCATTCTTTGCGACTCAATATCCATATACATTTTCAACATCTCTAATTCTTTAGATAAAGGGATCTCTCTAAATTCTGAATTCTCAAGAGTTGCACGTATTAGTTTTGCAAATCTGGTTAAATAATAATCAGCTTTATCTTTTTCATTCATTTGGATATAATGAGAAATAGAATTTAAAGCATTAAAAATAAAATGAGGATTCATTTGTAGCCTCAGTATCCTCATTTCTATATCAGCCATAGCTACTTTGTTTTCAAACTCAATTTTTTGTTGTAGAATATCTCTTTTACGCTTATAAATTAATAGTATAACACTTAAACTACTTATTGCTATAATTGCTATTACTAGGATGTTTTTTCTTGCTGCTTTTTCTTTTAGAATATCTTTTGAAATGGCTTCTCGATCTTTTTCAGCAAAATATTCCATCTCTTTTCTAACAACTTCTGATCTTTTATCTTCAGCCTGTAAAGAGTCTTTTAGCATAATGAGTTTCTCTTGAATAGCCGAAAGTTGATAATAATTTTTTTGTTTTTTATACAAAGAAATCAATTGATTATAACACTCTGATTCACCAACGATGTCTTTTGCAGATTGAAAATATTCCATTGCTTCTATACAGAGCGCCTCCGCTCTTTTTAAAGGATCTGGATAGCCGGTAATAGATAAAGCTTCGCTAGGGTTTAGAGATATCATAATTTCTGCCTTCTTTACCCTGCCGTATGCCAATGATCGATTGATAGATTGCTCACTGGCTAGTTTAATCAATTCCGTAATCATGAGGTAGGCTTCTTTCTTTTTTCCAGCATCTAATAAATTCCCACTTTTGTTAACTAGTACTCTAGATATATCTTGCCACTCGTTTTGTCTTCGAAAAATTTGCAAGGCACTATCATATAATGAATCCGCTTTTTTATATTCTTTTTTCGTATTATAAATATTAGCTAGAGTAGCCCATGTATTAGCATGGTAATAAGTGGTAATTTCATTTTTTCCAAGACGTGTATATTGTAATGCTTTTAAATAGTACTCTTCTGCTTTTATAATATTATTCTGGTTTTTATAAATAATACCTACAGCATTGTATAATAAGGATATCATATTGCTGTCTCTTACGGCTTCTGCAAGCTTTAAAGAAGCAAGTCGATATTGAATCGAACGATCAAAATCTGAAACTAAAAAATAGAGGGCTCCAAAATCGCTCAATATAGTCATCTGTATAGCAGTATCATTACTCTGCTGTGCCCATTTATTTGACTTATTAAAATATTCATACGCTTTTGTGAGTTTCGATTCATTTTGTTCTATAATACCTAGAATACGATACGATTTCGCAGCGAAAGCATGCTCTTTAAGTTCTTCAAAATTTTTAGCGGATTGTAAAATCACTTTTCGTGCAGAATCTGTTTTATTCAGATAAACAAGTGAAACTCCATAATATTGCATCGATAAACTTTCTCTTTTTTTATCTTTTGCGATCTGATATTGTTGAATACTTTGAACATACCATACTACCGCTGAATCATAAATACTATAGTAATAAAATATATCAGCCTTTGTTTTATAACATAGACCTGAAAAAGAAGGATATCTTATCCGACCAAGCATTGAAATAGCTCTATTAAT
>JGI24121J20154_1000445_pt1 | contig 10420 bp, 14 predicted proteins | sample Subbio2Aug_QV12A_FD_20154 | JGI IMG/M metagenome (IMG submission 20154)
GAATGCTGTCCGCCATCACCGTGGAACGGTGTCCGCCATGGCGGTGGAACACTGTCCGCCATCAGCCTGGAATCGTGTCCGCCATCGCGTGGAATACGCACATACACCGTCCGCTACTGGTCGTGATGGAAGAGGCACACCGATACCTATCCGGCGCCAAGGAAGACGGTCCGGCGGCCGACGTCGTGAAACGGATTGCCAAAGAGGGACGAAAGTACGGTATTGGCGCGATGGTGGTCTCGCAACGCCCAGCCGAGGTAGATGAGACCATCCTGTCACAGTGCGGCACGATCATGGCCTTGCGTCTTTCAAACCCTGAAGATCGGGCCCGGGTGAAGGGTGCACTTCCGGACAACCTTGGCGGGTTGGTGGATCTTCTGCCGGTGTTGAGAACGGGAGAGGCAATCGTAGCGGGAGAGGCTGCTCGACTGCCCGTGCGATGCCGCGTCACGCTGCCCGCTCCTGAGCACCGCCCCAAGAGCTCTGACCCCAAGGTCTCCGAAGCTTGGGCCACCAAGCGGATCGCAGAGGGGTACGACCGAGTCGTGGCCTCTTGGCGCGCGCAGAGAACTTTCGCGGTCGCGCGAGACCTTGACATCGTGCGAGTTCCAGTCGAAGACAAACCAGATCCACAGGGAGGTGAGCAATGAACCGAGAACCAGTTGCATCGTCCAATATCGTCTCAATCGGCTACGACGAACCGTCGCAGACATTGGAAGTGGAGTTCACGAGTGGCGGCGTCTATCAGTACTACAACGTGACGCAGGCGCTCTATGAACAGCTAATGCAGGCAGGTTCCAAGGGGCAGTTCTTGGCCTATCAGATCAAGAATGCTTACCCGTACTCCCGAGTCGGATAGGCCGTATCCCGTGCCAGCAGCGGTCACGAGGACCGATGTCCGATTGGTGCCAGTTACCGCGAATTCGCTTGCTTGGGCCGAGTGGCCGCTTTCGCTGCAAAGCGGCCACTAGCGACCACCGATAGCTGACAGACGCTGATACGACGGCAATGCGCAGATGCTTTCCCACAAGACGGATACCAAGGCGACCGGTACTACCTGCTTGCTGAGCCCTGCAAACCGTTATGAATAGGCCCAGAGCCGCTAACGGATCGTGTCAAACCATTGAGTGAGGGTAGGGTTTAGAACAAGCCGCACGCACGAAGGTCCCAGCCTAGCCGTAGCAGTACAAGAGTCGGCCCGCTTAGATGTGTTCACACCTGTGTACGCGATGTGATCATGCGTACAGATAGGGTGCAACCAAACCGAGCTCGTCCAAACGAAGCGCCAGTGCCCGCACCGAAACGCCAAAATGCCCTGCAAGGGGCTTAAAGCGGCAGCGATCGAACTGAGCAGCACGGGCTACCGCCTCGGCGAACATCACCGACCCCGCAGGCTGAGCAAAGAGCACTCGCTCATCAGCCTTGAGGTGAAATGCGACCGTTTCAGTGAGCACCAACGGGTGTTTGTCACCAAAACGAAGTTCAAACTGTTTGATCACCGCGTTGCGCGGCATCAGCAGGCACGCAGCGAAGTAGTCGGCCTCCCGTTCAATGTGAGACCGATAGTGGGAAACACTTCCGACCGCCATTTCCCGATGCAGCGTGCGGTCCCCGATGTTTGGGTGAAGGATGAAGTGCCCGATTTCGTGGGCAGCGGTGAACCGCTGGACTTCATAGGGAAACCGTCCCGATACCAAGATGGTTGACCGATCACGCTGCCAAAGACCGGCGGCTTCGCCTCCTCCTCGGTAATCGGTATCGAGTCGGTCTCGAGTCTCGTAAAACAGTCCACAGTGGTCTGCAACGTTTCGCGGGTCGAACAGCGTCGGGATGTCAGGCACGCCCAGCGGGTAGCGTACCGCCCGTTGCCCGTAGATTTCGACCTGGAGGCGCCGAGCCTCCTTCTCAATTGCCATCTTGTCCATAGCCACCTCGCGGATACACGACCAAGAAAACACTACGGGTAGTGTCTGAGGTGGATATTAAACACTAAATGTAGTGTTTTTGGAACCAACTCACTTGCTCCCTGAGCATGCAACACCTGGAAGCAAAACGGAGAAACCTGTGCGATCTGGCCCCGCATTCACCCACCGGCGCCCGACCATGAATCGGACAGTGATCCACTCACCACTCTAGCGGTTGCATTCCACCCGCAGCCGCCGCGCCGCGCCGCGACACTTTCGTAGACGGCCACGAAAGCCGCAGTTTTGAGGACTTCTACATCCTTGAGAACGGACCGTCCATGGCTTTACCCATCCATTGAACAGCATCGTTTTTAGCCAAGTGTGCATAGTGCCTCCGCACAGTCTCCTCCCGGTCATGCAGCGCCCAAGATGCGGCGACCCAGTCGTTCGGACTGGCCTTGAGAATGCTGGTGGCCACGATGTAGCGAAACGCGTGCGCCCCCACGCCAGGACATCCATGAAGATACCTTCGGGTCAATAGGTGCAACCTGCCAAGCAACGCGTCCTCAGTGAACGCAGCCCCCCGTCTTTCGGTAAGAAACAGCGCCTTGGTGCTGGTATTCGCACCTGCCAACACGGGCCGGTACTGCCTGAGATACCGCTCAATGTCTGGCCAGACCTCCTTGTGAACGGGCATCTGGTAGTCCCGGTCCTTGGCCGCCCCGTTCTGATTCTTGAGCTCCCGGCGGCTGACATGGATAAACCAGCTCCCATCTGCATCTCGGCGCAAATGCCCTGTGTTGTCCGGGGAGTAAGTCAATGTGCGCAGGTTCTTGTCCCGTAGCGGATTCGACGTAATGAGCTTGATGAGCAGGATGTCCCGTGCCCAGACCGCCTCGCGAATACCCCCCGTCAGCGGCCGTGCGGACTGCATGCGGATGACCATGTCAGCGATAGCGTCCAGCGGGTTGGGCAGTAGAAGAATGTGTTTGATGGGCTCGGTGGGCTGCCTTGATAGACCGGCCTCATCCAGAAGTTCAACACGCAACTTGGCCAAGGTATCGAACGTACGTTTGCACCGTGCGCGCCAAACTTCCTGCGAAGCGTCTAAGTCCTTTGAAAAGGTCTTCCAGCGCTGGGTCAGGTAGCCGGTAGTGGGGTTGACCAAGCTACTCACGAAGCGAATGAAGGACACAAGGCCCCCATGCGCCACGCCATCGGCTCTCTGACGCTTCCAGTCGATGAAATCACGCAAGTACTGACGGTCAACCAAATGACCCAGCGTTTGGGCTGCTTCGGCAGGCAAACCCACGCCGCCCTCCTCTACTGGCAACATCAACCACCCAAAAAACTGGGCACAGTTGTTCCATGCAACGCCTGCGGTTGCGACATATCGTCCCCTGTACCACTGCGCCCAGTTCGACGGCCGGGGCGCAGATCCGGAGGTGGTGCTGGTAGACCACCGGCCACGCACGCTTCGCTTCAGAGCCTCGCCCTCAGAATCTTCGCAGTCAAGTTCAGCCACCTTGTATTGCAAGAATTCGGCCCACTCGGTTCGCAGGCGGGGCGTGGGCTGTGTCACCGCATATGGGCGCTGCTGCAGCTCCCGCACTCGCTCCCGATACCTGATGGGGGTGGGCAGAACCTGCGGCTCACGAACGATGTGCGCTGGCAGCAGGTCTGTGAGTTGACCGGGGACAAGGCCAAGGTACCTCTCCAGTCTGCTGACGCTCTGCACTGACCGCTGGTTGGGCATATTGCCTGCACACCAGCGTCTGAGCGTTGAATCTGAGATGCCCGCTCCTTTTGCCACCCCCTTGACGGTTAGCCCGTTATCGAAGATGTCCAGGACGGCCCGCTGAAATGGAGTTGCCTGCTCGAGTGCTACTGCGCAATACTGGTCATGCTCGATAACGAGTCTTCGCCATATTGCAAGCAACGTGCGTCTATTTCGGGCGTAGTCGGCGCTTCTGCCTTCGGCGCGCAGTGCTTGCAGATGGACCTGCCAGTTCTTGTAATAGCTCGCGCGCAGAATTGAGCCAACCGGCGCATCCTCTGCGACCCCTCTTTCTTCGAGGAATGATTTCAATGCAGAATGAAGGTTGGGCACCGAGGAAGCAGAAGGCCCGGCACCAGATTCAATCTTTTTGGCAAGCAGCTTTTTGAGGTCAGTGAAGGTAAGTTTTGAAGATTCCATGCGGCGCTTCCGCGCACGCCCGATCGGCCGTCTGTGCACCGCTGCGAGGGGATTAAGCGGCACCCTGTCGATGTAATGCAGATCTTCCACAAGTGCTTGATTTGGCAGGGGAAAGATGCTGTTTATACACGACTGCTCCTTGGTAAGGGAGAGGTCCTGAACCGCATTAAATAAAGCCCGCAAAGGCAACACATGATGCAGTTCTCAAGACCTAAACAAGGCAGATCGAGCGAGCGATATTATTCTCGCCACTGGTATAAGCACCTACTTTATATGCACAACACCAATATCTATGCAGAGCAGTCTCAGAAAAAATCTCAGAGAATGACAATAGATCGTTAAAAATAAAAGAATGTATACTCGACGCTGACGGCTTAGCTGCGTCAGAAGTATTTCCGGCGAATTTAGGGGTGCCAATGAATTCGGCCCCTTCGAATTGACCACTTGGCTCATCAGATATCGGCTCCCCTGCGATGGCAACCTTTCGACCCAAGTCTCTTTCAACGACTCGCGACTACGGTGTCAGGCCCGATCGCGACGACTCACGTGCGGCAAGGGGTCCAATGGGCGACGATCGCTTCCGAGAGCTCATGGCTGCACTACGAGAATCTTTCGCTCAAGCGGATGGCGGAGAAGAGATGCGGGCTCGGATGAGAGAGCGCGAGCGTGAGCGAGAGGTCTGGTTGGCGGAACGCGCAGCAGCTATTGAATACATCGTGAGGAAGATGCAGCTGTTCAGGCTAAGTCCGGATGACCTCGCGTGAGCCAGACTCAAAGCCACCGAAAACTAACGGAATGCCTGCGATCAACCACCGGCTCTCAGGTCTAAATGAACAGACTCCAGCCGTTCGGTCAGCAAAGCACGAGTCTGTGCGCAGGACAAGCCTAGGTCGCCATCGCATGCGATGAAGTTCTGAGAGGTCCATGACGGCCAGCCACCAACATCGTCGTCTAGAGCGAGCCATCTCTTGGGTTTTCGGCGATTAACGTCCTCACAGACTTGCAGCCATCGGGGCTTCTCGCGGAATGAAGCCTCGGCCCAGACATCAGGGCCGAACACACATCGGTGATAGGTCCCGCCAATGAAACGCCATCCGAGGTCTTCTAGCAATCTCTTCAGCGTTCGCCCGTAGCCCGGCCTGACGCACCAGGAGCTGCTCAGGACACACCGCACTTCAGGAAACGGCCTCAATACTTCAACAAGGATGGGAGCCCATTCGAAGAGCACCCGCCCAGGCGCTCTGGAAGGCCAGATGTAGACGCCCTGCTTCGGATGAAGCATCACCCACTGGCTCTGAAGCACGCCATCGAGGTCGACATAGAGAACGACTTCTGCCGTTCTGGGTTGTCGAGAGGTTGCGGGTCCATGCATGTATGTCATTCCCTGCCTAGAGGTAAGGCAAGGTCTCTATAGGCAAGTCACCAACCAGTCCTTCTATCGACTTCGTGTCCCCAGTAAACCCCTGCCCGTGCGTTCTGCTGCTCGCCCAAACGTCAACCTCGTGAGGTTTGTCAACATCGCCAGACTGGGTGCAGAGTGCCATTTGAGATGTCCCGGGAACTTACAGCGCTGAATGCTCCCGGAGGGCTTTAGCCGTGCTCATCTAGCCTCGGTACAAAAGAAGTCAATGACCTCTGTCAAGCGTCGGGACTGATCCCTCAGCACTCAACATGTTCTTAGCCTGATACTCATTGATGGCGGCTCTCTTACTTGCCGCCTTACGAGTGTTCAGAGCGCCAGAGGTAGAGATGAATGAGGCTCGACTACAGCCATGGTGGGTACTCATATCGACGAGTAGCAAGCAATGATGTAGACGGCTCTGCGGCGAACCAACAACAATCCAATCGACTAGCTCGCTCAGATCGGTATGGGTCAGTCGGCTCTCAAGCGTGATCTTTGTCAGGAAGAGGCGCTGTCAACAAGGGCAAGAGCGTCTCGTTTTCCAAGTGAGAGTCGCTCTAGAAGCAGAGGGACACGAGAAGCTCGGGGCTCGGCTGCCCCAGACTCCCACTTCCAAATCGAAAGGGAGGACACCCCAAGGAGCTTGGCCATCTGCTCTTGTGTAAAACCCAGACGTACTCTTTGTGTTTTCAGTCGCTCCGCTGTGAAGAGCACCTTTCGACCAGGACGTCCCCTGAATGAATCGGCAACACGTTCTTCAACCTTGGGGCGATCCGCATCCTGGCTGCGGACCTGAGCCTTCGAGATCGTCCGGACTTCAGATTGCAAGGACTGAATATGCCTCTTGAGAGCGGCGACCTCGCTCCTCTGGAGAGTGGCGATCTTTCGGAGATAAGCTATCTCGTCACGAAGCTCTTTGCGTGCAACACGAGCAATCTCGCGTTTAAGAGAATCTGCGAAGGTGGTCATCGAGGAGATCCGGGTAGGTTGACTAGTAAGTTCCTGTGAGTGAGGCTAACAATACCGCTGCCGCCGGAACAGGGCTCCACATGCCGAAAAGTTACTTTACAGCGGGCCGTCCAGTATGTGAAGCCATTGAGTCGGTCCTACCTTAGTTTTCGACGGGTGGGTGAGGCGGTGGCTTCCGTCAAGGCCTCCACCATGCAGTTGGAAACATCCAGCAGCGAAATCGCGCAGGGCAACCAGGACTTGAGCAATCGCACCGAGAACCAGGCCAGCGCGCTGGAGGAGACCGCTGCCTCGATGGAGGAGCTGTCATCCACAGTGCGTCAGAACGCAGACAGCGCTGAACAAGCGAACAGGCTGGCACAGACCGCGTCTTCGATAGCGGCACAGGGCGGTCAGGTCGTGTCGGAGGTGGTTGAAACCATGAAAGGCATCGAGACCAGCTCAAAGAAGATCGCCGACATCATCGGCGTGATTGATGGCATCGCCTTTCAGACCAACATCCTGGCCCTGAACGCCGCAGTGGAAGCTGCTCGGGCTGGAGAGCAGGGACGAGGCTTCGCGGTTGTAGCTTCAGAGGTGCGCAACCTCGCGCAGCGTAGCGCTGGCGCAGCCAAGGAAATCAAGCAATTGATCACCGAGAGCGTGGACCGAGTTTCGAGCGGTACGCTGCTCGCCGACAAGGCAGGTAACACCATGGGCGAGGTCGTGGAGAGCGTGCGCCGGGTCACAGATCTCATGGCCGAGATCAGCGCCGCCAGCAAAGAGCAGAGTGATGGTGTGGCTCAGGTGGGTCAAGCCGTGACGCAGATGGACCAGGCCACACAGCAGAACGCGGCACTGGTTGAAGAGATGGCTGCTGCCGCAGGTAGCCTGCGGATACAGGCCGCCGACCTTGTGCAGGCTGTATCGGTCTTTCGTCGAACCAGTTAATGGGGGTTTGCAGCCGGCTGCGGTCAATCGCACAGCTTGGTGGTGGACTCCTGGCTGCTGCTTGAGGCTGGCTTCTGTCGCTGGGACATGGTCGGCGAATGTCAGTGTGCCCCCGGAACCTGCTATTCGCCTGCCGCGGGCTTCGCAGCGTTGTCAGCGAAGAAGTCCAGTACGGCTACGAGCGCAGGGTTGCGCGGGTCATCGCGCTCAACTAGCAGCCGTGGTGGACCGCGCCCGGGCTTCGGCCCTCGCAGCTGCCCGGCAGCTTTGCGCCCGCATTTACGTTGGCGCAATAGACCTGCTGCGCCTCGGGTACGACCACGGTGTCCTGCCCGCCCTGCAGCAGCAGCACGGGGCGCGCGGTCCGCTGCGCCGCCGAACCGTACGCTTCACGCGAAGCTGCGCAGGCCTTGGCCAACCAGTGCAGCGTAGGTCCACCTACGCGAGCGTCGCGGTGACCGCAGGTGTCGCCCACACAGGTGGCCTGGCGGTCGTCCCAGCGCCGCAGCAGGCGCGGCACGCTGTGCGACATGTCGTTATCCATGCGGTCGAATTGCGCCAGAAAGGCCAGACGCTCGGCATCGAAGCCGTCGCCTTGCACCCGCGCGCTGCTGATGACCTGTAGCGAACCCGGCAGCCGAATGGCCCAGTCGTCACAACAGGTGGACAGCACACGGTCTTTGCGGTGCACCTTGCCCTGCGCGACAGCGGGCTGGTGCGTCAGCGTCACCAGCGCGGCAGCCGCTACTGGTGAGTCAGCCCCGGTGCGGGCCAGGTTGAGCTAACTCACCGCGCCACGCATCGAATGTGCCAGAAAGAACAGCGGTTGGGAGTTCGGGCTGCGCCACTGCACCGCAATTGCCACGAACCGGTCAGGATCGCCGACCAAGTGTTCGAATTGGTCGACATGGCCCTTATCACCCTCGTCCGCTCCCTTAAGCAGCCGGAGTCGAAAAACCCTGACCGCGGTGGTCGTGTACATAAACCGAAAATCCGTTGCGCACCAAGTCGTGGATCACTTCCTGGTACATCGTCAGGCCTTCGGTAAAGCCGGGCACGATGACGACCCCGCCGTGTTGTTCGTCCAGCGCTTCGTAGAAACGATAGTGGATACGCACCGGGCGCGGCAACAGCCAGCCAGTTGGGGCGCCAGCTAGAGCGCTGACAGTCACGTGCGATAGGCGGGTGTCCATCGGTGAAATCACGTCTAAAACTCAGGAAGAATGATGTTTGTCTCCCCGTTCAAAAATCGGACTGCGTAAAGGGACGGACAGGAGACATCTTTATTGTCCACCTCCAGCTCTACGAAAAATTGGATTCCATTTGCTTTCTTCAAGGAGGCATTCCATAGAGGCGTCTCTTATGCAGTTTTCCCCTTCAAGTTTGAACGCAATCGCATCTTCTCCAAACATGTTGTCGGCACAAGATTCATAAACCACATCCATCCATCTGACCCCCCAACGAGAGTCGTCAGCCAAATCAAAGCGACCTACCTGCAAAATAATCAATGACCCAAAGGTCTTCAGCATATTTAAGAGATTTTCCTCCCAAATAACAAACGTAGTCTGGATCTGACTTTTCGTACTTGAATTTTGACGATGAATAACGATGTACCAGTGGCTTGGCGGAGAAAGATGAACTGCTTGCCAGTGGTTCGCCTCCGGAGGATTCAAGCCGGGAGGAAACAGGAATCGGTACTGGGGAAAAGTCACAAACATCGCAGATCACCGTACGGGTAGGAAGAATGTGTATTGGGTTATCACTCCCCCGAGATCTTCACCATCGATCAAACTCTAAGCAAGAAAAATTCATTACGAAACTACTCCCATCAAAACGCTTGGCAACTCGTGAAGCCTCCGGTTGAGGCACAAGCCAAAGAAGGAAGTAGCGGGTTTTTGTGATGGCCAGGAGGCGCACTGAGAGATTTAGGGCGTCGGCAGGGTGCAGTGCTGGGATCGACATCCGCCTACGGCACTCCAGATGCTCCTACGACCAAAGGCGCAGTGCTCTGAACCAGCGCCGAACTGGACGTGATAAGGGCGCCACACCGGACGAGCGTGAAGGAACTGTGACGGTGAGGAGCGTTACAACAACGATGCGGGGTCTGGTTTTGTCGCAGTTTTGTCGCATGTTGGAGACCACTCAGGACCACCAGCAGTGATATTTGGCCAAACACCCACGCAAAGTTGAGTGCAGTTGCTACACGAGAAAACCGTTGAGCCACAACGACTTTTTTGGGAGCAGTACCGGGGGGAAAGCAAAAAGCCCGCTGCTCTTTCGAGCAACGGGCTTTTGAATAAATGGTCGGCGTGGCGGGATTCGAACTCGCGACCCCTTGCACCCCATGCAAGTGCGCTACCAGGCTGCGCTACACGCCGACAAGCCTCGCATTATAGCTGGCGAAACTGGCCCTCTCAGGGCGTGATGCGAAGAAGTTCACGGATTTCCAGCAGCTCGCGGCGCACGTCGGTCCAGACACCTGCCGGGGCGCTGATCACGGGGGCGGTGGTCACCTCGTCATCGAGCTCGTCGTCGTGGATGACGCTGTCGAGTTCGACCACGTCGATCGCTTCTTCATCGCCATGCCGGCGCTGCTCGCGCTCGGCCTGGGCGATTTCCTGCAGCTTGTTGCGTGCACCGCTGATGGTGAAGCCCTGGTCGTACAGCAGCTCGCGGATGCGGCGGATCATGAGCACCTCGTGGTGCTGGTAGTAGCGCCGGTTGCCGCGCCGCTTCATGGGCCGAAGCTGGGTGAACTCCTGCTCCCAGTACCGAAGCACATGAGGCTTGACGCCGCACAGCTCCCCGACCTCACCGATGGTGAAGTAGCGCTTGGCCGGGATGGGGGGGAGCGTTTTTTCCATTGAAAATCAAGGCGGTACGGACCGAACCTTGAAATTTACTCTAACACGCTGGCAGTGCCTACCGGCGCGCGAAGTTGTGGGGGAAACGTGACGAAACCGCCCGCGCTGCGGCAGCGCAGGCGGCCAGACGGTCGCCGATCAGGTGCCGACGGCA
>JGI24121J20154_1000456_pt1 | contig 10246 bp, 12 predicted proteins | sample Subbio2Aug_QV12A_FD_20154 | JGI IMG/M metagenome (IMG submission 20154)
GGCTGCCGCCGCCATGAGCCTGTCGTCGGTGTCGGTCATCGCTAATGCGCTTCGGCTGCGCACCGTGCGGCTCGGCTGAGCCGTCAAGGAAAAGGAGCCAGACCATGAACATTGGAACCGTTTCCGAAAAGTCGGGACTGCCGGCCAAGACCATCCGCTACTATGAGGACATCGGCCTCATCCGGCCCGACCGCCGCGACAATGGCTACCGCGACTATTCCGCTGAGGACGTTCATCGCCTGCGCTTCCTGCAGCGCTCGCGTGGCCTGGGTTTCTCGGTCGAGGAATGCCGGCAGCTGCTTTCGCTCTATGGCGACACGCATCGTGAAAGCGCGGAGGTCAAGGCGATCGCGGAGGCGAAGCTTGCCGAGATCGACCGCAAGCTCTCAGAACTCCAGGATCTGCGCGACATGCTGAGACATCTGGTGGCGAACTGCCATGGCGACAGCCGTCCCCAGTGCCCGATCATCGACGGGCTCTCGGGCAAGGTCTCGCTGCAGTAGGTGTCGGCGATGAGCGAGAAACCGCAGCAATGCGGCACCGGGCGTGTTTGCGTGGTGACGGCCGGCGGTCCCCATCCGTGGTGCATTATCAACGCGCTCGCCGACCATTTTGAGGACGTGCATGTCATCGTCGAAGACTCCGAGCGGCGCGGCGCCTTTCTAGCGCGGCGCGCCCGATTGCAGGGACGGTTCACGGTTGCCGGTCAGTTCGGCACAATGTGCCTGATCGGCGTCGGGAAAACGCTCTTCCGGCGGCGCATCGCTCGCATCATCTCGTCTGAGGGGCTCCGAGCGGAGCCGCGTGCGGGTCTGCCCATCCGGAAGATAGCCTCGGTCAATTCCGGCGATTTCCTGCGGGCAATTGACGACATTCGGCCTTCCGTCATTCTCCTTGCAGGCTGCCGAATTCTGAGGCCGGATGCGCTGGCCGGGATCACATGCCCCGTCCTTAACTATCATGCCGGGATCACACCACGGTATCGTGGCATGAATAGCGGCTATTGGGCTCTCGCCCGCGGCGACCGCGCAAATTTTGGTGCAACCGTCCACCTGGTCGATGCGGGAATCGACACGGGCGCGGTCGTCGCGCAGGTCAGGGGCGAGCCGGCCGCCAATGACAACATCATGACCTACCCGTACCGACTCGCTGCCATGTCTCGCAGGATGTGCGTCGATGCAATCGAAGGCGCCCTGATTGGTCGGATCGAGCCGCGTCAACCGGGCGGCGAGTCACGACAATGGTTCCACCCGACGATCTGGTCCTATCTGTGGACAGGCGTCGCGAAGGGCGTCTGGTAATGAGCAGCGGACCTTATCAGGGCTGGCATCAGCACCCGCGTGGCGCATCATTTCCCTATCACATTTCAGTTTCGACGAACAATTCATTAGTGCGCAACTTGACTTCGGGCCCAAATGTGTGTCGAAGCTGACTTCATGTTAGTCTCTGGCCAATCTAGACTTGTGCAGGTGGTGTGGCTTCGCGCCGCGCTTGCGCTCGTCCTTCTGGCCATGACGTCACTTCAGCCGGGCATGGTAGCCATGGCCAAGTCGGCGATGCATCCGGGCACGGTCGCTGAAGTCAGCCTAGCCGCTGAGGTGCATTCGCACCAAAGCGACAGCCATGAGCACGGATCGAATTCGACGGCTCAAGATGACGAGACGGGCAAGGGAAGCCATCACGGTGACCCCCGGACCGCCGACGCTTGCTGTGACACCCATTGCGCCCCGTCGCATGCGGTTCCGGTCGGTTGTCCGCCGCTCCCACAGCCGTCCTCGGGCGTGCTCGCGCTGGCGATTTCCGCAGCGTTGATGCCCGGTGAGGCATCCGACTTCATCAGACCTCCTCGAACCTGAACTGACAGTCGCGTCCGCAAGGACGCAGCGCTCCGTTCGTGCCTGCTCAGGCATGAGCGATTCACGCCACGTCATGTTCAAGGTCGAAAATGAAGATCATATCGCTCGCGATGCTCGCCGCATCGCTGTCCGCGGCCGGATGCGCATCCAGCGGTCCGTCTGACATCCTGCCGCTCTTCAACGCCGCCGATCCCATCATGGGACTTCGCGACGCGTCCTACAGTCCGGTGGTCACCAACTACCAGCACCGCGCGCCGGTCGACCCGAAGAACTGGCGTCAGCAGAACGACGATCTGTCTCCGGCCAACCGGAGGAGCGGATCATGAACCGGCTTGCGAAGACGTTTCTGATCGCGGGACTGGTTCCGCTCGTTGCGGCCGGCTGCACCACAACCGCACTGGTCGATGGCATCTCGGAGCCGGGCGCCGGGTTCGAGACCGTCGCGGCGCGGACCGCGTCCGTCACTGGAAAGGAGACCGTCTGGGTCAGGTCCAGCCAGGAAGCGAAGGCGGCGGCAGACCGGGTCACCGGCATCGTCCGCGGCAAGACGCTCAGCCCCGATGTGGCAGTCCAGGTCGCCCTCCTGAACAACAAGGGCCTCCAGGCGGCCTATGCGGACATTGGATTGTCCGCGGCGGACGTCTGGCAGGAGACAATGCTCGTCAATCCGCCCATCTCGATCGGGGTGATCGGCTTCAATCCGGTGCGAACGGTGGAAACAGCCGTTGTCACCAACATCCTTGCGCTCATCACCCAGCCGCGCAGGGTGGCCGTCGCCGAGGCGCGGTTCCGGCAGGCGCAACTGCGGGCGGCGGAGGAGACCTTGCGTCTCGCCGCCGACACGCGCCGGGCCTGGATCGAAGCCGTGGCGGCGTGGGAGCGGGTCGCCTACCTGAACCGCGCGCAGGCGGCGGCGGACGCCGCATCCGCGCTCGCGCAGAAGCTCGGCGAGACAGGAGCCTTCACGAAGACCGGACAGGCGCGCGAGCACGTGTTCTATGCTGAGCTTGCCGGGCAGACGGCGGAGGCCCGGCTGGCCGCGCGCGGCGCGAAGGAAGAACTCACACGCCTGATGGGGTTGTGGGGCTACGATGTCGACTACCAGGTGCCGAACGCGCTTCCCGCATTGCCGAAGGGGACGAAGGCCAAGCGGGCGATCGAGGCGGAAGCGCTCAAGAACCGCGTCGATCTGGAGATCGCCCGACTCGAGCTAGAAGCCCTCGCGCGGTCCTACGGGCTGACGGAGGCGACCCGCTATGTCAGCGATCTCGGCTTGCGCTCCGGGGTGGAGATCGAGCGGGAAGAAGAGGAGGACGGAAGCACGAAGACCGAAGTCATCGGCATCGCCGAGATCGACTTCGTCATCCCGATCTTCGACAGCGGCAAGGCGCGCATGCGCAAGGCCGAACTCTCCTACATGCAGGCCGCAAACCTGCTTGCCGAAAGGGCGGTCAACATCCGCTCCGAAGCGCGCGGCGCCTATGACGCCTACCGTTCGACCTACGACATCGCCCGGCACTACCGGGCCAACGTCGTGCCGCTGCGCACGACCATCGAGGACGAGTCGCTCCTCACCTACAACGGCATGATCACCAACACGTTCGAGCTTCTCGCGGACACCCGCGCGAAGATCGATTCGATCATGCTTTCGCTCAACGCCAAGCGCCAGTTCTGGCTTGCCGACGTGAACCTCGGGACCGCCGTCCATGGCGGCGGGGGCGCGTCGTCAGGTGGGGGCGAGGCGGAGACCGCTGCCGCCGACGACGGCGCGGCGGCTCACTGAAGGAGATCGCATCATGGTTACGAGACGTCAGATACTCGGCGGAGGCGCGCTTCTCGCAGGAGCTGCCGCATGGACGAAGACTTCCGCGATGGGACTTCCAGAAGCTGCAATCATGGAATCTCCCGACATGCAGCCGCCGATCTTCCCGTCGAGCGGACCGGACTACCAGCCCGTCGTCACGCTGAACGGCTGGACAGCTCCGCATCGCGTGGTCAACGGGGTCAAGGAGTTTCATCTGGTCGCCGAACCCGTGGAGCGCGAGCTCGGCCCCGGCATGACGGCCTATCTGTGGGGCTACAACGGCCAGTCGCCGGGACCGACCATAGAGGCGGTCGAGGGCGACCGCGTCCGCATCTTCGTCACCAACAGGCTGCCCGAGCACACCACGATCCACTGGCACGGCATGATCCTGCCCTGCGGCATGGATGGCGTGACGGGCCTCACCCAGCCCGGCATCCCGCCCGGCAAGACCTTCGTCTACGAGTTCGACCTCGTGAAGAGCGGGACCTTCATGTACCACCCGCACGCCGACGAGATGGTCCAGATGGCGATGGGCATGATGGGCTTCTTCGTCATCCACCCGAAGGACCCGGCGCTGCACCGCGTCGACCGCGACTTCGTCTTCCTGCTCAACGCCTTCGACATCGAGCCTGGCTCCTACGTGCCCCGCGTCATGGAGATGACCGACTTCAATCTCTGGACCTGGAACAGCCGGGTGTTTCCCGGGATCAGCCATCTGGTCGTGAACAAGGACGACAGGGTGCGGGTTCGGGTCGGCAACCTGACCATGACCAACCACCCGATCCACATGCACGGCTACGACTTCGAGGTAACCTGCACGGACGGCGGCTGGGTGCGGCCGGAAGCGCGCTGGCCGGAGGTCTCGATCGACATCCCGGTCGGAGCGATGCGGGCCTACGAGTTCGACGCCAAATATCTCGGCGACTGGGCGATCCACTGCCACAAGTCGCACCACACGATGAACGCCATGGGCCATGACGTGCCGACCTTCATCGGCGCCGACAAGACCGAGGTGACGAAGAAGATCCGGACCGTCCAGCCCGAATACATGGCCATGGGCAACCGCGGAATGGCGGACATGGGCGAGATGGAGATGCCGCTCCCCGACAACACCATCCCGATGATGACGGGCTGGGGGCAGTTCGGTGCGATCGAGATGGGCGGCATGTTCTCGGTAGTGAAGGTCCGCGAGGGTATTTCCGCGAACGATTACGCCGATCCGGGCTGGTACGAGCACCCGGAAGGCACCGTCTCCTACGAATGGACGGGCGATGTCCCGGCTCCAGCGAAGGCCGACGGCACGGAAACCATGACGCCCTCTCCAAACCACGGCGCACATGGGCAGAAGGGGTAGACAACATGACCATCAAATCAGGAGACCAAGCATGAAACCACGCCTGACAATCGCGGCATTATTGTCGCTCACCGCCGCTTCCGCCTTTGCTGCCGGCAGCGATGATCACAGCCACGATGAACTGACGATCGGCCGCGCCGGCAAGCCTGCCGAAGCGGCGCGCACCATCGACATCGTGATGATGGAGACGGCGGACGGCGAGATGAAGTTCGAACCGGCAACCTTCACCGTCAAGAAGGGCGAGACGCTGAAGCTCAGCTTCGTCAACAAGGGCGAGGTCGACCACGAATTCGTCATGGACAGCCACGAGGCCATCCTGGAGCACAAGGCGGTCATGGAGAAGTTCCCGGAGATGGAACATGACGATCCGAACGCGATCCGACTCCAACCGGGCGGTAAGGGCGAGATCGTCTGGACGTTTGCCACCGCTGGCGAATTCTCATTCGGCTGCCTCATCCCCGGCCACTACGAATCCGGGATGAAGGGCGACATCGACGTCGTCCAGAACTGAAGAACCGAAAGGAAGTCCCATGAAAACCATCGTGAAATTTGCGCTCGCATTCGGCATGGCCGCGGCGCTGGCCGGAGGCGCGTCGGCACAGGAATACACCAAGGGAGAGGTCACCAAGATCGATGCCCAGCAGAAGAAGTTGACCATCAAGCACGAGGAACTCAAGAACCTCGACATGCCTTCGATGACGATGGTCTTTGTCGTCGCCGACGAGGCAATGCTGGAACAGGTGAAGCCGGGGCAGGCGATCGAGTTCATCGCCGATCGCGTCAACGGGCGGATTACGGTCACGGAAATCAAGTGATCATATCCCGAGCCAAGCCAGAGCCTCTGGCTTGGCTTTTCACCGGCAGTCTCTTTCCACTGGAATGAAGAAAAACCTGCATGAGTAGGTTATGAGAATATTGCTTGTCGAGGATGACGCCCGCACCAGTGAGTACATCGCGAAGGGTATGTCTTCCTCTGGTCACAACATCGAAGTTGTTGCCGATGGACGCGATGCGTTGTCGTTGGCAATCCGGGAATTGTATGACGTAGCAATCGTTGACCGGATGGTGCCAGGGCTCGACGGGCTTTCGTTGGTCCGCAGCTTGCGTGCAGCTGGAACCAAGATCCCCGTCCTGTTCCTGACGTCGATGGGAGGCGTAGACGACCGCGTGGAGGGCCTTGAGGCCGGCGCCGACGACTATCTCGTTAAGCCTTTTGCCTTTTCTGAACTCACTGCCCGAGTCAACGCACTTGCTCGCCGTCCACCGATAACGGGAGAAAAGACGCGGCTCCAGGTAGCCGACCTGGAACTCGATCTCGTCGCACGGATTGCAACACGCAAGGGTCAAACTATTGAACTGTTGCCACGGGAATTTTCTGTTCTGGAACTCCTTATGAGGAATGAAGGTCGTATCCTCACCAAAACGATGCTTTTGGAACAGATTTGGAACTTCAATTTTGATCCACAGAGTACGGTTGTTGAAACGCATATAAGTCGCCTTCGGAGCAAAATAGACAGGCCGTTCGATGTACAACTGCTACATACAACGAGAAACACCGGCTACAGCATCCATGCGCCCCGCTAATATCACGAGCAGCACTTCTTTTCGTATCGCGGGCATTTATGTTCTACTATTTCTGATATCTTTTTTTGCAGCGAATCTTTTTGCCTATAGCCTGATCGTTTCGTTCCTGTACGAACGACTAGATGCGCACGCTAAAGAGCGCTTTCGCGAAATTGAAGTCGCATTCCAATCGCGGGGACTGGATGGAGCGATCCAAATGATTGCGAGTCACGGTCCTGCCATTAAAGGACAGGAAACACTTTACACACTCCGTGGTCGGGACGGCGTTATGCTTGCCGGCAATGCGGATCTTGGGCGCGTGCCCATGGGACTTTCCACGCTTGAAGCAGGTGAAATGTATGCAACAAACTTCCGCATTTTTCGCCAAAGGCTGGGGGAAGGCGAACTCATTACGGGAGTAAGCTACGACGATACGGATCGCCTCAGGCAGATCGCCCTGATAAGCTTGGGTTGGGCTACCGCTATCGTGCTGGTATCAGGACTTGGCAGCGGCGCGGTTCTCGCGTTCAAAACCAGGCGTAGAATTGCAGACCTTTCGGCGGTGATGCGGAAGATCGGCTCCGGAGAATTGGCTAAACGGCTCCCGATCTCGTCACGAAAGGACGACATCGATACTCTTGCGATGGCAGTGAATGTGGCGCTTGCGCATCTCGAATCGAGCGTGGCTGCAATGAAACAGGTAACTACAGATGTAGCGCATGATTTGAAGACGCCGATCGCAAGACTGTTGCTGACACTCGAAGCGGCACATGACGCAGGCACCCTCGAAGATGCAAGAACGCTGATTTTGACGGCCATCGACGAGCTGGAAAAGATTACGTCTACGTTCGACGCCCTACTTCGAATTTCTCAGATCGAGGCTGGCGCCCGACGAGACCGGTTCAACTTGGTCGACGTCGGAGCACTCGTTAAAGACGTTGCCGAAGTCTATGCCGACATCGTTGATGACCAATCCAGACACTTATCCATAGTTTTTGGGGACTCTTTGGAACGCGCATTCGTCTATGGGGATGCGGATCTTCTAAAACAACTTCTGGCAAATCTCGTCCTCAACGCAATCCGCCACACACAATTCGACTCACAGATCGAATTGCACATCACCGGAAACCATCGAGAAATAAAGCTAGTTGTGTCAGACAATGGTCCGGGTATTCCACCTGCTGAACGCCTAAACGTGTTCAAGCGATTTTACCGGCTGGACAAGAGCCGGACAACGGAAGGATCGGGCCTCGGCCTCAGCCTGGTGAAGGCGATCACTGATCTGCACGGAGCCTCCATCAAGTTGCACGACAACCAACCGGGACTGCGCGTGGTCGTGGCGTTTCCTCGTACCGGCCTTGAAACCCACCCTGATCGCCGAACTTCAAGCCGCGATCAGAGCAGGATTTTGCGAGTGGCGAATTCTCCGTAAGTTAGCTGACGCTCCCTTGCCGGTCGGCGCTGTGATCAGCGACCGCCACGATCATTATAGTCCCGCTGCCAAGGTGACCGCGGGCGCTTGTACTCAGTCGTACCATAGCGCTCATTTCGACGCTCAATAGCACCGTTTGGCATGACCGTAAAAACGATTTCAGGGTTTGAAGTCGACCGCACAACTTCGCCAGGCTCGCCTTCCCCCCGCATGATCTGATCGATCCGCTGCGCCATCGGTATGGCTGCTGTGGTGACCGAATCGGTCCTTGCCGCGTCAGCAAGCGCCGTTGACGTCGCACCAACGAGCAGAGTTGTGCAGAGGGCTATGATTTTGGTCATTTAACTTCTCCTGACAAGTTCCATCGCATCCGCGAAGACGGATGCAGGTCACCTTCTGGCGACAATGCAACGCTAAATGACTGCCCTCACAGGATCTTTTCGCCTGCCTTAAATTCACGACAACGAAGCCGGCAAAACGGCTTAGAGGCCAAGCGCCTTGCATAATTGTAAAGTTCACGCAAAGGAGCAGACAAAGAGAAATGCTTTGATCGCGCTTTCTGCATTGAGGGGCCGGGATGCAGTTTGTGCTAATGATCGCTGGGGCGGCGGTATTGAATGCGATCTCTCAAACCGCGTTGCGCATCGGGGCGCGCCAATCAAGTGGCGGTACAAATTTTGCTTTCTTCAGGACACTAGCGCTGAATCCAGCTATATGGATCGGTGTATTTCTTTTTATCGTATCATTGTGCATATACATGACTGTCTTGCAGAACGTAGATGTATTGGTCGCTTTCCCTGCAATGGGCGCAACTCATATCTTTGTGTCATTTCTTTCTTACTTTGTCTTGCGAGAGAGATTTAACGCGTGGAGAGTCGCCGGTAACGGGATGATCCTCTCGGGCTTTGTTATCTTAGCAGTTGGCTCAGATTAATTAATCGCTTCATGGGCGACCGTATCATCATAGTTCCGCCGAATGATCCAGACCGATTTACGTTTTCTAGGCTTAAAGCTTTGGAAAAATATCTTCGAGTTAGATTTCCTGAATGGCGGATTGAGGTTGCGAGGGTTTCACAGCCAAGAATACCCGAATTTACGATAACCTTCTTTGATGCTGGCGGACGTATGTGTGACCACGAGATGCAAGACGAGTTGAGCAGCACTATCGCAAAATTCTTCTCAAACAAAGGTTGACTAGGACGGTGATTATTTCGGTTTTGACGCCTGCCCCGATCATGAATTTCTTTCTGCCTCGCTCGATTGGCGGCAGGATTTTCCGCGATAATGTCCCAATGTGCGGCACCGTTAAGAAGCCTCCTGTAGGTGATAGCAGTCGCGTTTATGGGCTCACCTCAATCTATGCTTTGTATTCGGACCATTTATCCCTTTCGCCCTTGCTGCACCTTGGATACATAGTCGGGCAGGCAAAACATGACTTATGCTCGAGCTGACGATGTGGTCAGGCAAGGATCTGGCGCAACATCTGTCCGGCCATGCAAACTCGTTCAATTTCGTCCGTCTGCTTGCAGCACTTAGCGTCGTTGTCTCGCATTCTTTCCTCATCGTCGGTGGCCATGCAGTCGAACCACTCAGTAGGACAGGTCACTATACGCTTGCGCAGCACGCGGTAAATGCATTCTTCGTCGTCTCTGGTTTGACTCTGGCGAGCAGTCTCGACAGGAACCCAAATCTTCTCCATTTTGCCATCGCACGGGTGCTCAGGATATTCCCAGCGCTTTTTGCATACGGCGTTATATTTGCATTTCTTATAGGTCCGATTTTCACTCCGTTGCCCTTGAGCACCTATCTCAGCGACTTCCGAACACTAAGCTATCCGGTTATTGTCCTGCTGCGTTTCGACGATGCTCAAGTTGCACCCGGCATTTTCGAAGGCTCTCCGATCGGGGAAAGTCTTAACGAGCCACTTTGGACGATCCCATACGAGCTTGTGGCATATTGCGGGTTGGCAGCCGTGTTTTTGACCGGGATTTTGCGATCTCGGCTCGGCACTGCGTTGACTTTATCCGCAAGTTTCTTGACCCTAATGTCAATGGAAGGTCTGGTCGATCACACATCGCTCACCCACACATCATTCCACCATCTTGCGCGATACGGGTTCTGCTTTGGCGTTGGAATGGCTGCTTTCCGCATCGCTCCGCCAACTCGGCTGGTGGTTGCGCTGCTGCCTACCACGGCACTCGCAGCATGGTTGCTGACGGGAACCTCACAAGCCGCGG
>JGI24121J20154_1000459_pt1 | contig 10218 bp, 8 predicted proteins | sample Subbio2Aug_QV12A_FD_20154 | JGI IMG/M metagenome (IMG submission 20154)
TCCNTAATCATCGACGTTCCCCTCCTAGCTCTTATCATCTTTCTAGCAGATGCTTCGAATAAGAGCAACCTTCGTTTGGGAACGCCATATGGCGCTATTCAAGGCTGGCACCTGGCGGGTGGCGGCTGGTGGCTCACCCAAGCGACAAGCGACACTTCATAATGGAGGCCAACATGAAATACTTCTTTCACATTTTCGGGTGTCAAATGAATGAAGCAGATGCGGAGGTCTTAGCAGGTTTCCTCGTCAACATGGGGTACAGCGAGGCTACGACCGAGGCAGAAGCCGACATTATCCTACTCATAACCTGCTGTGTACGCGAGCATGCCGAAAGCAGAGTGTACGGCAAACTAGGGGAACTGGCGCGACTAAAACAAGAGAAGCCCGCATTAATAATTGGCATTTCGGGCTGTATGCCCCAACAAGACGACGTGGCGAAGAGCCTGCGCGCTAAGTTCCCTTACCTTGACCTCATTTTTGGCACGCATAACTTGCCCGACTTCCCGCGCCTACTTGAGGAAGTGCAGGCAGGTGGAAGTCAAGTTCTAGCGGTCTTAGATGAAGCAGGTGAGGTGCGCGAGGACTTGCCGCGCTTAAGGCAGGATGGACTTAAGGCCTGGGTGACGATTATGTACGGCTGCAACAACTACTGCACGTACTGCATTGTGCCTTACGTGCGGGGGCGCGAACGCAGCCGCTCGCTTGACGCCATTGTCGCGGAAGTGCGCGCGCTCGCCGAGCATGGCTGCCGTGAAGTTACCTTGCTCGGTCAAAACGTAAACTCCTATGGCCGCGACCTCGCACCTTTGGTAAGGGTAGATTTTGCTGACCTGCTTACCGCCATAGGCAAGGTGCCCGGTGTCGCCCGCGTGCGCTTTATGACCTCACACCCACGCGACTTCTCCGACAAGCTGATAGCTGCGGCTGCCAACACGCCGGCTGTTTGCGAGCACTTTCACCTACCTGTCCAAAGCGGCAGCAATGCCGTTTTGGCCAGAATGAACCGAGGTTACACGCGTGAAGCATACTTAGCCCTCGTGCAAAGACTCCGGAGCAGAGTCCCCCATGCGGCCATTACTACCGACATCATCGTCGGGTTTCCGGGCGAGACAGAGCAAGACTTTGCCGATACTTTGGCACTGGTGCGGGAAGTTGGCTTTGACTCTGTCTTTGCCTTCGCCTACTCGGCGCGCAGCGGCACGCCGGCAGCAGATTACGCGGAGCACCTCCAAAAGCCTGAAAAGAGCATGCGCCTCAAGCAGTTGATAGAGACAGCCAACGCCATTGCTCTCGAGCGCAACCAGAAACTTGCCAACCAAGTGGTGGAAGTGCTCGTGGAGGGACCAAGTAAGACTAATCCGGACAGGTTAACCGGCAGGACACGCACCAACAAACTAGTGCACATAAACAATGAGCCCGACTTAGTGGGCAAACTCCTCGACGTACGCATAACGAAGGTGCAAACGTTTAGCCTATTGGGCGAGCGGGTCGGGGTAGGGCGATGAGCGGCTACACTCCCATGTTGCAGCAGTATCTCGAGATTAAAGCAGAGCACCCGCATTCCGTCCTGTTCTTTCGTCTCGGGGATTTCTACGAGATGTTTTTTGAAGATGCCAAGCTAGCTTCTCGCGTCCTAGAGATTACACTGACTGCGCGCGAGGGCGGCGCGGCCGGGAAGGTGCCTATGTGCGGCGTACCCTATCACGCCGCCGACAGCTATGTGGCTAAGCTGCTCGCCGCAGGGCACACGGTGGCGATTTGTGAACAGACCGAAGACCCGAGTTCTGCTAAGGGCTTAGTCAGGCGAGAGGTCGTGCGCACGATTACCCCGGGCACACACGCAGATTGCGCGCCCGATACGTCAAACTACATCGTGGCTTGGGTACAGGATGGCCAAAACCTCGCTTTGGTGGCGGTGGAGTTTACCACCGGTTCGGTCGATGTCTATAGCGGGAGCGCCATTGCCGAGTCCACTGCGCAAGAGCTATTTCGCATAATGCCGCGGGAAGCGCTAGTGCCTCGTCAGGAAATACCCCCTAGCATTGACAAAGCGCTAGCGTTTAGCGGGGCTTTGCGGCATCCTCAGGCCGGCTTAGAACTCGCCGAAGCGCGTGTGTTATGTGAGGTGGGGAACTCACGGCGTGTGAAGGCGTTTCGCCGCCCGAGACTTTGGCCCTCGGCGAAATCGTACATTACCTCAAACAGATTGGCATAAGTAGTTTTGGGCACTTTACTGCGCCTCGTCTCAATGCGCGCACGCAGGTGATGGCGCTTGACGCGGTGACACGCCGCAACCTCGAGCTAACGCGGACTATGCGCCAAGGTGACCGCGCTGGGTCTTTGCTCTGGGTGCTCGACCACACCGTCACTTCCATGGGGGCGCGGTTGTTGCGTCAATGGATTGAGCAGCCCCTGACATGGCTACCTGAGATTCTGCGCCGCCAGGAGGCCGTAGAGGAGCTGACAGGCGGGCAGATGCGCCACGCCTTGCGCTCGGCTCTCGACTTGGTCTATGACCTGGAACGCCTGCTTAGCCGCATTGCTACAGCCACGGCTACGCCACGGGAACTGCTAGCTATAGCTAAGTCGCTTTCAGCCGTAATAGACGTCAACACTGCCTTGTCGGGCGCACGTTGTCCCCTGCTGCAAGAGGTCAGCCACAGCCTTGACCCTCACCCGAGTCTAACGCAACTGCTGCTTGAGGCGCTTAATGACGAGCCTCCGCCGACCGCGCGTGAGGGCGGCATCATTCGCGACGGATATAGCGCCGAGATAGACCGGCTGCGCAAGCTAACTAGGGACGGGAAAGGCTACCTCGCCGAACTCGAGGCGAGGGAGCGGGCGACGACCGGCATTAAGTCTCTTAAAGTAGGCTTTAACCGCGTGTTTGGCTATTATCTAGAGGTAACCAAAAGCAACCTCGCCGATGTCCCCGCACATTACCACCGCAAGCAGACGTTAGCTAATGCGGAGCGCTACATTACCGAGGAACTCAAACAACATGAGAGTGCGGTGTTGACGGCAGAAGAGCGCATGGTAGCGCTTGAGGCGCAGGAGTTTACGGGGCTCTGCGGCAACGTAGCTTCTTCTGCCCAATCAATCGTCCAAGTAGCGCGCGAACTGGCCAGGCTCGACGCCCTGCAGTCCTTAGCCGAGGCAGCGAGCCGCTACCGCTATGTGCGACCGCGCGTAACAAGTGGAAACACCATCGTCATCAACGCCGGGCGTCATCCGGTGGTGGAGCGTCTTGTCGGCACACACGCCTTTGTGCCCAACGACACCGAGTTTGACAACGGTGAAGTGGCCATCATCACCGGCCCGAACATGGCCGGAAAATCGACGTACATGCGTCAGGTCGCTCTAATCGTCTTAATGGCGCAAATGGGCAGCTTCGTCCCTGCCGCGCGCGCCGTAATTGGCATCGCAGACCGAGTGTTTACCCGCGTCGGTGCGGCTGACGACTTATACAGTGGGCAAAGCACCTTTATGGTGGAAATGACGGAGACAGCATTGGCCTTGCGGGAAGCTACTGCTAACAGCCTCTTGCTGTTCGATGAGGTGGGGCGTGGAACTAGCACGTACGACGGCATGGCCTTAGCGCGTGCGATTATGGAGTACGTGCATGACCAACTGAGAGCACGCACGCTCTTCTCTACCCATTATCATGAGCTAACGAATCTTGCGGACAAGCTCGAGCGTTGTCGCAACTACACCGTAGCCGTTCTCGAGCAAAACAGAGAGATTACTTTTCTGCGCCGGGTAACTCCTGGGAAAGCCAGCAAGAGCTACGGCATTCACGTGGCCGAGCTAGCTGGGTTGCCCCGACGCGTCACCGAAAAGGCGTATGCCCTGCTAAAGGAACTTGAACAGACGCGGCGTCTAGCCCGCGAGCAGACAAACTTCTTTGACTATGTAGCAGAGAGCGCCGCCGCCCTGCCAACAGAAGACCCAAAGGTGGAGCTTGCCCTAGAGCTGTTCAGGGAAGTAGAGCAGCTTAACCCCGAGCTCCTTTCGCCCTTGCAGGCATTAAATTTCCTGTTCGAGCTTAAACGGCGGACGTCAAGCGAGCAGACCGTGAGGTGAAGCCTTGATGGGAATTAGAGTTTTAGCTCTCGATGTAGTAAACCAAATCTCGGCCGGCGAGGTGGTGGAGAGACCCGCTTCCGCCGTCAAAGAGCTAGTGGAGAATGCCCTCGATGCAGAAGCTACTGATATCACCGTGGAAATTCTAGGTGGCGGTCTACGCTTAATCAGAGTGACCGACAACGGCCACGGCATGGACAAAGGCGACCTCGCCGTCTCTGTATTGCGCCATGCGACGAGCAAACTAAGCACCTTGAATGACCTCTTCCACCTGACGACCCTAGGCTTTCGCGGCGAGGCGCTGCCAAGTATTGCCGCGGTCAGCCACTTGTCCATAAAAAGCCGCAGGCGAGATGCCGAGCATGGGCAACTTTTGGTGTGTCCGGCTGGCGAACAACAAGCCATGCAGGCGGTGGGGATGCCGCAGGGCACAATTGTCGAGGTGCGAGAGCTTTTTGCTAATACCCCAGCTAGGCTTAAGTTTATGAAAAGTGCCGCTCAGGAAGCACAGCGTATCGCGCAGAGCATGGAGCGCCTAGCCCTTTCGCATCCCGCCGTACGCTTCACTCTTCTTTTGGATGGGCGTATGGTTTTGCAGTCCCCCGGCACCAACAGCCTGCTAGACGCCGCAGCGGCTGTAATTGGCAGTGAGGCAGCGAGACACCTATGGGCTTTTGACGAGGCGGGAGGCAGATATATATCTCTCTCTGGTGTGCTGGCGCGGCCCACCCTAACGCGCCACAATCGCGGTTGGCAGTACTTCTTCCTTAACGGGCGGTGCATCGAGCATCGCGGGCTCGCCTTTGCCCTAGACGAGGCCTATCGCACGCTCATCCCGCCCAAGCGCTTTCCTGTGGCGATACTGCATATCACCATGGACCCGCGCGAAGTGGACGTCAATGTACACCCCGCCAAAACAGAAGTAAGGTTTAGGGACGAGCGTGCCGTGGTCTCCGCAGCAATATCTTTGCTCAAGAGCAAAGTTCTGGCCATAAGCAAAGTGAGCTCGGAGGCCCTGACAACTCCGCCGATGAAAGCCGCGGGCTTGTTCGCGCATGAAGACGCTCCGCTTGCGTTGACTCCCGTTAGTTTTATGCCTTCTGCCGCAGAGTCACCGGCTCAGGTGACCTATTTACCGCGCGTGCCGTATCGCTGTTTGGGGCAAGTGCTACAGAGCTATTTGCTCGTCGAGAGAGATGGCAAGTTGGTAATTGTAGACCAACACGCGGCGCATGAGCGTATTCTGTTTGAGGAGCTCCTGCAAAAGGCGACTCTAGAGGTGCTTTCTCTAGCCATTCCGATTGCTGTCGACCTAGGCACGGCAGTCGTATCCGAAGAGCGCCTCGCCGCCCTCAACGCGGTCGGCATTACTTGCGAGCCCTTTGGCGGCAACACTTACCTCGTGCGCAGCTTCCCCGCCGTGTATCGCGGCTACTTTGATGAGCAGGCTTTGCGCGAGCTCCTAACCGACTTAGACGAGGACAAAGCGAAGCTTGACCGAGAGGTTAGAATGGCCCAGGCGCTAGCCTGCCGCGCTGCCATTAAGGCCAATACGAAGCTCACACCCGCGGAAATGGTGGAGCTACTAGACAGGCTCTATGCTACTGACCGCAGTGTGACCTGTCCACACGGCCGCCCTGTGGAGATTGAATACACGGGTGACGAGCTCTTCCGGCTTTTTCACCCCAGTGCGAGGTAATGTGCGTGAAGACTCGCGTACTCGCCATTGTGGGACCGACGGCCGTCGGTAAGACCGCGCTTACTCTGAGCCTGGCAGATAGCCTAGGCGGGGAGATTATTTCAGCTGACTCTATGCAGGTGTATAAGGGAATGGACATAGGCACTGCTAAGCCTACATCGGCCGAGCGAGCACGCGTTCCACACCACCTCCTCGATGTGCGCGAACCCGGCGAGGCTTTTAGCGCAGCGGATTACCAGCACCTCGCGCGTGCGGCGGTAGCGGACATTTCCGGCAGGGGAAGGCTCCCCATTTTTTCGGGTGGAACAGGCATGTATATCCGCGCCGCCATCGACGATTACAATTTTGTCACGATTAGTAATGACTGGGGCATACGGGATGCACTGCGCCGCGAAGCCAAGGAAGCCGGACTTTCGGCACTTTACGCGCGTCTACTAGAGGTTGACCCACCCGTCGCCGGTCGCATTCACGTAAACGACGAGCGGCGGATAATACGCGCGCTAGAGGTGTTTCAAACCACGGGTCGCCCTTTGAGTTTTTGGGAATCGCAGAAGGATGCCCGCCAAGCCGTCTACGATGCCGTGCTCATCGGCCTTGAACGGCCGCGCGACGAGTTGTACGCACGCATCGAAGAGCGCGTGGAAGCCATGATTGCCCAGGGGTTAATAGATGAGGTGAGGACACTACTAGAGCGCGGCCTAAGCTTTGTGGCGCACCAAGCACTAGGGTACAAAGAAATCATCCCCTATCTGCTTGGCCGTTGTTCATTAGAGGAAGCGAAAGAAACGCTAAAACGAGAGACGCGCCGTTACGCCAAACGGCAACTGACGTGGTTTAGAGCCGATGCCCGCATACGGTGGATTGATGCGCGCGATGAAGCAAAGGCTCAAGCTGAAATTGTGGCAATTCTTGCGCACCGCTTTGGATTGTAATAAAATGAGACATACGGAGTTAGGGGGGCTAGCCTTGTCCAAGACGATTCTGAACCTACAGGACACGTTTCTCAATCAAGTTCGCAAAGAGAACATGCCTGTGACTGTTTTCCTGGTAAACGGCTATCAGCTAAAAGGAATCGTTAAAGGGTTTGACAACTTCACTATTATCATGGTAGATGCTGACGGAAGGCAGCAGCTCGTCTATAAGCATGCGGTCTCGACCGTTCAACCGGCTCGTGCGGTCTCCATGACCGTAGGGGAAGTAAACTAGACTAACGAGAGCCCGCGCGCCGGCGCGGGCTGTGTTCATTGGAGGTGTCACCTATGCACGAAGTGCAGCAAGCAGAACGGGAAAGAGCTGTGCTCTTTACAGCGACAAAGGATTATACGGGAGAGACAGATGGGTACTTAGATGAACTTGGAGCCCTTGTTGAGTCGGCAGGGGCCGAGGTGCTGGGAAGAATGGTACAGGTTAAGCCGCACCCAGACCCGGCGTTCTTTTTGGGCAGTGGAAAGGTTAAGGAGCTAAAGGCGCTCTGCCTGTCCTTAGGCGGCACGATGGCTATCTGTGACGATGAGCTGTCCCCGTCGCAGCAACGCAACTTAGAGAGAGAACTCGGCCTTAAGGTGCTTGACCGCACGCATGTCATTTTGGAGATTTTCGCTGCCAGAGCCACCTCTGCCGAGGGGAAGATGCAGGTTGAGCTGGCGCAGCTGGCTTATCTGTTGCCGAGGCTCCGCGGCAGGGGCGTGGAAATGTCCGGCCTTGGAGCGTCAGCGCGCGGCATACGCACGCGCGGCCCCGGAGAAACAAAACTAGAATACGACCGGCGCAGAATCAAGTCGCGTATGGCGGACTTAAAACGACAGGTTGAAGAGCTCGAACAGCACCGCAGCCTAGCGAGAGACCAACGCATTGCGCGCGGTGTTCCCACGGTAGCGCTTGTCGGCTACACGAATGCCGGAAAGTCAAGCCTGCAGAACGCCCTCACAGAAGGTGGAGCCTTGGTAGAGAATAAGCTTTTCGCCACGCTTGACCCGATGGCGCGCGAGCTGACACTGCCTGACGGGCGTACCGTCATGGTGGTAGACACCGTGGGTTTCATTAGAAAGCTACCGCACCAGTTAATCAAGGCCTTCCGGGCTACGCTCGCGGAGGTGCGACAGGCAGACCTGCTACTCCACGTCGTCGACATCTCGCACCCTAAAGCCCTCGAACAGGCGCAGACCGTGCAGGCCGTACTGACTGAGCTAGGCGCTGCCGATAAACCTATGGTTACGGCTCTCAATAAGATGGATGCCGTGACGGAGCTGCCTGCGCTGCCTGAGTTAGGCCGCACCGTTCCTATCTCTGCTTTGCACCGCACCAACCTCTCCCTCTTAACAGCCGCTATCTCCGAGGGCTTAAGCGACAAACCCATGCGAGCCCGCTTCGTCATCCCCTTTACCCGCGGCGACCTGCTTGGATTTTTGCACACCAAGGGTGATGTAGTAGCTACTAACCACACCGAACTTGGCACAGAGGTCGTCGTCGACGCGTTACAACGGTACATAAATAAGGTGGAGGCCGAGTTAAGCAAGGCATGACATACGTTTCGGAGTTGCTGACGCATGCGGAAGAGCTGCTGGCAGTGAAGTTTCGCGAGTTTGACGATTGCGCGGTAGCTAATCAGGCGCGCGTACTAGACGCTTTTCGCCGACACAGGGTTTCCGACTTTCACCTTCACGGCTCTAACGGCTACGGTTATGGAGACTCGGGCCGTGAAGTAATCGAACATATCTACTCGGACTTGTTTGCAGGTGAAAGCTCGCTCGTTCGAGCCCAGTTTGCCTCAGGCACTCACGCTTTGGCCTGTGCGTTGTTTGGTGTACTGCGCCCGGGGGATGAGCTCGTTGTGGCGACAGGCGAACCCTATGACACACTCGGTCCCGTTATTGGCCACAAAGATGCCGGGCGAAGCTCCCTTAAAACTTGGGGTATTAACTGCCGCATCGTCCCACTACTTGCGGACGGAGCGGTCGACATGCCGGCCCTCGCGAGCGCACTTACGCGCCAGACACGCCTAGTGCACATCCAACGCAGTCGAGGCTACCACTGGCGCAAAGCACTTAGCTTAGCGGAACTCGCCCGCATTGTCGAGGTAGTTAAGGCCTACGACAAGGATATCGTCTGTTTGGTCGACAACTGCTATGGCGAGTTCGTCAATACAACCGAACCGGGTCACCTAGGCGCAGACCTCACCGTAGGGTCTTTAATTAAGAATCCCGGCGGGGGCTTAGCTTTAACAGGCGGATACATAGTCGGGCGAGACCACCTTGTGCGACTCGCTGCGGAACGCTTGTATGCTCCGGGCATTGCCGGGCAGGTAGGCGCGTCTTTTGGCATGAACCGTGGTTTCCTGCAGGGGCTGTTTCTGGCTCCGGCAGTGGTTAGTGCCTGTCTTAAGGGAGCCGCACTCCTAGCACAGGCTTGCGAGTTGCTCGGGCTTGACACTTCCCCCGGCCCGCTAGAGCCACGTGGGGACATTATTCAGGCTGTGAGAATGCCGTCTTGCGAGAGCCTAATTGAGTTTTGCCAGCGCATCCAGTCCGCCTCGCCCATAGACTCTCACGTCAAGCCTTTGCCGGGTAAGCTACCTGGCTATGAGTGTGACGTCATTATGGCAGCAGGGACATTTGTGTTAGGCGCATCAAGCGAGCTTTCCGCAGATGCGCCCTTACGCGAGCCTTTAACAGCTTATGTACAGGGCGGGCTAAGCTACGCGCACATTAAAGTAGCGTTAGCTCACGCTCTGCCTACACTTTTGCCAAGAAACTCGAGTTAAGAATGGGAGGCCGGAGGATGCAGGAGAAAAAGATCTCTTTCTTTGAGGAAGGCAGCAAAGACATGCGGGCACTGCTTGGCGGCAAAGGCGCGGGGTTAGCCGAAATGACTCGCGTCGGGTTACCCGTCCCGCCAGGGTTTACGGTGACGACTGCGGCCTGTGCGGAGTATTTTGCGCGCGGTGCGTTAGCGGACGACACTGTGCAAGGGATAGCGCGAGCTATGACGAGGCTGCAGGAACAGACGGGCAAAACCTTTGGGAGCCCCGCAAATCCTCTGCTGGTCTCTGTGCGCTCCGGTGCGGCGTATTCTATGCCTGGCATGATGGACACCATTCTTAATTTAGGTCTTAATGATGAGGTCGTAAGTGGCCTGAGTCACTTGACAACACCCGTATTCGCGCTAGACTGCTATCGCCGCTTTATTGAAAAATATGCAGAAATTGTGCTTAAGGTACCGCATCACCACTTTGCCGACTGCTTAGAGGAGGTCAAGCGACACGAGCGTGTGTTCCACGACCATGAGCTCAGTGCCGAAGCCCTCACGCGAATTATTGCGGAGTATAGGGAGATCGTCGCGCGGCAAGCCGAGCGTCCCTTCCCGGAGTCGCCGTGGGAGCAGTTGCTCGGAGCAGTACAAGCTGTGTTTGAGAGTTGGGAGAACCCACGGGCTAAAGT
>JGI24121J20154_1000461_pt1 | contig 10197 bp, 8 predicted proteins | sample Subbio2Aug_QV12A_FD_20154 | JGI IMG/M metagenome (IMG submission 20154)
AAGTCTACGTTCTGTCCCAAGAAGAAGGCGGCCGTCATAAGCCCTTCTTTGACGGATACCGTCCGCAGTTTTACTTCCGCACCACCGACGTAACCGGCATCCTGAACCTGCCCGCAGGCGTAGAGATGGTTATGCCCGGCGACAACATCACCATGACGATTGAGCTTATTACTACGATTGCCATGGAGCCCGGCGTGCGCTTTGCTATTCGCGAAGGCGGCCGTACCGTCGGCGCCGGCGTCGTGACGGAGATTATTGAGTAGGGCCCCAGCGCCTAGTGCCTAGTGTCTAGGTCAGGATTCGCAATTCACGAATGATGAACGCGAGCTAATCGCTTCTACTGGGAACTGAGGACTGGGCACTGGGCACTTCGCAAAGGCACTGCGGTTCGCCGCAGTGTTTTTCCTTGACACAGGTATGTCCCTGTGATAACTTTTATGGGGTATCCGTTTTTAGGCGCCATTATAGCAGGAGGTGGGACTAATGCGAGTAGGTATTACGTTAGCCTGCGGTGAGTGCAAACAACGCAACTACCGTACTACTAAGAATAAGAAGACCAACACGGAACGCTTGGAGATGAAAAAGTACTGCAAGTTCTGTAAGACTCACACCGCTCATCGGGAAACAAAGTAGGTGAAGGTATGAAGTTCTTACAGAAGCTCGTGGACAAATTTCACGAACTCACCAAGTTCTTGCGCGAAGTCCGCAGTGAAATGCGCAAGGTCGTGTGGCCCACTCGGCAGCAGACCGTTAACTACACCCTAGTAGTAGTTGCGGCAGTGATTCTGGTGGCAGGTCTTATTTCCATTACGGACGCCGCCTTTGGCGCGGTTATCCGGCGCGTGCTCGGCATCTAATCCTAGTCGCGGAGTTCCCGTCGAAGGAGGTAGGGGCGCTATCTTTGATAGGGCCCTGAGAGAGTTATGGCAAAGAATTGGTACGTGGTGCACACCTATTCCGGGTACGAGAATAAGGTGAAAGCCAACCTGGAAAAGCGCGTCCAATCCATGGAGATGGAGGACAAGATTTTTCGTGTACTAGTCCCGATGGAGGATGAACTGGAGACGGGCCGAGACGGCAAAAAGAAGCTTGTCAAGAAAAAAGTTTTCCCGGGCTATGTGATTGTGGAGATGATCGTGACCGACGATTCTTGGTACGTCGTGCGAAATACGCCGGGCGTAACAGGCTTTGTAGGTTCCGGCACCAAACCGACGCCGCTTAATGACAGCGAAGTCAAGGCGATTTTGCGCTCCATGAATATGGAAGAGCCCAAGATTCGCGTCGATTATTCGCTTGGCGAGTCTGTGCGTATCATCGAGGGGCCCTTCCAAGGCTTTGTTGGTCCGATTGAAGAGATTATCGCTGACCGACAAAAGCTCAGGGTAAGGGTGAACATGTTTGGCCGCGAGACGCCCGTGGAATTGAACTTCACTCAAGTGCAAAAACTGTAGAACCCTAAGTAAGGGATATGAATTTGCCGCGGCAAATTCAGAGGGAGGTGGACGTAGTTGGCTAAGAAACTTGTTAAAGTCGTCAAACTGCAAATTCCTGCTGGCAAGGCAACGCCTGCTCCACCGGTTGGACCTGCCCTGGGTCAAGCTGGTATTAACATCATGGGCTTTGTCAAGGAGTTTAACGAGCGCACCGCGCAGCAAGTGGGCTTGATTATCCCGGTAGAGGTTTCTGTCTTTCATGACAGGTCTTTTACTTTCATACTCAAGACCCCGCCGGCGGCTGTGCTGCTGAAGAAGGCGGCAGGAGTCGAATCGGGCTCCGGTGAGCCTAACAAAAAGAAGGTTGCTAAAGTGACCCGCGCTAAGGTGCGCGAGATTGCCCAGTTGAAGATGCCTGACTTAAATGCCGCAAGTATCGACGCGGCCGTGCGCATGGTCGAAGGCACTGCGCGTAGCATGGGCATCGAAGTTGTTGACTAGGAAAAGAACCCGCGTGGGAGGGGTTATTCCCGCTATTACCACTGGAGGTGAAGAGCATGCCTAAGAGAGGCAAGAAGTATTTAGAAGCAGCAAAGCTTTTTGACCGCACTGTCTTCTATGACCCTAGCGAGGCCGTCGCGCTCGCCAAGAAGAGCGCCACCGCAAAGTTTGACGAAACCATCGAAGTCGCGGTAAGGCTTGGGGTCAACCCAAAACACGCCGACCAACAAGTGCGCGGTGCTGTTGTGTTGCCGCACGGTACGGGTAAGACTGTGCGTGTGCTTGTTTTTGCTAAAGGCGACAAGGCGCGTGAAGCAGAGAATGCAGGCGCGGACGTCGTCGGAGCCGAAGACATTATCGCTAAGATTCAGAACGAGAACTGGGTAGACTTTGACGTGGCCATCGCCACCCCCGACATTATGGGGCAGGTTGGCCGCTTGGGTAGGATTCTCGGTCCGAAAGGGCTTATGCCTAACCCCAAAGTAGGTACAGTTACGTTCGATGTGGCCAAGGCGATTCGCGATGTGAAGGCAGGTAAGATTGAGTACCGGGTCGATAAGGCAGGTATCGTTCACGCCCCTATCGGCAAGGCTTCTTTCACGGAAGAGAAGCTTATGGGCAACTTCGTGGCGCTACTCGAGGCCCTTGTTAAGGCTAAGCCAAGCGCAGCGAAAGGCGTCTATGTGCGTACCGTAACCCTGTCCTCAACGATGGGCCCGGGCGTGCGCGTCAATGCTGCCAAGGCAGCAGGCGTAGGAGTTGCGACGCAGTAGGTTGTGTCGCTTGTCGCTTGTCGCTGGTCGCTTGAGGATAGCCGCTAGGTGCCAGCCGCCAGGGGAGTGGCTTTGAGCTGTGAGCTGTGAGGCGCTGGAAATCATGAATCATGAATCGTGAATCATGAACTAGGGGGTCCGTGAGCTGTGAGCTAAGGCGGGGTGGAAAGGTCAAAGAGATACCGTAAACCACCGAGATACGCTCTACTGGGCACTGAGGACTGGGCACTGGGCACCTCCTCATACTAGGAGCCAGGCGCCAGAAGCGCCCGCGTTCCCACGAAGTGCGAAGTGCGAAGTGCGAAGTGCGCTTGACATCACTCCCTCCCCATGGTAACTTAACACTGCTAATTCCGCTCAAGACAGTAGGTACGTAGTTTAAACGCCGTAGGCGGCCTACCGAGGTGGGAGTGTATACTGTGGTTCAGTATGCCTTTCCCGCATGCGGGGAAGGCATCTTCTCATTGTGGACGCTAAAGGAGGTGTAGAAGAATGGGTAATCGCGAAGCGAAGGGGCAAGTAGTACAAGAGCTAGTAGCTAAGTTGCGCGCGAACAAAGGTGCCGTGTTCATTGACTATCGCGGAATTTCCGTAGCCAAGGACACCGAATTGCGCGCGAAGCTGCGTAAGGCCGGTATCGAATACCGCGTGGTGAAAAACACTCTGTTCCAGCGCGCGGCCAACGAAGTTGGCGCAGCAGGATTGGAGCGCTATTTAGAGGGTCCGACGGCAGTTGCGCTAAGCCCCGACTCCGTCGCTCCGGCGAGAGTTCTTACGGAGTGGATTAAGGCGAACAAGATGCTTGAGATTAAGGGTGGCCTCTATGAGGGCAAAGCCTATGACCAAGCGGGTGTAGCTGCTATTGCTGCTCTGCCGACACGCGAGGTTATGCTCAGCATCGTGCTAGGTACACTGAACGCGCCGTTGTCCGCCTTTGCCGGTGTCATTGATGCGATACGCAGGCAAAAGGAAGAGCCGGCTGCAGACTAACAGAATTCGAAGGAGGTAAAAAAATGAGTAAAGCACAAATTATCGAGATGGTAAAGAACATGACCGTGCTTGAGCTCTCCGAGCTTGTAAAAGCACTTGAGACCGAGTTTGGCGTAACTGCCGCCGCACCGATGGCGGCCATGCCGCAAGCCGGTGGCGCAGCCCCCGTAGCCGAAGTGGTGGAAGAGCAAACCGAGTTCACCGTTATCCTGGCTAGCGCAGGCGACAAGAAGATTAACGTCATTAAGGTAGTGCGCGAGGTTACCGGCCTCGGTCTTGTAGAAGCGAAGGCCCTCGTTGACGGAGCTCCCAAGCCTGTCAAGGAAAACGTCAGCAAGGAAGATGCTGCCAAGATTAAGGCTAAGCTGGTTGAAGCCGGCGCTGCAGTCGAGATCAAATAACCATCCGCCAGCAAGGGACGCGTCTGTGATTAGACCGTCCCTTTTTCCTAAGTGGAAGGCCTTCGGGCGAAAGCTATGCTGCAGCCATATACAGGACAGGTGGATATAAGGCATGTATCTAGCTTAGTTAACTCGGAAAGTTTCCTGTAGGCCTTGACTCATCCCAACATGCTATGTTAGCATATTAAATTGTCACGAAGTATCCTACGCCGATAGGCGTTTAGACTTTGTGCAGGTGGGTAGAATAGTTAGGTAGTCTCAGCCAAGGGGGTACTGTCCCCTTTTTTGGCTTGTCGGCTATGAAGTTCCACGGAGAAATCTCGGCAAGAGGGTGAAGCGTTTAATGGTTAAGGCCAACGCGGAAGGCAGGCGGCAGCGGGTTCGTTTCGGGCGTATTGAAGAGGTCTTGGGCGTACCTAATCTCATCGAAATCCAGAGGCAATCGTTTGATTGGTTTGTTAATGAGGGGCTGGCCGAAACATTCCGGGACATCTCTCCCATTCAAGATTTTACGGGCAATCTCGTTTTGGAATTCATTGATCATCAGTTTGGTGAGCCAAAGTTTTCTCTGGATGAATTTAAGGAAAAAGACTCTACCTTCTCGGCGCCTCTGCGCGTTAAGGTGCGCTTAGTGAACAAGGAGACGGGCGAAGTCAAGGAGCAAGAAGTCTTTATGGGAGACTTCCCGCTCATGACCGAGAACGGCACGTTTATCTATAACGGTGCCGAACGCGTCGTCGTCAGCCAGTTGGTGCGCTCACCCGGGGCCTACTACCATGAATCGATGGAGGCTACCGGGGATAAAGTGTTCACTTCGACGCTTATTCCTAACCGCGGTGCTTGGCTGGAAATGGAGACCGACGCAAATGACGTGGTATGGGCGCGCGTAGACCGCACGCGTAAGATACCGATTACCGTGTTGTTAAGAGCCTTGGGACTTGGCACCAATCAGGCTATTTTGCAGGCGCTTGGTGAAGATGCGAAGTTGTCTTCTACGTTTGACCGCGACAGCACCAGCACCATGGAAGAAGGACTCATAGAAATATACAAACGCCTGCGTCCCGGCGAACCACCTACGGTCGAGAGCGCTAAGGCGCTGTTGCACTCGCTCTTTTTTGACCCGCGCCGCTACGACCTCGCTCATGTCGGGCGCTATAAGCTCAACAAGAAGCTAAGTTTGCGCCGTCGCGTGCAAGGGCGTATAGCCGCAGAAACCGTTATCGCAACCGAGGCAGTTTACCAGACCGAAGTCGAAGCGACCGGGCGCGAGCAGGTAGGCTTAGGCGGCGTGCTTATAGCGGCCGGAGAAGTCTTGGTGCAGCGCGGCGAGAAAGTTACGCGCGAAACAGCGGAACGCCTAGAGCAAGCAGGGGTCAACGAGCTCTTAGTGCAGGCTGAACGCACCGGTCAGACTCTCATTCGCGGCAACGGCTTGCGTCGCGAGACGTGGCAGTCGCGCGTAAGAGGCGGTAAGCTCCTAGGGCATATCGTCAACAACGCGGGAGAAGTCGTCCTGTGGAGTGGAACCGAACTCGGCAGCGAAGAAATCGAGCTCTTGGAGCGTACCCTCGCGGCCGACGCTTTGCCTGAGCGCGTCGTGAATATTGAGCTCCGTCGCCAGCAAAAGACGGTGGTACTTGCACATCGCTTTGCTTCTCCGACCGAGAAGCATATAACCCGCGATGACGTTTATAGCGCCGTAAATTACCTGCTAGTCCTCCTAGAGGGTATCGGCAAGGTTGACGACATCGACCACCTCGGCAATAGGCGCCTGCGTTCCGTGGGTGAGCTGCTACAAAACGCTTTCCGCATCGGGCTCTCACGCATGGAGCGGGTAGTTAAAGAACGCATGACTATACAAGATGTCGATGTCATCACGCCGCAGGCTTTAATCAATATTCGACCGGTTGTAGCATCGATTAAGGAGTTCTTTGGCTCCAGTCAACTGTCGCAGTTTATGGACCAGACTAACCCCCTCGCTGAGCTGGCGCACAAACGCCGCTTGAGCGCTCTAGGTCCCGGGGGACTAAGCCGTGAACGCGCCGGTGTAGAAGTACGCGACGTGCACTTTTCGCATTACGGGCGTATCTGCCCCATCGAGACACCGGAAGGTCCAAACGTCGGCTTAATCGGAAACCTCTCTACCTATGCGCGTGTAAACAAATATGGGTTTATTGAGACCCCCTATCGCGTGGTAAGAAAGCAAGGGAATGATACGCTTGTGTTCCCGAGCGTCGAGTATTTGACGGCGGACGAAGAAGACGAGTTTGTCATCGCGCAGGCTAACGCTGAGCTAGAGGATATGCCCGCAGCAGGGCAGGGAATCAGTCGCTTTGCCATGGAGCGCACGACCGTGCGGCATCGCCACCAGATTAAGGTGGTTCCTGTCAGCGAAGTAGACTATATGGACGTCTCGCCTAAGCAGGTCTTTAGCGTGCCCACCATTCTCATTCCGTTCTTAGAGCACGACGAAGCGGGCCGAGCCTTGATGGGTGCAAACATGATGAAGCAAGCAGTACCGCTCCTGCGTCCGGAAGCTCCGTTAGTGGGCACCGGCATGGAGTACAAGGCTGCTATCGACTCGGGCTCCGTGCTTGTAGCGCGACGCGCCGGCAAAGTAAAGCGCGTGGGGGCGAAAAACATTGCCGTCGAAACTGCCGACGGCTCAGTGGATACCTATAAGTTGATGAAGTTTGTCCGCAGTAACCAAGGTACCTGCATCAACCAGCGCCCGGTGGTAGCGAAGGGGCAGGTGCTTGCGGAGCGCGAGCTAATTGCAGACGGGCCGGCCACCAGTGAAGGGGAGATTGCACTAGGCCGCAATGTGCTGTGTGCGTTTATGCCTTGGGGCGGATACAACTTTGAGGACGCCATTTTAATCAGCGAACGTCTTGTACGCGAGGACGTGTTCACTTCTATCCACATCGAAGAATACGAAGCCGAGGCGCGCGATACCAAGCTCGGCCCCGAAGAGATTACCTCCGACATTCCAAACGTCGGTGACGATATGCTGCGCGACCTTGATGACCGCGGCATCGTGCGCATAGGAGCCGAGGTGCGCACCGGCGACATTCTCGTCGGCAAGGTTACACCTAAGGGCGAAACGGAACTGACGGCCGAGGAACGCTTGCTGCGCGCCATCTTTGGCGAGAAAGCACGCGAAGTCCGCGATACGTCGGCGCGTGTCCCGCACGGCGAATCCGGTCGCGTCGTAGACGTTAAGGTGTTCTCACGCGAGAATAGCGACGAACTTCCACCCGGCGTGAACATGCTAGTGCGCGTGTACGTAGCGCAGAAACGCAAAATCTCCGAAGGCGACAAGATGGCCGGACGCCACGGCAATAAAGGTGTCATTGCCTGTATCTTGCCCGACGAAGATATGCCCTTCTTGCCGGACGGCCGTTCGGTAGACATTGTATTGAACCCCCTAGGGGTCCCTAGCCGTATGAACATCGGTCAGGTGCTTGAGACGCACCTCGGCATGGCTGCTAAGGCGTTAGGCATCCACGTAGCCAGCCCCGTTTTTGACGGCGGACATGAGAGCGACATTCAGGCCTTCTTGGCCCAAGCCGGGTTGTCTCCCGACGGTAAGTCGGTCGTCTACGACGGGCGTACCGGCGAAGCCTTTGACAACGAAGTGGCCGTCGGTTATGTCTACATGATGAAGCTCTTCCACCTAGTTGACGACAAGATTCACGCTCGCTCCACAGGCCCATACAGCTTAGTGACACAGCAGCCGCTAGGCGGTAAGGCGCAGTTTGGCGGACAGCGTTTCGGGGAAATGGAGGTGTGGGCGCTCGAGGCTTATGGTGCCGCCTACACACTGCAGGAGCTGCTTACGGTTAAGTCAGACGACGTGGTAGGCCGCGTCAAGACCTATGAAGCAATCGTCAAGGGCGAAAACATCCCTGAACCTGGCGTGCCGGAGTCTTTTAAAGTGTTAATAAAGGAACTGCAGAGTCTGTGCATGAACGTGAGGATTCTTGACGAGCACGAGCAGGAAATCGAAATTCGCGAGCACGACGAGGATATCAACGAGACTCTGCGTGAGCTTAAGCTCAGCATCGAGGGCGATGAGGAAGAAGGACGCACCAGACGGCGCAAGGTTGAGCCGCCGCTTGAGACTCGCGTGGCTGACAAGATAGCCGATGAGGATGAAGACGAGGATGACGACGAGGGCGATGCTCTGCCGCTTGACCCGCGGGAGCTCTCTGCAGTTCTGCGCAAGCGCCTAGTGCCGGAGGCTACCGGTGATGAGGAAGCCGAAGAGGAAGAGGATTTCCTCGACGACGACGAGGACGACGAGGACGACCTCGCCACTTTGCTGGCCAAGAAGCTAGCACCGCTCGGCGTTACGTCAAAGAGCAAGCCACGTTCTTCGTAATTTTACTTGAGGGGAGCGACCACTATGTTGGATGTCAACGAGTTTGAGTCCATACGCATAAGCTTAGCGTCGCCCGACCAGATCAGGGANTGGTCGAAAGGCGAAGTTAAAAAGCCTGAGACCATCAACTATCGCACGTTGAAACCTGAAAAGGAAGGCTTGTTCTGCGAAAAGATATTCGGCCCTACGAAAGACTGGGAATGCAACTGCGGCAAGTACAAGCGGGTGCGCTATAAAGGCATCGTCTGCGACCGCTGCGGCGTCGAAGTTACCCGCAGCAAAGTACGGCGCGAGCGCATGGGTCATATTGAACTGGCGGCCCCTGTCTCGCATATCTGGTATTTTAAAGGCATCCCAAGTCGCATGGGGCTTATTCTTGACATGTCGCCAAGGCTCTTGGAGAAGGTGCTGTACTTTGCTGCCTATGTTGTCCTAGACGCAAAGGATTCCCAGCTCAGCGAGGGGCAGATTCTCACCGAGGCCGAATACCGCGAGGCGCGCGAGCGCTTTGGCAGTGCTTTCCGCGTAGGTATGGGAGCGGAGGCCGTGCGTGAGCTTTTGTCGCGCATTGAATTGGAGACAACCGTAGCCGAGCTCAGGGCCGAGTCTGCCGAGACGACAGGCCAACGCCGCGTGCGTGCGATTAGGCGCCTTGAGGTTATGGAGTCATTCCGCAAGTCCGGCAACCGTCCGGAGTGGATGATTATGGACGTCATCCCGGTAATTCCGCCTGACCTGCGTCCGATGGTGCAGCTAGACGGCGGCCGCTTTGCGACCTGCGACTTAAATGACCTTTACCGCCGCGTCATTAACCGCAACAACCGCTTAAAGCGGCTGCTTGAGCTTGGCGCGCCGGACATTATCGTGCGTAACGAAAAACGCATGCTACAGGAAGCAGTCGACGCCCTAATAGATAACGGCCGGCGCGGTAGGCCCGTCACAGGCCCCGGCAATCGCCCGCTTAAGTCGTTAAGTGACATGCTTAAGGGGAAACAGGGCCGCTTCCGGCAAAACCTTTTGGGCAAACGTGTAGACTATTCCGGCCGTTCCGTAATTGTGGCCGGGCCGGAACTTAAGCTATACCAGTGCGGACTCCCCAAAGAGATGGCGCTCGAGCTGTTTAAGCCATTCGTTATGCGTCAGCTAGTGGCGGAAGGGTTTGCGCAAAATATTAAGAGTGCGAAGCGTAAAGTAGAACGGGTCAGCGAAGAAGTATGGGATGTGTTGGAGGAAGTTATTGCCGACCACCCCGTGCTCTTAAACCGCGCACCTACTTTGCACCGCTTAGGCATACAGGCCTTTGAGCCGGTTCTCGTAGAGGGACGCGCCATTAAGCTCCATCCTTTGGTGTGTACGGCGTACAATGCCGACTTTGACGGCGACCAAATGGCTGTGCACGTGCCTTTGTCTGCGGAAGCGCAGGCGGAAGCGCGACTGCTCCTGCTGTCGGCGCATAATTTGCTTAATCCCAAAGACGGCAAACCTGTAGTCACACCGACCAAGGACATGGTTCTCGGCGTTTACTACCTAACCACGTACAACCCCGCCGCTAGAGGCGCGGGGAGTGCCTTCGCCTCTGTGCATGAAGCGCTCATGGCTTATCAGGACGGGGCTATCGAAATCAATGCACCGATTAAGGTGCGCCGTACCGCAAAACACGCTGATGGTTCTACGGTTTCTAGGGTCGTTGAAGCGACTATCGGGCGACTGATCTT
>JGI24121J20154_1000485_pt1 | contig 9871 bp, 9 predicted proteins | sample Subbio2Aug_QV12A_FD_20154 | JGI IMG/M metagenome (IMG submission 20154)
TTTCACTTCCCCACTTCCTGACACAACTCAATCAACACCCCATTCGTTCCCTTGGGATGTAGGAAACAGACCAGTTTATTGTCGGCGCCTTGTTTGGGGATGGGGTTGAGGAGTTGGAAGCCTAGATCGGAGAGACGTTTCATTTCTGCTTCAATATCAGCTACTTCAAAAGCGATATGATGCATGCCTTCGCCCTTTTTTTCAATAAACTTTGCAATCACACCCTCAGGATCAGTGCTTTCCAGTAGTTCTATTTTGGTTTCACCTACCTGGAAAAAAGCGGTATTCACTTTTTCGGAAGCTACTAATTCGGTTTTATAGCAAGGAGTAGAGAGCAATTGCTCGAATAATGGGATGGATTGCTCAAAACTCTTCACAGCCAATCCGATATGCTCAACTTTTAACATAACTATTAGTTTTAATACAGGGCTTTCGATTTGTGAAAAAAAGCCATCGGGCGGGCTTTTCAGTTCCGCAAGTATAAACCTATTGACGTATTTTTGTGTTAATAAGCAAGCAAATTTCTGAGGATTATGTTGAAACTACCGATTTACCTTGACAACAATGCCACCACACCCATGGACCCGCGTGTGTTGGAAGCGATGATACCTTATTTTACCGAGCACTTTGGTAATGCAGCCAGCCGTAACCACTCTTTTGGATGGCAGGCAGAAGAAGCTGTAGACTATGCTCGTGAACAAGTCGCCAAATTGATTGGTGCCGACCCTAAAGAGATCATTTTTACTTCTGGTGCTACCGAAGGCGATAATCTGGGAATTAAAGGGGTGTTCGAAATGTATGCCAGCAAGGGTAACCATATCATTACCTGTACTACTGAGCATAAAGCTGTATTAGATACTTGTAAGCATATTGAGCGTCAGGGTGGCGAAGTAACTTATCTGGAAGTAAATCCGGAAGGGTTAATTGATCTGAAGCAATTGGAAGCCGCGATCAAACCAACCACTATTTTGATCGCTATCATGTATGCAAACAATGAAATCGGGGTGATTCAGCCTGTAAAAGAAATCAGTGCCCTTGCCCGTAAACATGGTGTACTGTTCTTTACAGATGGAACCCAGGCAGTGGGTAAAATACCTGTTGATGTAAATAAAGATGGCATTGATATCATGGCTTTCACCGGACATAAAATGTACGGTCCGAAAGGCGTGGGTGCCTTGTATGTTCGTAGAAAAAATCCTCGTGTAAAAGTTACCGCTCAAATGGACGGTGGCGGACATGAAAGAGGTATGCGTAGCGGTACTTTGAATGTACCGGGTATCGTAGGCTTTGGTAAAGCCTGTGAACTGGCACGTTTGGAGATGGCAGATGATGCGGCGAGACTGAGCAAACTGCGTGATAAATTGGAAAATGCATTAATGCAATTAGAAGAAGCGTATGTGAATGGTAGTCGTGAACATCGTCTTCCACATGTATCGAACATTTCTTTCAAATATGTAGAAGGGGAAGGTTTGATGATGGGCTTCAATAAAAATATTGCTTTGTCATCTGGTTCAGCCTGTACTTCTGCATCACTGGAACCCAGTTATGTATTGAAAGCATTGGGCTTGGGTGATGACCTGGCACACAGTTCACTTCGTTTTGGGTTGGGTAGATTTACAACGGAAGAACAGATCGACTATACCATCAAAGCAGTAAGTGATACCGTGATTAAATTGCGTGAAATGAGTCCNCTTTGGGAAATGTTCAAAGAAGGTATCGACTTGAACTCCATTGAGTGGGCACATCATTAATAATTTGAAAATGAGACAATTTGAAAATTTGAAAATAGTGTTGAAGAATTCCTTTTCCTTTTCAAATTTTCAAATTCTCAAATTTTCAAATTGATTTTTCAAATTGTTTAATTTTTAAATTTTCTTCAACCATGGCATATTCAGAAAAAGTAATCGATCATTACAACAACCCCAAAAATGTGGGTACGCTCGATAAAGCAAAAAAGAATGTAGGTACCGGACTGGTAGGTGCACCTGAATGCGGCGACGTAATGCGCTTGCAGATTGAAGTAGATGATGCGACAGGTGTGATCACAGACGCTAAATTCAAAACCTTTGGTTGCGGATCAGCTATTGCTTCTTCTTCTCTGGCAACAGAGTGGTTAAAAGGCAAAACTGTAGATCAGGCAGTAACCATTGATAATATGGATCTGGTAGAAGAACTAAATCTTCCTCCGGTGAAAATCCACTGCTCTGTATTAGCAGAAGATGCGATCAAAGCAGCGATCAATGACTACCGCAAAAAGAACGGTTTGGAAGAACTGGTATTCGAAGAAAAAGGAGTTCATTAATTGTATATGGCTGATGTGTACAATGCCATTAGCCATGAACCATTAACTATAAGCCAATGGTAGCAACAGAAAACAGTATCTACGTAAGTGATAAGGCAAAAAAGAAAGTACAGCAACTGATGGAAGAGGCAGGGGTGGCTGGAGATGCTTCTTACTTTCTACGTGTAGGTGTAGTAGGTGGCGGTTGTTCCGGACTCAGCTACAAACTTGATTTCGATAATGAAATCAAACCGATGGATCAGGTATTTGAAGACAATGGTGTAAAAGTTGTGACCGATCTGAAAAGCTTTTTATACCTCGTAAACACTGAATTGGACTTCTCTGACGGATTGAATGGCAAAGGATTTTATTTCAACAATCCCAATGCCAGCAGAAGTTGCGGTTGTGGTGAAAGTTTTGCGGTGTAGAACACATCATAAAATTAGTAAAGCCCGAAGGTGAACCCTTCGGGCTTTTTCATTATATCCCTTTCAATCCTGTTCAATTTTCGCCTTTTCCGGTTTAGGCGGCGGCGGAGGAGGTGCAGGCTTTCCGGGCTGTTTTACCACTTTTGGCGGGTTTACCTTCGGAGGTGCCGGCGGGGCTGGTGGTGGAGGAACTTTTGATTTTTTATTGCTCCATACCGTTACGGGAATGGCATCTTTCCCATCCAATACTTTAGGTGGAGCTTCTGGTTTCTTTGGCTCTTGTTGACTATGGGCGAATATGCCTATTCCTAACAAACCCAGTAGCAATAATACAATGCGTAGTTTCATAGTAGTTCTTTTTCATGGGATGCTAGGATCTTTTAATTCCATAAAGAACACATAAAATATCCATGATCGGTAGCTGTATGACAGAGAACAATTAGTTTTGACACCATGTGGATGATCTGCAAAAAAGAATGGCAGCAATTTTTTAGTAGTCTAACCGGCTATATTGCCTTAGCGGTATTTCTATTACTGAACGGACTCATGTTATTTGTTTTCCCGGATACCAGTATTCTTGAATTTGGATATGCCAGTTTATCCGGCTTTTTTAATCTCGCGCCCTGGGTTTTATTACTCATGGTACCCACGATCACCATGCGCAGCTTTGCTGATGAATTCAAATCCGGAAGTTTTGAGTTACTCCGAACCTTACCACTCACCCCTGCACACCTGGTATGGGGTAAATTCTTTGGTGCAATACTTATTACATTCTGTGCAGTCATACCTTCATTGATCTATGCTGTATCCGTTCAACAACTGAGTGTAACCGGAGGTATTGATATAGGTGCAACGGCGGGTAGTTATATCGGACTATTATTATTAGGAGCCGTATTTACAGCTATCGGTATTTGTACCAGTAGTTTCACATCCAATACTGTGGTGGCATTTATCACTGGTGCGTTTGTTTGCTTCCTTCTGTACAATGGATTCGATGCTATTAGTAAATTATCTGTTTTCAGTGGCGGACTAGACTATTATCTTGAAATGCTGGGTATTAGTTTTCATTATAGAAGTATGAGTCGTGGTGTGATTCGTATCAGCGATCTGATTTATTTTATAGGTGTTATTTATTTCTTTCTGCTGATTACCCAAAGAAACCTGTTGAAAAGATAGAATTGAATTATGCAAAAATTATTGCAACATAAATATGGATGGACTGCATTACTGATCGGTTTGATTGCTGTAGTGTACCTTTCTGCAGGTATCAGTTTCAGAGCAGATCTTACAGCTGATAAAAGATATAGCCTCACTACTGCTACGAAGCAATTGATAGCGAATGTAGATACAGTCATTGAGATTGATGTTTTTCTAACTGGTAATCTGCCGGCTGATTACAAAAAATTGTCTGTAGCAACCCAAGAACTGCTTGAAGATTTTTCTTCACTCTCCGGTAATTTAATTCGGGTAAAGTTTGAAAAACCCGGGGAAGAACTGAGTAATGACACTGCAAAGGCTATGTTGTATGATAGTTTGGCCCGCTTAGGTGTTGTGTTTGAAAGAACAGAAGTTACCAATACTGATGAGATTACTTCTCAACTCATCATTCCATCAGCATTGGTCAAGTATGGCAATCGAAAACCCATTGCAATTGATCTGAGAAGTAGCAGGCGGGTGTTCAAACAATACAATGTAGTGAATGATGTGGAGCCACTGGAAGACAAAGAAGCTACACGTAATGCAGCAGAAGCTTTGCTGGAGTACAAATTTGCCAATGCCATTGATAAGCTAACGCGTGAATACATTCCAACCATTGCCTATCTCGTAGGGAATGGAGAGCCCATCGACATGAAAATAAATGACCTGGGGGAGAGTTTGAGAAATGATTACCGCTTAGCTGTCTTTGATCTGAAAAAAGGATATCCCGATCCTACCATCATAGATGCCTTGGTGATTGTAAAGCCCACCAGTGTTTTTACAGAAGAAGATAAATTAAAGCTGGATCAGTATGTGATGAATGGGGGTAAGGTTATTTGGTTCATCGATAAACTGCATGCAGAGCTAGATAGTCTGATGAGAAGTCAGGCTGAATATACTGCCTATGATAGGGGATTGGATATTGATGATCTATTGTTCAAATATGGAGTACGCATCAATGGCGATCTGCTACAAGATTTGAATTGTTCTAAAATTCCGATCGTAGTAGGTAGAAATCCGGATGGTTCTCCTAACATGCAAAGAGTACCATGGCCTTATTATCCTTTTCTTTCTTCTAAAACAGACAATCCTATTTCCAAAAACCTGGATCGAGTATTGCCCATTTTTCCTTCCAGTATCGATACGGTGAAAGCACCGGGTATTCAAAAGACCATTTTATTGACCTCAGATACGAATAGCCGAAGCATCTCTTCTCCGGCATTGGTAACCATTAATAGCGTTAAAAGTGAGGAAGATCTTTTTACATTCAACAGAAGTTATGTTCCCGTAGCGGTATTGTTGGAAGGCAAATTTCAATCGCTTTTTGCCAACAGAGCAGGAGTTGATTTGATGGATTCCGTACAACGTACTACCGGAAAGCCCTTTCAGCGAATTGCGCTAAAAGAGGGGAAACAGATTGTGGTTTCGGATGCTGATATCGTGACCAATGCCCTTAGTAACACCACCGGTCCATTGCCTATGGGAGAACTTCCATTTGAAGGCTATCGTTTTGCCAATCGCGAATTCTTTTTGAATTGTATCGATTATCTCGTAAGCAACAACGGCTTGTTTGAAAGCAGGAATAAAACCATTGTTTTAAGGCTGTTGGATAAAGAAAAGATAGCATCCCAAAAAACGACTTGGCAATTTATCAATATTGTTACCCCTTTACTCGTGTTAGCTATTGCCGGGGGAATGATTCAATGGCGAAGAAAAAAGAAATACGGTCTTTAAAAAGGCTCTGAAGATGTTGGGCGCTATCTTTACGCCATAATTGACCCGCATGACAACGCACCAGATCGTTTATCTTGTTTTCGGAATTGTATTGGTACTCGCCTTAGTATTTGACTTAGGATTACTGAGTAAAAAAAATGCTCAGATCACTATTAAACAAGCATTAAAGCAAACATTCTTCTGGGTATCGCTGGCACTGGGATTTTTTGTGTTTATGTGGGTTGAAGAGGGGCAGAAGCTTGCCTTAGAATACTTAAGTGCATATCTTATGGAATGGAGTTTAAGTATTGATAATATTTTTGTGTTCATCCTTATTTTCAACTCATTCAAGGTAAAAGAGAAATATTATTCCCGAGTATTATTGATCGGCATTTTGATGGCCATTGTTTTCCGCGTATTGTTCATCACCATTGGTGTGGCACTGGTAGAAAAGTTTCATTGGGTACTCTATATCTTCGGTGTTTTTCTGGTATATACCGGTTATAAAATGTTTACATCGAATGAAGAAAAGGAATTTGAACCGCATAACACCAAGATCTATCGCTTCTTGAAAACTTATTTACCACTGGCGCCTCATGATGGGGAAGGTAAATATGTGATAAGAGAGAACGGTAAACCATTGTATACTACATTGTTTGTTGTGGTGGTGTTACTGGCTTCTATTGATCTTGTTTTTGCACTGGATTCCATTCCAGCAGTGATGGGTATTTCAAGAGACAAACTGGTGATTTATACTTCGAATATTTTTGCGGTATTGGGACTTCGTTCTTTGTTCTTTTTATTGAGAGGAGCCGTTTCAAAGTTTGATTATTTACAACAAGGTATTGCGATTGTTCTCGTGATCATCGGTATCAAAATGCTGGGAGAACATTATATCAATATGTGGGTAGATAAATCAACCCAAGTATTCATTTCACTTGGATTGATCGTACTTTGTATCTCAGGCTCTATTTTCTACTCTATGTTTGCGAGTAAAAAAGGAACGCCACGGGATGTGCATGATGGTTCTATCTGATCATTAATCATTTTTCTTGATTTATTCTTTGCAACATATCGCCACCATTATTCAGGCTCAAACAAAGCCTGTTGATAATAGAGAGGTGCAATATTTATTGACCGATAGTCGCAAACTTATATTTCCGGATACTACACTGTTCTTTGCGATCAGTGGTCCGAGAAGAAATGGACATACATTTATTGCTGAATTGTATGATCGAGGGTTAAGATCTTTTGTGGTGCAATCTTCTTTCAACGAAGCTGCTACATATCCGGATGCCTCATTTCTTCTAGTAAAGGATGTACTCAAAGCATTACAACAATTAGCTGCCTTTCATCGCAGTCAATTTCATATACCTGTTATAGGCATTACAGGCAGTAACGGAAAAACCATTGTTAAAGAATGGCTTTATCAGTTACTGAATGCAGATCAGCAGATTGTAAGAAGTCCGCGCAGCTATAACTCACAAATTGGAGTTCCCTTAAGTGTATGGCAATTACAATCCATGCACACGCTTGCCATTTTTGAGGCAGGTATTTCTGAGCCGGGCGAGATGGATATGCTTCAGCAAATCATTCAGCCTACCATTGGTATTTGGACCAATTTAGGGGCAGCACACAATGAAGGATTTTCTAGTGAGAGAGAGAAAGCATTGGAGAAAGCGAAATTATTCAAAGAAGCAGATCTACTGATTTTTTATCGTGATGGGCTAGCTCCTCATTGTTATCCGGATACACAGGATCAAGTACTCTTTAAAGAGGGTATTCGCTTTTTTTCTTGGAGTAGAAATGAATCTGCCGATTTAAAAATTATTAGTGAAGAGCGTACAGATCATACTACCATGATCGTGGCTTTGTATCAACAGGATACCATTAACATTACGATACCATTCACAGACCGCATATCCATTGATAATGCCATTACATGCTGGGCAACCATGTTAGCGCAGGGCTATGCATTGGAAATGATTCAACAAAGGATGTTGTTATTACAACCGGTGGATATGCGCATGCAGCTGATCAAAGCGGTGAATAATTGTTATTTGCTGAATGATAGTTACAGTAATGATATCGCATCATTAGAGTTGGCACTTGATTTTTTAGTACAACAGGCAGGAAATAATAAAACAACTGTCATACTCTCTGATATTTTACAAAGTGGTATTCCCGATGATCGTTTGTATCAGATTGTATTAGAAAAGTTGAGTAGAAGAGGTGTTCAAAGATTCGTGGGTATTGGTCTGGGTATAGCAAGATATATACATGCATTGCCACAGTCTGAACATAAAACGTCAGATAAAATACCTTCGATTATTTGTTACCCTTCAACAGCTGATTTTTTAGAACATGCAAATTTGAATCAGTTCAAGGATGAATACATTCTCCTAAAAGGGGCGCGGATATTTTCTTTTGAACGAATCAGTCAGTGGTTAGAACAGAAAGTGCACCAAACCGTCATGGAAGTGAACCTCACCGCCATGATCCATAATCTGAAAGCGTATCAGCATTTTTTGCAACCCAGCACCAAACTCATGGCGATGGTGAAAGCCTTTAGCTATGGAAGCGGATCTGCAGAGGTAGCGCGGGTATTACAGTTTCACAAAATCGATTATCTCGCAGTGGCTTATGCTGACGAGGGTGTGGAGTTGAGAAAAGCAGGTATCAGTTTACCCATCATGGTTATGAATGTGGATGAGGCAGGATTTGATGCCATGGTTCAATATGATCTGGAGCCTGAGATTTATTCCTTCAATATCTATCGATTGTTTCATTCCTTTTTACAAAATCAAGGCATTCACCAATATCCGGTACATATCAAATTCAATACGGGCATGAACCGGTTGGGTTTTGAAATCAATGAAGCCCATGATTTGGCCATGGAACTGAAGGAAAAAGGAACCATGGTGATCAAGTCGGTATTGAGTCATCTGGCGGGCAGTGAAAACCCATCATTGGATGCTTTTACCGAACAACAGGTGCATGAATTTATCGAAGCTTGTCATACGTTAAGTAGCCATTTGAATTATTCTTTTATTCGTCATATCGCCAATTCAGCAGGCATATTCCGTCATCCTGCTTATCAGTTCGACATGGTTCGTTTGGGTATAGGTTTATATGGAGTAGATAGTGCAGATACCCATCAACTCGCTTTGCAACCGGTGGCTACCTTAAAGTCTACGATTGCCCAGATTCGTACCGTTGCCGCAGGAGAAACAGTAGGATATAACAGAACTGGAATCATTGCGCGCGAAAGTCGAATAGCCACGATTCGCATCGGATATGCCGATGGGTACAGTCGGCGTTTTGGAAATGGAGTCGGACAGGTAATGGTTCGTGGTCAAAAAGCACCTGTTATTGGAAATGTTTGTATGGATATGACGATGATTGATGTAACCAATATTCCCGGAGTTATAGAAGGAGATGAGGTAGAGATCTTCGGAAAACAAGTGCCCATTCAGGAACTGGCAAAAGCAGCAGGAACGATACCCTATGAGATCATGACCTCTGTAAGTCAACGGGTGAAAAGGGTTTATGTAGAAGAATAAGTCTTTAACCTTTTTGGAATAACCCAAGCCCTATCTTTGTTGCCAGATAAAAACTATTAGCAGTGAAAGCGAAGCACTTGATTTTTTTGATACTCGCCATTATCGTCGCGGATCAGGCATTGAAATTTTATATTAAACTGACTTATTATGCCGGTGAAGAGCATAATATGATCGGGAGCTGGTTCCGTTTACATTTTGTAGAGAATGAAGGCATGGCCTGGGGTTGGAAATTTGGAGGTGGTATCGGAAAAATAGCGCTTACCCTTTTTCGTTTGGTAGCAGTGATCTGGGGTACTTTTTTACTACGTGATTTTCTAAAGAAAAAATACCATCGCGGATTTATGATCTGCGCGGGATTGATTTATGCAGGAGCTTTGGGTAATCTGATCGATAGTTTATTTTATGGATTGATCTTTGAACAAAGCAACCCTTTTACACAAAATGTAGCAACCCTATTTCCGGATGGAGGAGGTTATGCAGGTTTGTTTTATGGGAAAGTGGTAGATATGTTTTATTTCCCCATCATTACCAATGCAAAGTACCCCGAATGGATGCCTTTTGTGGGAGGAGATGATTTTGAATTCTTCAGACCTGTATTCAACCTTGCTGATGCATCCATTTCTTCAGGAGTAATCGCCATATTAATCTTTCAAAAGAAATTCTTTAAGACAGTAGAAGAAGAGAAACAT
>JGI24121J20154_1000493_pt1 | contig 9787 bp, 8 predicted proteins | sample Subbio2Aug_QV12A_FD_20154 | JGI IMG/M metagenome (IMG submission 20154)
AGCTTTAGTGACAAAATCGACAAGCCCGGCGTGGTATCGATACACCCACATAAGATGAGCCACAAAATACGGATGCACCGAAGCCATGGCGAGGAGATTGTCTGCTGCCCTGAGGACGAAGAGTAGTCTTGGGTGCGCTAGGGTTAATGCGCCTTGCCGGCAAAGGGCTAGGCTTAGCAGTCAAAGCAGGTGTTATGGGTCTAAGCCTTAAAGCATCGCGTCAAGCGGCCGTACGCGCTTTTGCCGCAGAGCTAAGAAAAGCCAATCTCCCGCCCGAGACAATTGCCCAATTGTGTGCTATGTACCCCGACGTTAATCTCGTTTCGGCATTGCTTCGTGAGCGCACACGAGGCCCGAGCAACAAATAGTAACCGGCCATATACTCCCCCACACACTCGCTATGACGCGAAGTCGTGGGGGAGTTTTGTTCGCTCACCCCGCGGCACTTCATTCCGTGAAGTGTCAACGATGACGCCACAGAACTTGCAGGAAAAATGTTGGTGCAATAGAATGATGGTGCAAACAACGCATTATGCGACTAGGGGTTGAGTTATCTGCAGATAATTATTCAGATGCGAGGGCGCGAGCCTTTTGAGCTTCCGATACACTACAACAATCTGATTCAGGGGATGATCTATGGTGCCATCGACCCCCATCTGGCAGCCTTCCTGCACGAGAGCGGCTATCTTGCCGAACAACGAGTTTTCAGGTTGTTCACTTTCTCTCGCCTGACCGGGGCATGCCGCATATGCAAAGAAAGTAGCTCGATCCGGTTTGAGAAGGATGTCGCTCTTACAATTGCATCGCCTGTCAAGGAGTTCTGTCATTCGCTAGTGAGTGGGTTGCTGACATCGGGGAGCATCTTTTTGGGCAAGAACACTTTGCAGGTGCAGGATGTATCTTTGCGTGTGCCCAAGCCTAGCGCAGAGAAAACCTTAGTGCAGGCGCTGTCGCCCGTCACCATTTACAGCACTCTGTTGCGCCCTGACGGAAGGAAATATACGTATTACTACCAACCGGGCGAGCCTGACTACGAGAGGCTAATCAAGGAGAACTTGCTGAGGAAGTTTCGCGCCTTTCTCGCGCGCTCGCCTGAGAGTGAGGATCTGTCCATTGAACCGTCGGGCTCCCAACGCCTCAGTGTCATAACATACAAAGGCAATATTGTAAAAGGGTACTCTGGCCGCCTCGTCTTGGCTGGCTCAGGGGAGCTCATTCAGATGGCCTTAGATGCAGGATTGGGCGGTAAGAATAGCCAAGGGTTTGGGTGTATTGAACTTGTGCCATAAAATCGGGAAGTAGCCATGCACGCACGGCTACTTCCCGATGGTCTTAGAACCTATAAGCAGACTACCTCTCGACTGCCATAGCAGAAGTATATGTTTCAACCCCTCATGTGGAAGACTGGCTCTGCCGGTAGTCGGAGCACTTTAATTCTAACAGAGCCTACCCGGTAAGCATAGCAGTCGGCGATTTGTATTTTCACCCAAGGGGGGGTTGACAAGTACAGCGCACTGCTGTAGCATGATGCATAACAGAATTATATTAAAAAGGAGGTGGTTAAAATGTTGTCAGAGGCAATCATTCGCATTGGACGACCAATCAAAGAGGCCAACGATTTGCCGCCGCGTGAGCGGATTAGGCTGTTAACCGACGTTAGCGCCACTAACTGCAAGAATTACTTTCAGAACGTCTTTGTCGTAGAGCTGGCGGGTGAGGATACCAAGGCACAGCTACTTCAAGTGGGCATCCTCTCGGGCGCGGGTGCTAGCAGGGACTTTACAGTAGATGCAGAGCGTGCTTGTTCGTTCCCGGTTTCCTACCCCAACGGGGGCAACCCACTGCTGGCCCAAGGAGTCTACCCTCTGCCGTGCTATTTGCTCTTCGACCCGCACATCAAGGCGTTTGCCAATCCGGAGGAGTTTGCAAGCAATGTGTTGTTACCGCGCATCAACAGCACGATAGGGTATCGTGAGAGGTCGGATAAGGAACGCGAAAGTATAGCTAGGGCAGTTTCCGAAGCCGCGTGTAAGGTCGGCGCACAATGCATCGACGACTCTAGGCAGCTAGGTATCCTTATGGTCTTCGACGACAGCCTGCCTGTATATTCAAGAAGTGATGCCAAATGCGTGGGTAATGACGCTCGCTGGATAGCGCATAGCCTAGTTAATCAGGCGACGCATCTTTGTCTGCAGAGCAAAGAGGCATTAAAGGCGATTACTGCAGCCAAGTTCGCCGAAGCGAGCGAACTAGGGTCGGCCAGCGATGCCATTTCCTCCTTCACCAATCGGATTGAAGAAAAGGTTGTGTCAATCTACAACAAGTCATGGCTTTGGCTATCGCCTACGTGGGAGATGCCTCGTTCCATCTACTGGGCGGAAGAAGATTGGACTAAAGGCATCAAAGTGGACTTTGAAAGCTATGAATCATTCGTCTACGGGGTGCAGTTTCTTAAGAGCATCCAAGTTCCCATTTCGAGCTCCATTCTCAAGGAAATGTTCGCGCCTGTCATGAGTGCTGAGGCTAAGAAGCATCTTAGGCCTAGCAGTTTCGAAGCGATTTTCGGCTTGCCCCTTATAACTCCACTACTAGAAGGCGACTCGCAACAGGATTTTGAGAAATACTGGACAATGTTGCGTAAATCGTCAACTAACGACAATGACCTACACCTTGAGGTGCTAGCGGGGCTGAAGGGGAGCATCGTGCCGCAAACTGGCGACGAGCATCGTTTAACCATTCTGTATTATTCAGGGGAACTTTCGCGCGGCAACATGCATATCCGGGCGGTCATAGAGGATGTATTACCAAGTGTAGCCAGTAGGGTGCAGGCGCTTATCCGGGGTGTCAACGCGACATGCGTCCCCGCCATCCACGCGGCGCTCGGCCTGGCGGACCGCAAACTAACCCGTACAGAGACACTGCCTGCGCTACTCGGCAATGCGTTTGGGCCTGGCTACATGTGGTCAAGTTTACACGGTGTGCTCCATCGACAGCCGTTGCGTATAGAACGCTTGCAGAAGGCTACTGCTGCCAAGCTCAACGAAATGGCGAATCGCGGCGAGCAGTGGGAGATGCGGAGCGAACTGGCCTTTTACCTTGCATTTACAGCTTTCCTCGGGCGGTATAATGCAACGGTGTTATATCAGACGGAAGGAGTGAAAGATTTGAACGATTGGCAGGCCCTCTTGACGAAGTACAACTGCGGTGAAATCAGTATTGAGGATGTTTCGCAAACGGACACTCTGGGTTTTGTTTCAGGCTTACTGATAAGGCAGTACGAGCGTTCTTACTACATGGCTACAAAAAAGAAGGAGTATCTTAAACAAAGAGTAATGAAATTTGGCAGTAAGCTGACGCCGGAGATGATCTGGAAAAACGGGCTTCTTAGGTGTGAGGAGCTGGCCAAGCAGTGGGACATCAAGCTGGCCCCTAACTTTCGTCCCATTCTGGCCATGGTGTTGCTCGGCCTTCTAAATCAACAAAACAGCGGCCTGTTGCACAAGGACGCCGACCAATTTATCACAACCTTTTGGTCCGGCTACTTGCTGTACAAGAAACCAGAAGGCGAAACGGAAAAGGAGGATGAAGACAATGGCAATTAACAGTGGCGAGATTCTCTTCATCAAGTCTGTTAAGGACGGTATCCCTAACAGGGATCCTCTAAACGACAGTGATGCGCGGAGGCTGTTCCCCGAGGAGGACGGACGAATCTCCCTCAGCGATGTGAGCATCAAACGTGACGTGCGCGATTTTGTAGTAGCGTGTTATCCCGGGGGCGGCCCACAACAACGCAACCATGTCTTCGTACAACAGATTGCTAACGACAAAGGGAAGCTGCTCGGGCGCGGCAGTCTGGCTGGCGAAATTGCCAAGAAGGCAGGCAAAGAGAAGCAGGCAAAAGAGGATATGAAAGAGGTCTTAGTCGAGCACTGCTTTGATGTTCGTACCTTCGGTATCGTCTACTCTGTCAAACCGAAGTTTAACCTCACCGGGCCAGTGCAGTTCGGCTGGGCCCATTCCCTGCATCCGGTTGACAGTCATTATGTCCAAGGTACAGTTGTAATGCCCAGTACCGAAGCGGGTGCAGATACTTCAGAAGGCGATGAAGCCGGGAAAACCCAGGGCACGATTTGGACAAGCTACATTGTCCCCTTCGCAGTGTTCGCCATGCCTGCCGTGATTAACGCTAAGGCCTCGGAGTTTTCCGGCATGTCGCACGAGGACCAGGAACTGCTCTTGCGAGCCCTTTGGCAAGGTACACAGCACCGACAGGCCCGCGGGCGTGGCATCCAACAGCCGTTGTTTTTGCTCCACGTAGAGTACAAAGACCCCTTCTATCGCATCGGCTATCTTGAGGAGATGGTTAGGCTGCCAAACAGGGCTCCTGCCGGGATTAGTGATGTTGAGCTTGATGTAGAGGAAATATTGAAGGTCTTACAGGATAATGCTGCCAAGATATCTCGCGTGCGTGTCTGGACACACCCCATGGTGAGTGTGAAAGGTGACACGAAGCAGTACTTGCAGCAGCTATGGTAGAGGCGGACGAAGATGAGAGGGGTAGCGTTTGATCTCAGGGCAGACTTAGCCCACTTTCGCAGGCCCGACACCACCGCAACCCAGATGACCTATCCTTTCATTAGCCCAACGGCAGCTAAAGGCCTAGTCGGTGCCATACTGGGAATCTCCGACTTTGTCACCGCCGATAAGGTCGGCATAGAGCTCTTGCGCCCTGTGCGTACCGTGACGCAGCAGATGTCCATGCTGGGGAAGGACGGGGGCACCACGTTTAGCCGGCCTACGACTATTGAGCTTGTAGTCCAGCCACATTATCGCATTTACTATACAGGCGAGCAGCATACCGAGCAGCTGATAGACTTTTTGGAGCAAGGGAGGAGCGTGTTCGGCACATACTTAGGCGTAGCGTATGCCCTCGCTCGCCCGGTGCTCCACAGGTGTTATAACGCAGTCTCCTATTACATTGGCAGGGAGGCAGCAATCGAAACGACCAGCGTAGTTCCCACGGCTTTGGTTCAGAAGCTGGAGCTTCGCGCAACAAATCAATTTAGCAGAGCCGGTGGCTTTATGTTGGAGTACCTAGGGGAGCGGTCCTTTGGGCAAACGGTAGACTTTCTGTTTGACAGAGGGCAACAACCCGTCTGTTTCGTCCCTAGGCCAGCAGATAAGATTGACGTGCGCATCGCGAAGTTTGATGAGCGGTATGTATGTCTAGTATGATTCCTTTCTCTCAATGTGTGGCCCGACCGCCGAGCGCAGGCAAGTCATACCCGCTTAACGAGCATTTGTTGGGGGCTAAGGCCTTTTTGGAAGCGCGTTACGCTGCCGACGCTGTCATAAGCAAACTGCTGGGGCTGGCAGGCCTTTGCCACGATGTGGCAAAGGCCTATCCCCATTGGCAGGCGTACATACAGGGTAAGAGGGCCAAGGGGCCGCATCACGCCGGTGCCGGGGCGTTTATGTTCTCTTACCTAGCCTATCTTCTGCTGCAGGCTATGGGTGTCTGGAACGAGTATCGGCGACACTGGCTATGGATTTGTCGTGACCTCGCCGACCATCATGGCCTGCTCAAAGAGCTCAATGGGGATTGGATAAGGGATTATCGGTGGTCACAGATTGATTTATGTGGATTTCGCGAGCTTGTGGTCCTGCATTACCCCGAGCTGGGAAACGTGGATATCTCGAACAGCGCCCTAAGCAATTGGATTCACAAAGTCCTAGAAATCTACGACGAAGTCCAAGGTTCCTTCGGCTTAGGATACCGCCAAGTCGACTATCAAGAACTCATGCAGAAGCTCCAAGGCTGGCGCGGCATGACAGCGTCCTTGATCGCGGCGGATCGGTTTGAGATTAGTCCGGTGGTAAACCCAGTCATCGACTCAAATACGCACAAGGCGCACCTTGATTTAGTGGACGCATATTGCGCGAGACAGCACACGTGTCTTTCCGCCGTGAGGCAGCAAGCTCAACAGCAGATCATGCGGCAGCTCGAGGCGCGGCCGACGAGTAGGTTCTACTCCTTAGAAATGCCTACCGGCTACGGCAAGACCGTGACGTCCCTGAAAGTTGCCAGTTGGTTAGGGCAGCATTACGGCTACACGAAAGTTATCTACGTTGCCCCGTATCTGTCGATATTGGAGCAGAACAGCAAGGTCATTGAGGATACTCTGCAGGTGCACCCGCTGGAGCATCATTCACTAGCGTTTAACGTTAAGTCAGAAAGCGAGGATGACGAGACTTCCCTTCCGCCTTATCACCTTGCGGTTGAAGCGTGGGCGCACTCGGTAGTATGCACAAGCTTCCCGCAGCTCTTTCGTGCTGTATTTCCCAGTCGGGCGCAGGAGACTTTGCGACGAACATATCTGGCCAAAAGTATTATCATCATCGACGAGCCGCAGATCGTGAGCGTAGAGTCGTGGAATGTATTCCTGATGGGCTTAGAGGCAATGGCGAAGGAGCTCGACCTCAGGATTATCTTCCTTTCTGCCACGATGCCACCGTTTGAGCATGGCCTGACGGCTACACCGGAGCGACTTTCTGTTGCGACAGCGCCTAGGAGCGCGCGTTACGAAATCGTCATGCGCCCTGATATGGACCAAGAAAGCCTTGCCGCATGTATGGTGAGCCAAGCACAGATGCATCAAGCGGCCATTCTCAACACCATAGCTGATGCCTACCTAGTCTATGAAGCTTTAGCGAAGCGGGGCGTTAAGGCGCATTTGTTACACGGGCTCATGGCTCCATTGCACAAGCGCGCTCTAATCCGGCACATAGAGCAAAGGTTGAAGAAAGACAATGGCGATGTCGTCACGGTGGTTTCAACCCAAGTGTTGGAGGCTGGCGTTGATCTTAGCTTCCGGCACGTGGCCCGTGCGCTCCCCGTCATGCCGGCCATCGTCCAAGCAGCGGGTCGCGTGAACCGTCACTTTAGCCAACGGCAGCCTGGGACATTAGCGGTGTTCAGATTCCTGCGTGACGGGAACAAAGACACACGTTCATACATTTACGGGAAACTGGCAATACAAGTGACGGATTGTTTCCTTGCACAGGGGACAAAGTGGACAGAGGCAGAGGCCATCGACCTCGTGAAGCGCTACTACCATGAGTTGTTTGCACGCAACTCCTATGAGGCCAACAAAAAGACCATCGTGTCGGCGTACGAAAACGACTGGGGGGCATTGGCCAAGACAGTCCCTTTTGCAGAAACCGACTTTTATCGGCTGCCGATTTTTGTCCCTTGGGACGCAACAGGTGATCTTAGAGCATGTCTGCCGGAAAGGTTCTGCCTACTGCGAGAGAGGCTAGGGTTGCGCTCATCTGCCGAAGTTTACGATGCCTACGAAAACAGGCAACACCTCAATGCAATGACGTTTGACGAACGCAAGCAGTTCATGATGCTCTTTAACCACTATGTAGTTAACGTTCCTGCCAAACTAGCGTTGTGTCTTGTAGGCCAAGCTGTATATATGCAACAACGGGTACCCATGCTGGCCAACCGCCATGACTATGATGATGAGAATGGCCTAGCGGAAGCCTATGTGAAGGGATATGACAATATCATCTGACGGCAGGTGTGGCGCATGGCCAGAGGGATTCTGCCAGACGAGGATAACCCCAGTCTGGAACCGGGCCAAAGGACTCCTGTCGCTTGTGGAGGCTCTGGAGCGTTACGAAGCTGCCGTTGCGTCCTGCGCCAGCATTCCCGAGTTAATGGGGATTGAGGGGAACGCCCGTGACATGTATTATGCGGCGTTCGACACTATAATCGATGTGGACGGTTTCATGTTCGAGAAGCGTACCCGTCGGCCCCCTGAGAATAGACTCAATTGTCTGATCAGCTTCGGCAACTCAATGATGTATGCGCTAGCGCTAAGTGAAATCTACAAGACACACCTCGACCCTCGCATTGGCTTCCTTCACGCGGCGAGTTCAAGGCGTTTTTCCCTAAACCTTGATGTCGCAGAGATATTCAAGCCCATTATAGTCGACCGCCTAATCTTCAGCCTGATTCACAAAGGAATGATCAAGACTAGTGACTTTTTGCCGGAGCTCAACGGCATAGTCATGAAAGACAAGGCGCGTAAAGCCTTTGTCGAAGCCTTGGACGAAAAGCTTAAGACAACTATTATGCATCGCGAGCTAAAGAGGAACGTGTCATACCGCAGACTGATCCGGCTTGAGCTCTACAAGATTCAAAAGCATTTGATGGGCGAAAAGCAGTACATCCCATTTGTGGCGAGGTGGTAGCGGTATTTGTGATTTTGGTTTATGATGTCAATGTAAAGCGAGTGGCGAAGGTCTTAAAGCGCTCCCGTAAGTACTTAAACTGGGTTCAGAACTCGGTTCTAGACGGGGAAATAAGCGACGTGAATTACGAGAAGTTAAAAATGGAGCATCTTCTACACCTTCCGCACAACTAGGTATTCAAGCAGAGAATCCATCGGCGTAAAGAAGGGCGGTGAGGGCGTAATCATCTAGCTGGCTTTGTCGTCGATCGGCAGTAGCGTAAAGAATGCCTAGGTGCGACGACAACAAGCAGCCTCGATAAACGCTGCTCAGACAAACACATGTCGCAATTGTCCTTCCGCAGAGCCTCAAGACAACGGCGGCCCACGTGAGGCGCACATGCTTGCAGAACCAACGTCTTTACAGGCCGCCAGTCTACCTATAAGGGATTGAAACATGCCTAGAGCTTCCCGCGCCCGCTCCGGCGGGCGGCCGCCAGTCTACCTATAAGGGATTGAAACCCTCGCGGCTCCTATGAGCATATCGCATACGGCGATGCCGCCAGTCTACCTATAAGGGATTGAAACATACTAGGCGCAAGCCATATCGGTGCCCGCTGCCGGGCCGCCAGTCTACCTATAAGGGATTGAAACGACAAGTACTGGGCGCAGGCTTCGGCTGATTTGTCCCAGCCGCCAGTCTACCTATAAGGGATTGAAACCCCTAAGTGCGCACATGCGATGCATCCCGTTTTTTTGCCGCCAGTCTACCTATAAGGGATTGAAACTCCCTCCCGCCGCGAGCCTGCCGCAGCCGTGACCGGCCGCCAGTCTACCTATAAGGGATTGAAACCCCACTCGCTTCGCCTCCAGAACGCGTTTTGATATCCGCCGCCAGTCTACCTATAAGGGATTGAAACCCGTGCTGCACCATCCGCATCGACTCAGCTATATCGCCGCCAGTCTACCTATAAGGGATTGAAACTTTACGGAGAACATCAGCCGTGACAGCATCTCCTTAAGCCGCCAGTCTACCTATAAGGGATTGAAACCCGGAGTAACCACCACATCCTCATAGCGACCTTGCGCCGCCAGTCTACCTATAAGGGATTGAAACTCGTATGGGATGCAGATATACGTCACTGGGTAGAGCGCCGCCAGTCTACCTATAAGGGATTGAAACGAGATTCGCCGCTGGAGCCACGTCGGCAGGCAGGCGGCCGCCAGTCTACCTATAAGGGATTGAAACTGTGATCGATGTGGAGGACAACATTGGGAGCCTTCGCCGCCAGTCTACCTATAAGGGATTGAAACTATTTCGACCGTAGAAAACCTGATTGCCGCCCAGCGGCCGCCAGTCTACCTATAAGGGATTGAAACCCACTCCACCCAGCGGCGCGTGCCTGCGTCCCACTGCCGCCAGTCTACCTATAAGGGATTGAAACTGTCCTCACACCATTTGCGGGCATAGGCGGCGGCGGCCGCCAGTCTGCCTATAAGGGATTGAAACGCGGCTACGGAGCCGACTATAAGCGCGTGCGGCGGGG
>JGI24121J20154_1000497_pt1 | contig 9759 bp, 7 predicted proteins | sample Subbio2Aug_QV12A_FD_20154 | JGI IMG/M metagenome (IMG submission 20154)
AAGATTGTAATTTGATTCTGATACGTTGAGACATAGTCGAAACCCAATTTTCTGATTGGGGTTGCAAAGGTAAGGGACTGTAATGTAATGGTCAAGAAATTTGTAAATATTTTTAATAAAAAAAGGAAGATCTGCGGGATTTTGGAGTAATTGGGTGCTTGGTACTGGGTGCTAAGTGCTGGGTTATAGGAATTTTTGATGGTTAGAGCACGTTTTTTGAGGGTTATTGGAATGTATAGATAGTCTTATGAGAGGGAACTGACCGGATATTGACAGATCACTGAGAAGGTCGGTAATGGGTTAAGTAAGGGTTATGGCAGAGATACGACAGTGATAAGAGCTTCATATAGAGAATCATAGTGAAATGATAGGAAAACCATAGTGAATCCATAGCGAACTCATAGCAAAATCCTTAATTTCACGGCAATAACCCAACTATGGCCAGAAAGAAACCCGCTTCCCCCTTTTCTGATAAGCAAATTGCTGATAAACAAGATTCTACAAATTTTAAAACTGAGCATAAGAATTCCTTGATACCCATGATCATTGTGGGGCTATATATGGCTGTTCATTTTATCAATAATATGAACTCCATTGATGTAATGGGACCACAATGGTTGTATTTATCCTTATTGGACATTCTTGTAGTGATCTATATCTGGGCAAGAAAAGACCTGTATAAAGATGTAATCGTCACCATTTTCAAACAACTTTATTCTAAACTCTACTTATCGCTATTCCTGCTTGCTGGTTTGTCTATTTTCTTTGCCATGAATCAGCTGGAAGCCTGGGTATGTTTTGTCAGATTTATTATCACTGTGATTGCCTTTTTTAACCTGGCAGTACTATTTATTCATCAACAAGGATCATTCACCTTGATATGTCGGTTATTAGCTGCTGTTTTATTGGTAGAATCCATCCAATACTTTAATAAACTTTTTGATGGCATAGCTGAAACCTCTCTCGGTGCTATGATTAACACACTCAATGGCAATACGGGCAATAAAAACATTTTTGCCGCTAGCCTAGTCATTAAAATACCTTTTGTATTGTACGCCCTGTATCATGCCAAGCTAGCAGAACGCATTTTTCATATTCTCGCTTTAACACTGGGTATTGCCACCATTTTCATGGCCAGTGCACGTGCTTCTTATGTAAGCTTAATTTTAGTATCCATCATATTCATAGGATTTGTATTGGTGAAATTTCGCCAACATAAAAAGGCGGAACACTTATTATTGCAATCTGCTTATCTGCTACTGCCAATCCTTTCCGCTTTTTTCATCACCCAAGCTATCAATACACAAGTAACTACCTTACAAGAAAGCAATAGTGGTCGTTATGGTAGTGTAATTGGCAATATCAGTTCCATTGCTCTTACTAACGACGCTTCAAGCTATCGTTTTAAATTATGGGAACACGCATTCGATTATATTGCCGAAAACCCATTGATGGGTTGCGGTTATGGTAACTGGAAACTGGCTTCTATTCCTTATGAAAAAGAATACATCGATGATCTGAATGTACCGGCACATGCTCACAATGATTTTTTAGAACATGCTGCTGAATTGGGTTTATTGGGTGGGCTATTGTACTTATCACTGTATGTATGCCTTTTCTTTTGTACGATCAAAACATTACGATCTGCTGCCACTGAACAAACTAAATTGATCGCATTATTTTCTTTTATGGCATTGATTGTTTATGCTGTGGATGCAGGATTAAACTTTCCTATTGAAAGAGCCATTATGCAGGTATTTTTTGCTTGTGTAACAGCTATCAATCTTGGTACTTATATCAAAGGGCGACAAGAAGTGCAGGTTAGCGATACCGAACCTACCAATAAAACCTTTACGCTTGCCCATCCTCTATACGGCATGATCACGATATTAATGTTATTGCCTGCCACTTACATTACATATCTCACCTACATTTCATTGAAAGGACAACTTCGAGTAGTGCCTGATCTAAAGAATGAACCCATGAGCATTCCGCTGGCAGAAGTAAAAACCATGTTCCCTCCTATTCCCAATCTTACTTCTTCTTCTCAACCCATTGAAGCTATTTTGGGTAGGTATCATTCTGAAAACCAACAGTATGATGAAGCGCTTCGTTTGCTCAGGAAATCCATTCCTTATAATCCGCATATTTATTACAGTCAATTTTTAATGGCGAATGTATTTTTCACTACCAATCAAATGGACAGTGCTAAGTATTATGCAGAGCTTGCCTACTATAACAAACCTCGCGCAAATACTTATTATCAAACTTTGGTGGCTGTGCATGCAAAAAGACGAGATACTGCCGGTGTTGCCAAAGCATTCAGAACCTATACAAAATACCGCAACGAGCCCTTTGCCTGGAATTTATATTTGATGGGCATGTTAAACGCACAACAAAGAGCTACTCCTGAATTATTGAAGCTGGCAGACAGTGCACTAACATTGTTTGATCCGAAAGGAAAAAGACCTGCCAGTGAAGCTGATTACGCCAATTTGCTGAAAAGAAAACAAGAGATCACGAGCAACCTGAATTTTGCGGGTGCAGTTGGGAATAGTGCAGAACAAAATGCCGCCACTTTACAAAAAGCCACTCAGATCTATAATGAGGGCGTTGCTGCTTTTGCTAAACAGGATTATCAAACAGCCGCAGCAAAATTTGTTCGTGCTGCCGAAATCAATGCATTCAACTATGCCATTTATGAAAATGCAGGTGTGAGTTATTTTAACATGAAACAATACAGAAGAGCGATCTATTATTTTGACAAAGTGATTGCTTTAAAAATCACCAACGATGGTAAATCTGAATTCTTTAAAGGTGTGAGTCATATCAACCTGGGAGAAAAAGAAGTAGGTTGTCAAACCCTTCAGATTTCTAAATCCAAAAACTATGCGGATGCGAATAATATTATTGTGCAGTATTGTAATAAGTGAAAGGTGAAAAGTGAAATAGGACTATCTTTTCACCTTTCACCTTTCACCTTTCACTTCCACACTTCCACACCTCCAAAAAAGCCCCAACATCACTGCTGGGGCTTTTTCTATGTGAGCAAGGAATCTTATTCCTCGATCTTTACTTTTCCTTTGTTCTTTGCCATTACTTCTTCTGCGATATTGTTTGGTGCAGGAGAATAGTGTGAGAACTCCATGGTTGAAGTGGCGCGACCAGAAGACAATGAACGCAGTTGGGTTACATAACCAAACATTTCGCTCAATGGAACTTTCGCCTTGATCACCTGCAGGTTAGCACGGCTATCCATACCTTCCAGCATACCACGACGACGGTTCAAGTCACCTGTTACATCACCCATGTACTGATCCGGAGTCAANACTTCNACTTTCATGATCGGCTCCAACAATGTTGGTTTTGCCTTACGTCCAGCTTCACGGAAACCAGACTTTGCACACAATTCAAATGACATTGAATCAGAATCCACATCATGGTAGCTACCGTCGAATACACGAACCTTCATGTTGTTCACNGGATAACCTGCCAGAACACCTGTAGTCATTGCGGTTTCAAAACCTTTCTGAATAGCAGGGATGAATTCTTTAGGGATCGATCCACCGAAGATATCATTCACGAATTGGAAATGCTTTCCTTCGTTTTCTTTCAGCCATTCTTCATCAGCAGGACCGATTGAGAATTGAATATCGGCGAACTTACCACGACCACCAGACTGCTTCTTCAGCACTTCACGGTGTTCGATAGTAGTTCCGAATGATTCTTTATAAGCAACCTGAGGTGCACCCTGGTTTACTTCTACTTTGAATTCACGACGCATACGATCTACGATGATCTCAAGGTGCAATTCACCCATACCACGAAGGATGGTTTGACCTGTATCTTCATCGGTATTTACACGCAGTGTTGGATCTTCTTCTACCAGCTTAGCGATAGCCATACCCATTTTATCTACGTCAGCCTGTGTTTTAGGCTCAACAGCGATAGCGATTACAGGCTCAGGGATGAACATGTTCTCAAGGGTAATGGGATGGTTCTCATCACAAAGGGTATCACCGGTTTTAATTTCTTTGAAACCTACAGCTGCTGCAATATCACCCGCTTCGATGAAGTCGATTGGGTTTTGTTTGTTAGCAAACATCTTCATGATACGGCTGATACGCTCTTTCTTTCCACTTCTTACGTTCAACACATAAGAACCCGCATCGAGATGACCGCTATAACAACGGAAGAAAGCCAGACGACCTACGAAAGGATCCGTCATGATCTTAAATGCCAGTGCAGCAAATGGTTCTTTTGCACTAGGTTTACGAGTGATGGTTTCACCTGTATCAGGATCAGTACCTACGGTATCTTCGATATCAACAGGAGAAGGCAGGTAGCGACAAACCGCATCCAGTGCAGTTTGTACACCCTTATTCTTGAATGAAGATCCACACATCATAGGAACGATGCTCAAATCGATACAAGCTTTACGGATTGCTTCGTGAACTTCGTCTTCAGAAATGCTGTTTGGATCATCGAAGAATTTCTCCATCAATGTATCATCATATTCAGCTACTGCTTCAATCAAATTCTGTCTCCAGAATTCTACATCTTCTTTCATATCAGCCGGAACATCGATCTCATCGAAAGTCATTCCTTCTGTTTCCATGTGCCAGATGATCCCTTTCATTTTGATCAGGTCAACTACACCTTTGAAATTATCTTCAGCACCGATCGGTAATTGCAAAGGCACCGCTTTTGCACCCAACATTTCCTTCACCTGATTTACTACATTCAGGAAGTCGGCACCGGAACGGTCCATTTTATTAACGAAACCGATACGAGGAACTTTGTAACGGTTCGCCTGACGCCATACAGTCTCAGATTGAGGCTCAACACCATCCACAGCAGAGAACAGGGCAATCAAACCATCCAGTACGCGCATAGAACGTTCTACCTCTACGGTAAAATCCACGTGACCCGGAGTATCAATGATATTAAAGTAATAGCTCTTTGTATTGGCATCAGCTTTCCCTTTTACAGTTGGGAAATTCCACTGACAGCTAACAGCAGCAGAAGTGATTGTGATACCTCTTTCTTTTTCCTGCTCCATCCAGTCAGTAGTAGCGGCACCATCATGTACCTCACCAATTTTGTGAATCATACCGGTGTAGCGCAGGATACGCTCGGTAGTAGTGGTTTTACCGGCATCGATGTGTGCGGCAATACCAAAGTTGCGTTGAAATTTCAAGTCAGCCATAAAAGTGCTTGTTTAAATATTTTTTTGCAGGAAGCATACGCTTCCATTTTCGAGGCGGCAAAGGTAGGAATAATACCAATTCCCTAATAACAGCGATCAGATTAAATTATCCCCGAAAAAAAAGCCTCGGATAAAATCCAAAGGCTTTTCGTAAAAATTTGATAATCAAACAATTAGATACATTCTCATCATCATTTGAATGGATGATGGCTTATTTGGCTTTGGCCGGACGTACAGAAACCAACCCAATATCATATACCAATGGCATATAAGGAGGAACCGTAGAACCATTGCCGGATGCGCCAAAACCCAGTGTTGCGGGAATAAATACACGCCATACAGAACCTTCTTTCATTCTCAGTACTGCATCCTGTAATCCTAGCACTAGATCTTTCACCAAAATTAGAAAGGATTCTTTGTTTTTATCTGAATCGATAAATACGGTTCCGTCGGGTAATTTACCAACGATATTGATGACAACTGTGTCTTCCGGCTCCGGATTTCTTCCTGTCCCTTTTGTTATTACTGCATAGTTCACACCACTGGGCATGCGAACAACACCTGATTGTTTATTGAGTTCTGCAAAGAGCTTTTGTTCCATCATCAATCCTTTTTCAGAATTGATGGCATTCTGAAAATTATTGATTCTAGACTCCGCACTTGCTTCACTGATCATGAGTTTTTTCTTGGTCAATACATCATCTACTGCTTTTTGGAATATGGCCGGGTTGTTAATAATAACCCCATTTTTTTGCAAAGACTTTACCATATAGACACCTAATGCATATTGAAGTGTATCAGCGTCTGCTTTTTCTTTAGCGATTTGTGCAGGGGTTTTGGTTTGAGCAAGTAGACTTACACTCATTCCGGCGGAAAGAACAAAGAGTAATAAAGTTTTCATGTTTAGTAGTTTATTAAGCGATAAGACATTATAAATATACAGAATGTATGTAATAGGAACAATGATTTTAATCTTTTTTAGGATTGGTAATACTCAACAATTCGATTTCTAGTACCAAAGCACTATTGGGTGGGATTACAGCGTTTCCTTTATCAGCATAAGCCAACATTGCAGGTACATAAATCTGCCATTTAGATCCTACTGCCATCATTTGCAAAGCTTCACTTACACCGGGAACCATTTCAGCAGGTGTTATTTTTACCGGTGACTTGCGATAAGTGTCTTCAAACACGGTACCATCAGCTAATGTTCCTCTCAATTGGATCGTAACAGTATCAGTGGATAAGGGTCTTTGTCCCTGCCCTGATTTCAAAATAAAATAGTGTACTCCATTGGGTAATATGCCCAAACCAGGTCTTTGTTTGATATTGGTAAAGAGTTGTTGTTCCAATTTTAAAGACCGATCTTTTTGAGTAACCTGTTGGTAAGCAGTGATCATAACAGGAACAACGGAATCAGGAATCATTCGGGGCTTATTTTGAAACACATCATCCATCCCTTTGATATACAATGTTGGATTACTAATGATAAAACCATTGTTATTGATCCATTGAGCTACAAATGCACCGATGGCATATTGGATGGAATCGTTGATATTGGTTAACCGCAAAGAAGCATTTACAGGGGCTTGTTTAGGCTGATTTTTTTGTGCAGTTACCGTAATTAGTAACATTGAAAATAAAAACGTATAAAAGACTTTCATTCTGCTATAATATAGCGTACAAGATAAAGAATCACTTGCAGAATTTCTGATATCCTTACTTAAATTAACAAATCAAACTAACTCCTAAAACATGTATAAAGGCATATTGGTACGATAACAATAAAAACTTACGATTGCTGTTCTTGCAGCATCATTCCCAAATTGCGTTTGTTCTTTGGAAACATCACCGGTACTCCCGGCTGTTGTTCGGATCAGATGAGCAAATGTTGCACTTTGATCTTGCCCTTGTCTGTTACGATATTGCGGATCTCCGGTAACTACCCACCCCGTTCCGCTTATATCATTTAAACTTCCCCAACTATTATCATCGGCCGTAAACCAAGATGCCAATGTAATTGTGTTTGCATTTTGAGTTGTAATGCCCGCTCTTGTGATGGTAGCCGCCGCCGCAGAACCAGTTTGTTCTTGATCAACATCAAGTTTCCAAGCATACCCTCTACTAGGAGGTCTGAATACATGCATAATGATGGTATTACCTCCAGTTCCAGACATATTAATAGATGGGTCGGCAACCCAACTTCCATTATACCTGCACCAGAATATTCTTGCCGAAACATTTCCCGTACCGGTAAGTGCAGGGAGTTCATTCCAATCCTGACCCCCAGTTTCACTAATTGTAAAACTTACGTTTGAGACTCTTCTTTGACCTATTAAAAGAACCAAATCTCCATCTTCCATATCGGCCGGTGGAGTTACTGCCGGAGTGGAACTATTCAATGATCCATTATCGGCTGGATTTGAACTACTGTTAAAGTATTCAATCTGTGCAAAAAGAAAAAATGGAAAAAAAATGAGTGAACATACAGCTGCTAATGATTTCATGAAGTAGTGTTTTATGACTACTTGCTCAAGTGGGTAAAATAGAATGTATCATGTAAATCATGATACAGGTATTGGATGTATACTTACATGCAATCTACAATGAGGTCATTAGGAAAAGATTAATCAAAAATTAGAATTGAATTAAGAATAAAAAGATGATCAACCAACATCAATCTAAAAGATAGGCAGGCATATTTGTACGATAGGGATAAAAAGAAACAATTGCAGATCTTGTTGCATCATTCCCATTGGCTGTTTGTGTTTTTGCTACATTACCCGTAGCACCGGCAGTAGTTCTAATCTGATATGCATAAGTGCTACTTTGATCTGTACCCGCCGGATTTCGATATTGTGCTGAGCCTAGTACAACCCATCCGGCCCCTGTCAAAGATCCCCATGAGTTATCATCAGCTGTAAACCATGCAGCAATAGTAACGGTATTGGGTCTGATAGTAGTGACCCCTGTTCTTGTAATAGTTGCAGCAGCCGCATGTGCTGTTGTTTGTTGATCTACATCAATTGCCCATGAATAATTTCTTCCCGGGGGTCTGAATACATGCATCACCACCGTATTTGTAGAAGCTGCAGTCATCGCTACAGAAGGATCGGCACTCCATGCACCATTAAACCTACACCAAAAAATTCTTGGTGATACATTGTTTGTTCCTGTTAAAATAGGTAATGCATTCCATACCTGCCCACCTGTTTCACTAACAGTAAGAGTAATGTTTGATGCTCTGCGTTGTCCAACCATAATTACAAGATCACCAGGAAGCATATTAACCGGCGGTGTTACAGAAACCGTAGCAGAAGCGAGCGACCCATTATCGGCAGGATTTGATGCACTATTGAAATAGGTTATTTGCGCAGATGTAGTAAACGAAAAAAAAAGGAATATGAAAGAAAAATATTTGATATCTCAGGTTTAGCAAGTGTAAATTGCTAGCAACTGATTAGAAATTGATTAGAATAAGATTATATATAGGTTAGAATAATCATTATTGTAAAACCATCCCTGGCATATTATGTCCCATTTCATAAAAAGTGATAATCATCGCAGTTCCAAGATCTCCGCCTAATGTTGCTTGGTTTTTACTCACATTATTGGTTGCACCTGCGGTTGATCTTATATTATGTGCAAATGTTCCACTTGCATCCATTCCATTGGTATTTCTATACTGCGCTGCCCCTGTAACCACCCAACCTGCTCCTGATAAAGTTCCCCAAGTGTTGTCATCGGGTGTGAACCATGCAGCAATGGTTACTGTATTGGGAATTCTGGTTGTTCTTCCGGTGATGGATACCGTAAATGGTGAAGCTGGTGCTGCAAAATCAGTCTCAACTCTGTTTGCTTCAATTGACCATCTTAATGAAGCTTTAGTTGGTCTGAATACATGCATGATAACTGTAGTAGATGTTGAGTTAGAAAAAGCTACTGAAGGATTAGCTGCCCAGGTACCATTGAATCTACACCAAAATAACCTTGCTCCTATGTTGGTATTACTGATGGCAGCTTCGGCATTCCAAGTTTGTCCACCTGTAACCGAAATATTCATGGTAGCAGTTGTATTTCTTACATAGGCAAACATTAATACAAGGTCGCCTGCTTGCATTGCAGGTGGCGTAACTGCGACAGGAGTAGTACCTAATGTGCCATTGTCAGCAGGATTAGAAGCACTATTCACATAAGTGATTTGACAAAAACCTAAGTAAGGAACTATTAAGAATATGATAATTGACAGTTTCTTCATTTAGTTGAAGCAGGAAGGTTTAGTCATATGATTTAAAAATACATTAGAATAACATTAAAACGAAATAAAAAATGTAACATATAATGCTAATGATAAGAGTTTTTCTATAAAATATTAAAGGACTCATGATACCTATCATAATGATGATATCGAACTTTAGTTAAGATTATCTACCCTTGAAACCAGATCCCATCTGCTATCAGTTGTATTGTAAATAAATCCTAGATACATAGTTGTATTGATTACCGTTGTGGTTGGGAACGGAATATCTGTACTAGCTCGGAATGCCCCT
>JGI24121J20154_1000511_pt1 | contig 9563 bp, 8 predicted proteins | sample Subbio2Aug_QV12A_FD_20154 | JGI IMG/M metagenome (IMG submission 20154)
CTGACATACCACTTGGTCCCCCTTTTTATAAACACCTACACTTTGCTTTAACACCTGTTTTGGTTTCTCAGATACAATTTCTGAATCTGGAAGTTTTAAAGGATGGATTCGATCCGATAAATCGAGAGGCATTGGATTCGAAACTGATGATTTCGAAAACTCTATTCCTCTTACTAGATCTGAAGCCATTCTAAAAAATTCTTGTCGTAATGCATTTAAACTTTGTGATCCATGTAGGGTGTGTCCACCTTCATAATTTTGTGTAGAATATTCTTCTGGTGTTGTAACGTAACCGGAAAAATCATTTGTTAATCCAGATAAAACAATTTCAGAAATTTTATCTTTCATAACAACCTGCACTTCTTTTTTTAATCTACGACTTGACATTGTTGTAACTTCATGAGGTAAAACTAGTATAGACAAATCACCAACTAACACAATTCCATATGGCAATATTTGTGGAAGGCTAGGAAGAGGTTTAGTTTCACCCATAGGAAATAAAACTGCTTTTGGTTTTTGACACTCCCTGAGTTCTTCGGAAGGTGACTGTAACATAAATTTGGCGATCCAATCGATATAAAATTTTCGATTTTTCTCCGTCATTCCTTCATGGAATAACCAGTGACCACCACCTTCTTCTGTTGATCCAGCAGCAAATGCATATCCGTAGGCAGAAGGACATGTATATTCTGTTTTCCCAGTACCTGAGAATTCACTTCTAACAGGATGTTTACTCATATCGATGAATGTATGAGCAAATTGTAATCCACCTTTTAAAGTTTTACCATTCGATTTTAAAATCTCCTGGCTTGCTAAAAACTGTCGTTTCCCAATGATAAAACTACTATCATAGATATCCTTTCCAGGTCCCGTATTGTCCAAATTTAAATTTGGTGATACATCTCCTTCATTAGCTTGCGCAAAAATAGCAACAAATGATGGATCTCCATTTTTGAATGCTTCTTTTTCTGCTAGTAGAGATGCGATCCCTTTATTGTCTGAAGAAATCAATCGATTATCAAATGTTATGTTCGTCGGATGTACTCCATACCAATTCACAAATCCAATTGGTTTTCCACCCACAAATACATTCAGTTGGACCATCTCTTTATCTATATTGTCTGGATATAAATTCCTTTCCGATTCTGGATTTGCCATATAAGCAGACAAACTTCGGTTCACACCTGCATCTTTCACATATGTTTTACCAATTTTTAATTCGGCAGGTTTTCTTTTTTGATACGCTTCTTTGATGGCTTCGAAAATTCCATCGCGTAACACAACATAGGAGTCACCATAAAACTGTGTGGAATAAAAAGAAATTTCAGAATAATGAAAATGACCCGCAGGCCCACTATGGGTATGAGATGCATTTAATAAAACATTCCCCAAATGAAAATTTGGATCTACTTCCTTTTGTAATTTAGATACAACTTCTCTTTGGATTTCGAAAGGAATCCCTCCCACTTCTGCAGTGACATAGGCAAATGGTTTTTGTGTCGCTTTATCTTCGATTACCAATGCACGTGCATATTGTCTGGTTTGGATTCCCATACCTGTTTGGTCTTCGCGGGCATAACCCCAAAACATAACTCCCACTGGAGGGCCTGTGATGTCTTTTTTGGCCATCCCAGCTAAAAACGACCCTGACTCATTTGCCAATAAGGGAAGGGTAAAAAAAAGAAAGAAGGAAAGGTAGTTCCGAATTTTCATCCTTCTCGTTTTATGTGGTTCCGAGAAAATGTCAATCCCGAACAATTGTCGACTAATCAGAACAAAATGAAATTCTGGGAGAGGAATTTTTTTCGTTCAAAAAAGAACAAATGGAGGAAGATTTGGTTTTTTAGAGAACCAATCCGACCTTTGGTCGCAAAGAATGTACGGACGAATTCCAGGTCACCAGGTAGTCTGGTGATAGTAAAAAATAGGGAGTTTTATGATCACTCTAGTGAAAACCAAATTAGGTAGGTTCCGAATCTTGGCATTTTTGGAAGGAGTTTCCTTTTTAACTATTCTATTTGTAACAATGCCTCTTAAGTATCTCTACCACAACCCAGAACCAAATAAAGTGGTGGGACTTGTGCATGGTCTCTTGTTTCTTTTATACCTAGTTGAATTATTCCAAGTGAAAGTAGAACTGAATTGGAAAATGAAAAAAACTATTCTCGCAGCAATTGCATCTGTAGTTCCATTTGGAACGTTTTGGGCCGAAAAATATTTATACTTAAAACCAGACGATGACCAAAACCATCAAAACTAAAACATGAAAACAATAAAGATTCTCCTACCAATCTTCATATACATTTTATTAGTTGATTTGTCATATGCTCAATCAAAACAAAATAAAAAACAATCTTTGATCAAACCAGTTGTTGAACCACCTATCGAAGTAGAAAGGACTACACCAAACAATCCTGATCAGTACCAACTTCGTTTGATCATGGAAAATGATGCATTTGGTGGTTTTTCAGATCGATACTACACAAATGGATCTAGATTAGAATTTCATATGAGTGCGGGGGAATCGAATCCTACGAGAAGAGTTTTCAGTTATTGGAATGATTTATTTATCACACCAAACGAAAAAACAAGATACCTTCAAGGATTTGCAGTAGGACAGGAATTTTATACACCTACAAACATCAAAAAGGCGGATGTATCCTACGGAGATAGGCCATATTCCAGTAGAGGTTATTTTACAAATTCATTAACAACTTTTACTGAAGATACAAGTATCACCACAGAACTTGAATTAGGTATGATAGGACCATCCGTTGGTGGGAAATCAGCACAAATTAATTTTCATAACTTCATAGGTTCCCCTACTCCACAAGGTTGGGACACACAAATACCAGATTCGTATTCTATTGCTTTAAAGACTGACATCAGAAAATTTTACCATCGATTTTTTGGAACACAGTACAATGTAAATTTAGGAAATATCCAAACAGACGTATCTTTTGGACTTATTTTTCGTTTCGGTAATGTGGATAAAACACCAGGGCCAGGTAGTTCCGCACTCCAACCAGGGTCTCCCATCCTCCACGAAGATGGAAAAGGGTATTGGTATTTTTATGTGAATCCAGGTGGCACCTTACAAGCATATAATGCAACAATCCAAGGGCAAATGGGTTCAGATAAAGCTTATAAATCTCAAAACAGAAGTTCGGCGTTTAGTAATTGGGATAGTTTTTTAAACAATCCAACTCCTGATGTGGGGGAAAAAGAATTACAATATAGAATGTTATCGGAAGATAATGGTAAGAATACTTTACAACGTTATATCTTGTTTAATGAATTTTTGGTCAATGGCACCACAAATCCTTATAATATAGGATTAAATTATTTAATTTTTAACAATATTTTTAATGGTGCTGAGGAAATTGAACGTACAACTCGTCTGTTTTTATTATCAAATTTATCGGCACAGTGGGACCAAATTCCAACAAATGCAAGAGCATTGGCCATTTATTCGATCTTTAGACCTGAAGGAGGAAAACTCCCTCCTATTGTTCGATACTATTCCTATGAAGTTCTCTCTCAATTCATTTTGGATCCGAAACAAAGAGAAACACTATTACAGTTGTTACGTGAAGAAGCTGAGTATAGAGACAACAAAACCTATATTGCTGACTTAAAACGTGCTGTTGGTTTTATCCGGGCAGGATTTGTTTCGGTTTCCAATGCAGGATTTTTATTTGGCCTTCATTACAATTACCAAACCATTGATTTCCAAGCGGCAAAAGGATTACCCCAACAACACCAATGGATTGGTTTCCAACTTGGGAAGGTCTTTTAAGGAACAAATGGGTATTTGAATCAGACGAAAGTTTTGAACCAAATTCAAAAATAAGAGTCGCCAAACAGACTCAGTTTTAGGAAAACTGTGCGATCATGAAAAATCACAGTTTGAGTGGACGCCTTTGGTTTGTTCTCATTTTATTCGGTCTTGTTGGCCAAATCGCTTGGTCTGTAGAAAACATTTACTTCAATTTATTTATCTACAATACAATTTCAAAAAGTACTTCATCCGTAACTCTTATGGTACAATTGAGCGGAATTGTTGCGACTTTTATCACTTTGTTCGCTGGAATTTTATCTGATCGTCTTGGGAATCGAAAGTATTTTATCTCTCTTGGATATTTGTTTTGGGGATTTCTAACCTTATCGTTTGCCTTCGTTTCTAAAGAAAACACAAGCCTATGGTTTGGGATCACAGACGAAACACAAATCATTCAACTCACAATCGCCATTGTGATTACTCTTGACTGTATCATGACAGCATTTGGATCCACTGCAAATGATGCAGCATTTAATGCCTATGTAACCGATAATACGGGTAATGCTCGAAGTTTAGCAGAAGGTGTTTTATCGGCAATGCCACTTCTTGCAATGTTAATTGTTGCAGGAGGTTTTGGTATGATCGTCATTGCTTTAGGATATCCAGGACTCTTCATTGCGGTTGGAACTTTGATGTCGTTATCTGGTGTGATTGGCTTATGGTTTATCAAAGATCATCCCAATCTGAAAGCACAAAGATCAGATTTTATTTCAGATATCTTATACGGTTTTAGGACTTCAGTGATTCTAAATCATAAACGATTGTATTTGTATTTTATTGCTATGGGAATTTATGGGATTGCAAGTCAGATTTATATGCCCTATCTCATCATATTTATGCAAGAGTATCTTAGTTTTAATGCAATCCAATATTCAATCGTACTCGCTGGTGTGATATTAGGTGCAAGTGTCATTACCATACTCCTTGGAAAACAATTTGATGGGAAAGACAAAGACAAACTTCTCGTACAATTTTCTTCTATTTATATTTTTGGTATGGCATCATTGTATGTAGTCGCAAAAACTTTAAAAGGATACGATTCTACAATTTTAATGGTCTCTGTTGGTTTTACTAGTTTGGTTTTAATTACAGGATTTGTTCAAGTGTTAGCACTTCTGGGAGCACAAATCAGAGATTATACTCCAAATGAAAATACAGGAAAATTACAAGGAATCCGTATGATTTTCTTTGTATTAATTCCAATGTTCATTGGACCAATGATTGGACAAAAAATCAACGAAACAACGAATTTAACCTATATTGATCCAGCCAATGGAAACATTGCACATGTTCCATCTCCAGAAATATTCATAACAGGAGCCATCTTTTGTCTGTTTATCTTTTATCCATTAACGCTAATTAGACGAGGAAATCAAAATTAGAATGAAAATACCTCACACAGAATACCCAAGACCTCAACTCAAACGTGACAGTTATTTAAATTTAAACGGAGAATGGTTTTTAGGTCATGTAAAACAAGGCGAGAGCCTCGAATACCAACACAAAATTATTGTACCATTTTCGCCAGAGTCAAAGGCAAGTGGACTTGGTAATTTGATTCTAAAGCCAAATGAAGTTTTGTTTTACAAAAGAGAATTTGAAATCAGTTCTGAATTTTTAAAGGATATTACATTTTTACATTTTGGTGCTGTTGATTATTCATGCATTTGTTATATCAATGGAGTTGAAGTTGGATACCATCAAGGAGGTTTTTTACCATTCTTTTTTAATGTATCGAAAGCCATTAAAATTGGTAAAAACGAGATAAGACTTACTGTGACAGACCCAACTGATACAGCTACCCAATCAAGGGGAAAACAAAAACTAAAACGTGGTGGCATTTGGTACACACCTCAATCTGGCATTTGGCAAACTGTTTGGTTGGAAAGTGTTTCAGAAGATTATATCCAAAACATAAAGATAACACCTAACATAGAAACAAAATCAGTAGAATTAGAAATCAATTCTGATACTGATGTGATCACAATTCAAATTCTAGATGGAAATGAAGTGATTGCAGAAAGTTCCAAAAAAACATGCACGGTGCCAATCCCAAATATGATTTTATGGTCTCCAGAAAATCCCAAATTATATGACATAAGGATCAAAACCAAAAATGATGAGGTGACATCCTATTTTGGCATGCGTAAATTTTCTATTGGATATGATGGAAAATTTAAGAGATTATACCTTAACAACAAACCATATTTTCATAACGGACTTTTAGACCAAGGGTATTGGTCAGAAGGACTTTTGACTCCGCCTGACGACGAATCGATGATCAATGAAATTCGCTTAATGAAGGAAATGGGATTTAATACATTAAGAAAACATATCAAAGTTGAGCCATTACGGTGGTACTATCATTGTGATCGTTTGGGAATGTTGGTTTGGCAAGACTTTGTTTGTGGAGGAGGTCCGTATGAAACTTGGAAAGTCGCCTATCTACCGTTTATTGGCTGGAAAACCGATGATACAAAACATCGTTTTTTAAATCGTACGGATGAAAAAGGAAAAAAGGAATTTATAGAAGAAATGAACCAAACTGTAAATCTACTTTATAATACTGTTTCCTTATCTGTATGGGTTCTATTCAATGAAGGATGGGGACAATTTGATAGCGTAAACCTCACTAAAAAATTAAAAAACCTGGATTCCACTCGGACCATTGATAGCGTCAGTGGATGGTATGACCAAGGTAAAAATAGCAGTGAACTAAAAAGCCTACACCTATACTACCAAAAGTTAAAAGTTCCCAAAAAAGAAGATAGAGTCATCGTACTATCTGAGTTTGGCGGATATTCTCTAAAAACAGAAGGACATGTTTATGATGACAAAAAACTATTTGGTTATAAAATCCTTCCCAACAAAGAAACATTACAATATGAATATAAAAAATTAATAGAAAATGAACTGATTCCATTAATCCCAAAAGGACTTAGTGCCTCAATTTATACTCAGGTGAGCGATGTGGAAGAAGAAATTAATGGAATTGTTACTTATGACAGAAAAGTTGTTAAATTTGACATTCCTTTCATGCAAGAACTGAATTCAAAATTAAAGTACGACTAATATTAGAATGATATTTGGAAATATTTATATCACAATCAGTCTGATACTGGTCTTTGTTTTTTTAATTCATTATTTCATCAATGTTGTTGAATCTCCAACACTTCGATTCATTGATACGGAATTATCTTCAAAAATTATTTCAGAAACACCCAAGTTATTAAAGCGGTATTTCCCAACAATTTGGTGTTATAACCCCCATTTCATGTTGTTTCTTCTGATGTTTCGCGAATCAAAAACAAAAGAGTTTCTTTATGATAAAATTGAACATTTAGAAATGAAAGATGGTGGCACAACTGGTCTTGCATGGTCAGGAATCCAATCTGTCAATCACAAAGACAAAACACCAATTGTTGTAGTATTTCACACTATCAGTGGAGATGAACAAGACATTAAATCAACAGTTTCTCATATCAGAGAGACATTGAATTGGATTGTGGTAGTTTGTGTCCGAAGAGGACATGGTAACCTTCCACTTACAAAACCAATCATCAATACAATGGGATCAACTTCCGATTTAAAGGAGCAATTAAATCACATTCGGAAACAATTCCCAAGTAAACCGTTATTTGGTGTTGGTATCTCAGCTGGTTCTGGTCTTTTAGCACGTTATTTAGGGGAAGCTGGCCCAAAAAGTTTATTCAAAGCTGCGGTTGCCGTATCACCTGCATATGATATCGAAAAAGCATTCCATAGAGTTCACCCAGTTTACAGTAAAGTGATGGGCCAAAGAATGATTAACTACTTTCTGAAGCGCCATTACAAAAGTTTTGCAAATGTTAGAGGAACTGAAGATTTATTGAATGTTAAAACACTTGGAGAATTTCAAGACAAACTACATTCAATTTCTGGTTATAAAGATAAAGACTCCTATTATCAGAATTCAAACCCCATACTGGTTGCAAATCAAATCAAAACACCCCTCTTAGTTTTAAATGCTGCAGATGATCCTATATGCGTAAATTTGAATGTTTTAGAAAACTTACATTGGCTTGAAAATCTCAAAAATACGATTCATGTACACACCAAAAGAGGTAGTCATATTGCATTTCATGAAGGATTATTTGCCAAATCTTGGTCGAATCAATTGATTGGAGAATATTTTCTGTCAGTATTTAATTGGATCTCTACAAAAAGTGCTAATAAATAAAAATCAAATTTTATACTGACTTCAAATCAATCACGCTCTAATACAAAGAAAAAAGGTTGTTTCATTCCTTTATAATCCATACATCCAAACAAAGTGTTTTCATTTACTTTGCGAAAAACGTCATGGATGGGAAGATTATCATAGATCATTGCAGATGAAACTTTCCCTCTAAACTCAATTTGTCTCACGCGAGCTTTGGAATGTTTCGTTTGGAACAAAAATCGAACTAACAGAAAAAGGTAACGTAATGGCCATAGTTTTGTAGAAGGAATGAGTGTCGCTAACCTGACAGGCATTAACGATGGATTTACTTTAAACAATGTTTTTCCAAACGATTTAAAAACCAATGGATGAACATTTTCAGGATCAACAAATTCCTTACCATACCAATTGAATGTTTCTAAAGCACCATCCATCGTATGACCTGTATGAAATCCTGATCCATGCCAACGCCCCATCATCTCATTCAATGGAACTACATCCAATGCATCATAGAGTGCGAATGAATCCTCAACAGAGTTGTTCTTTTTAGCACGCATCTCGTGAAATCTTGTTTCAAGCTTTTTGTCTTTCATATAAAAATAACTTATACCTGTTTTTGCAATCCTCCTTTTTTAGGAAATATTTATCCAGATGAGATCCGATTTTTTAGAATGCGAAAGGAGAACAAATTGATCTTGTTTTCGTTGTTTATGAATGATTTAAAGTTCTTCGATTCCTTTTTCTTGAAACAGAAATGGATTTGAGTAAGTCAAAGGAATTCTATTAGGTGATTTAAATCTAATTGGAATATCCTTTTTATTATGACGATCCTTGCAATTTTCCTAAAACAGAATATAATCTCTGTATGAATGTTCCAGATTCTGAAATTAAATCCTTACTCCAATCTTATTCAACAATCACAGTATATGGTTTAAGCCAAGATCCTGCAAAACCTAGTCATTATGTCCCTGTTTTCATTCGTGACAAAGGTTGGAATGTCATCGGAACCTATCCCAAAGAACATACAATAGGCGGATTTCAGATCTACAAAAGTTTAAAGGACATCCCAAAAGAAAATCGAAAGTTCATCGATGTATTTAGAAGTTCTGAAAACATTCCTGAGGTAGTTGATGAAATTCTAACATTAGGTGGAACGGAAGTTTTATGGTTACAATTGGGAATTTCGCACCCAGAAGCAGAAAAAAAAGCAGAAAACGCAGGGATCAAAGTTGTTTCCAACCGTTGCCTCATCATAGAATACAAAAAATATTTCTAAATCCCTCCTCTCCCCTGAACCTTTAATCCACAAAAACAAGTGCCCCAACCTCCTAAAATAGCGACATTCGGGAGGGATCTTGGGGTTATTTTATGATTTCGCGTCTCATTCTCATTTATGTTTGACAAAATAAAGCCTGCGCCTACCATGCCTGTATGTCCTTTTTATTTGAGATTAATTCTCAATTAAAACCCAAACCAAAAATGGAAGCAAGATGGCGACTAGTAAATCGTTCTGACTTGGTT
>JGI24121J20154_1000520_pt1 | contig 9469 bp, 8 predicted proteins | sample Subbio2Aug_QV12A_FD_20154 | JGI IMG/M metagenome (IMG submission 20154)
TTAGCCACCGTGGCTGACCTAATACTTAAGCACCACGAGTGGTGGAACGGCGCAGGCTACCCGCACGGTCTATCCCGGCACGATATCCCCTTGGCCTGCCGTATCGTCGCCATCGCCGACGCCTTTGACGCCATGACTTCCGACCGCCCCTACCGCCAAGGCATGTCGTCACAGGACGCCATCCTAGAGCTACAGCGCCATGCCGGCACCCAGTTTGACCCTATGTTGGTGGAAGTCTTTGTCGAGACGGTAAGGGGAGAAATGTCTTTGAGGGACGGAGGAGCGCGACATGCCTAACTCGCATGTCTATTTTTTCTCAGGCACAGGCAATACCCTAGCCCTAGCAAGAGCGTATGCTGAAACCTTTATTGAGCGTGGTTATCAAGCAGAGCTGGTGGACGTAACCGCATATGCAAGAGGTAAACCTACAGAACTGCTGAGCATTTTCTTTCCTGTGTACTGCTTTGGTGCCCCGCGCATAGTCAACAACTTTGTAGAGCAGCTGCCAAAGGGCGAAGGGCGTCGGGCAGCTGTGTTTGCTAATGCCGCCGGTATGGCCGGTCCAGCGCCTGCCATGGTGGCAGAAGCGCTGAGCTCGAAGGGCTACCGGGTCGTCGCCTCCGATTGGATACTGATGCCGATGCCCGGCCGCGGCGATAGAGGTAGGTCGCTTAACCGTCGGCAAGCGGCGCTACGATTACTGGCGCAGAACATGGGTAGAATAAGTGTGGGGTGAGAACACTTTATGGAACGTAAAATAGACCGCAGATTGCATAAATGGAAAGACAGCCCGCAAAGGATGCCCTTGCTTATCCATGGCGCGAGGCAGGTCGGCAAGACTTACACTGCCCTGACATTCGGCAAGACGCACTATCGGAACGTGGCCTACTTCAACATGGAGGACTCAAACGAAATAAGGTCGGTTTTTGAGCGCGATCTCAAGCCAGAGCGTATAATCCGGGAGCTGACGGCACTCTGCGGTCATTCAATCTTCAAGGGTGACACCTTGATCATTTTTGACGAGATACAGGCTAACGAAAGGGCGCTGCATTCACTAAAATACTTCTGCGAAGATGCGCCCTCGTATCACATTATAGCTACGGGTAGCTTATTGGGAGTTGCGGTCAACCGTGAGCGATATTCATTCCCTGTCGGGAAGGTCGATATCGTCAACCTACACCCGCTAGATTTCGAGGAGTTCCTGTGGGCTGTGGGTAGGCTGGACTTGTGTAGCCTTATTCGGGAGGCTTATGCGAGTTTTACCCAGTTCTCGTTGCACTCCACCGCTTTGGATTTATACAAGACATATCTTGTAGTAGGTGGCATGCCCCGCGCGGTCCACGAGTATGTCAATACACAGGACTTTGATTTTGTGAGAGCCGTGCAAAAGAACCTAAATGATGCCTATATTGCCGATATGGCCAAATACGCCTCAACACAAGAAACCGCGCGCATCATGGCCGCCTGGTCCAGTGTCCCGGCCCAGCTAGCCAAGGATAACCGCAAGTTCCAATACAGGGTGATTCGGGCTGGGGCGAGAGCCAAGGACTATGAAACGGCACTTGATTGGCTGCAAGCAGCAGGTGTAATCCATAAATGCGTGCGTATTTCCGAGGGCAAAATGCCACTCGCCGCCTACGCCGACAGCAGTGCATTCAAGGTGTACATGATGGACACGGGCCTGCTCTGCTCTAAGTTCGACATTCCCTCGCATGCTGTTATAGACACGCCCCCAAGTTTTGACGGCTTTAAAGGGGCACTGGCTGAGAATTATGTCATGCAGGCACTTGTAGCAGGTGGCATCCTGCCTTACTACTGGTCTTCTGAAGGTAAGGCTGAACTAGATTTTGTGGTTCAAGACAGGCAAGGCAACATCATACCAGTTGAAGTGAAGTCGAGCGATAATGTCAGAGCAAAGAGCCTCAATAGTTATATGTCGCGGTATCGCCCCCCTTACGCGCTCAGAGTGTCAGCCAAGAACTTCGGGTACGAGAACGGCATTAAGAGCGTGCCGCTCTACGCCATCTTCTGTCTGTAGACGTAGGCGTTTTCCTCTGTGCAAGATTTGCCACTACTTTAACCTCGGCTTAACAACACCGTGTTACCCTCATGGCGGTGAGATGAGTCACCAAAATTGCCGGGAGGGTAGATTGCTATGAGAAAGCACACATTATTCGTTCGTGTACTGGCTGTATTGGCTTGCTTAAGTACCTTAGTCTCGTTGGTGCCGGCTATGGCAGTAGCTCAAACTAGGCCCATTGCTATCGTGCTGGACGGGCGCGAAATCAGGGGCGACGCCGCGCCGCAGATTATCGGCGGGCGCACTATGGTGCCGATGCGCCTTATCTTTGAAGCACTAGGTGCGGAAGTTACGTGGACCGAGGCGACGCAAACCGTCGGCGGTCGGCAAGGGAACATTACCATTAGTCTGACCATCGGCAACCGGAGTGCTACCGTCGGCGGGCGCACAGTCTCCCTCGACCAACCCGCGCAGATTATTGCGGGACGGACCTTTGTGCCGGTGCGCTTTGTGGCCGAATCGCTCGGTGCCACCGTGGAGTGGGACGAGGCCCAGCGTACAGTGCGCATTACGAGCGCAACACAGTCGCGCATGCGTTCCCCGGTAACGAGTGAACTGCGGATAACCGCAGGCGGAGCCAGTTTCCCCTTTCCACTGTACACCCGTTTGATCACAGAGTACGCTGCAATCACCAGCCCGCGCGTGCAAATCGAGTACGCCTCGGTAGGCTCTGGTGCAGGTATTCGCGGAATATTGGCGAGAACATTCGATTTCGCCGGAACGGATGCCCCGATGACAGCGGAGCAGCAGGCCCAAGTTAGGCCAAACGAAGTACTACATATCCCGACTGTCATGGGAGCTGTTGCCGTAGTATACAATCTCGGCGGTATCGGTAGCGGATTACGCTTAACGCCCGGGACACTCGCCGACATTTACTTGGGACGTGTCACAAACTGGAGTGACCCTTCCATCAGAGCACAGAACCCGACACTTACTCTGCCAGACCAACGCATCACCCTCGTTCGTCGCTCCGATTCCAGCGGTACCACCTTTATCTTCACTAATTACTTGTCCAAAGTAAGTGCCCAGTGGCGCAGCGAAGTCGGCGAAGGCACGACCGTGCGTTGGCCCGGTACGACCATCGGCGGCGCGGGTAATGCCGGTGTAGCCGCACAGGTAAGTCAAATCCCTGGAGCTATCGGTTATGTGGAACTGTCGACCGCCGTGCAGAGCCGCTTGAGCATGGCCAGTATGCAGAACAGGTCGGGCAACTTTATTGCGCCCTCGGTAGAGGCAGCTACGGCAGCAGCCTTAATCATGGAAGATTCCTCGTTTATGACACATCCCACGGATTCGGTCGCGCATAGGGCTTATCCCATAGTAGGGATTACGTGGATTTTGGTGTATCGCGACCAAGACAACGAAGCGAAAGCGCGCGCCATCGTAGACTTCCTGCGCTGGGCCATTGTCGAGCGTAACCTTGAACCATTCGCTGCGGAATTGCACTACTCTCCATTGACAGAAACCGGCATCAACAGGGTGCGCAGGCTCCTACAGAGCATTACCTTCAATGGGCAACCTGTCTGGAGATAACGACTGCAATTAGAGCTTAACGGAGCTCGTAAGGGGCTTACGCCGCCAGTCGGCGTAGCCCCCGCTTGCGTGAAGAAGCAATTAAAAGCATGCGAGGGAAGGGTGTTATGCGAGCCAATACACGGGAAGGCCTCTTCCACTATATAACCCTATTTGCGGCGCTTGGGTTAATAGCGCTGGTTCTCGGCATATTTCTTGTGGTGACTATGCAGGCGGCACCCGCATGGCGCGCGTTTGGAGTCACGTTCCTGACGACATCGATTTGGGACCCCATGCGTAATGAGTTTGGAGTTGTGCCGGCGTTGCTCGGGACACTAGCCACCGCAGTCCTTGCTCTGGCTGTGGCGACACCGCTCAGTATCGGCGCCGCCGTTTTTCTCAGTGAGATTGTCCCCCAGCGGCTGCGTAGGCCTCTGTCCTTCATGGTGGAGCTGTTGGCAGCTGTGCCAAGCGTAGTGTACGGGCTGTGGGGGTTGTTTGTGCTCGCACCGTGGTTAAGAACCGGCCTTGGTCAGTTCTTGGCCGAACACCTAGGCTTCTTGCCTGTTTTCGCCGGGCCTTCGCTCGGAATTGGCGTCCTGACAGCGTCGTTAGTGCTCGCGATCATGGTAATGCCGACGATTACGGCTATCTCCGGCGAAGTGATGCGGGCTGTGCCCACGGAGCTGCGCGAAGCCATGTTTGCCTTAGGCGCAACGCGCTGGGAGGTAGTCACAAAGGTTATTTTGCCAAGCAGCAAACCGGGCATTGTCGGGGCCATCCTCTTAGGCCTCGGTCGCGCTATCGGCGAGGCCATTGCCGTAACTATGGTAATTGGAAACGCGAACTTAATTCCGGTCTCCCTTTTGGCGCCGGCGCAGACTATGGCTTCGTTAATCGTTAACGAGTTCCCCGAGGCCTTTGATTTGCACCTCTCTGCGCTACTACTGCTAGCGACACTGCTCTTTTTAATCACGCTCGCCATTAACCTGATTGCCGCTTGGTTTTTCTACCGCCCGAGCCAGACCGCAGAGGTTGCCGTCAAAGGTTCGCTATGGGCCAAACTGCTGCGAAAGGGGACCTAGGTCATGACGAATCTACGCAAGCGAAAAGTTGCGGGTCAGGTTTTTGAGACACTGTGCGTACTGGCCGCAGGCTTGGCTATATTGGTATTATCGTTAATCCTCTATTATGTTTTTCGCCGCGGACTGGCCGTCGTGAACATATCGTTCCTGACTAGCCTCCCCGCTCCGGTTGGTGTAACGGGGGGTGGGATAGGGAACGCGCTGCTTGGCAGCCTCCTAATGGTGGGGGTCGGTGCGCTTATCGCCGTGCCTATCTGTATAGCGGCCGCCGTCTTTCTTGACCAAAATCCCACCAGCAAAATCTCCGCCTTCGCCCGTTTTGCTAGCCGCGTCCTATCCGGCGTTCCCTCTATGGTGATAGGTCTGTTTGTGTTTGGCCAGTTGGTTTTGCGCACAGGCAGTTACTCCGCCCTCGCAGGTGGGATTGCTCTAAGTATTGTCATGGTGCCGGTAATCACGCTTTCGGCGGAAGAGATGCTCCGCCTTGTGCCAAGCAGTCAGCGCGAGGCCTCTATGGCGCTAGGCGCGACCAAACAACAGACGGTCTTTCGGCTGATACTTCCCGGCGCGGCAGGCGGCCTGATTGTAGGCGTCATGCTGGCTATAGCACTAGCCGCCGGGCAAACCGCCCCGGTATTACTCACCGCTCTTACCAGTCGCTTTTGGCTCAATTCCTTGTTTCAGCCGACGGCCTCGCTCCCAGTCTTAATCTACCACTACGCCACATCTCCCTTTGTCGACTGGCAAGCACATGCTTGGGGTGCGGCATTAGTTCTGGTCGCCGTTATCCTTGTGCTCAATGTGACGGCACAACTTGTTTTGGGCCTAAGTAATAGGAGGCGTTAACATGGCGCAAGGTGTAAGCATAGATAACTTCTCGTTTTGGTATGGGCGCAACCAAGTAGTGAAGAACGTCTCTCTGTCTGTCCCGGCGCGGCAGGTAACCGCCTTAATCGGTCCCTCAGGCTGCGGCAAGACTACCTTGTTGCGCAGCATTAACCGCTTGCACGAGCTGCACGCCGGGAGTAGGGCGTCAGGGCGCATTGCTGTAGGCGACGAAGACATATTCTCGCCTGCCGTAGACCCGGTAGAACTGCGCAGGCGCGTGGGGATGATCTTTCAGAAACCCAGCCCGTTCCCCTACCTCTCCGTTTTTGACAACGTAGCGCAAGGACTGCGCCTGCACGACTTAGCTCGCGGTAACGCGATAGCCGAACGCGTGGAAGCATGCCTGCGTAAAGCGGCGCTGTGGGATGAAGTGAAGGATCACCTGCGGCGCCCAGGCGGAATGCTTTCCGGCGGCCAGCAGCAGCGGCTCTGCATCGCGCGCACTTTGGCGGTTGAACCCGAAGTATTCTTAATGGATGAGCCCTGCGCTTCCTTGGACCCTGTCGGCACGACCCGCATCGAAGAGCTTATCAGCGAGCTAAAGCACGACTACACTGTAATAATCGTCACGCACAACATGCACCAAGCCAGTCGCATCTCCGACCGGACGGCCTTTGTGTTAAACGGCGAACTAGTCGAAACAGGCCCCACGGCCGAGCTTTTCCTGGCGCCAAAGGATCCGCGTACCGAAGCCTATTTGACCTGGAAAATAGGCTAAGAAAGATTTTTCCGCGTAGCAGGAGTCTCCACTTCTACAGCAAATTCATGGTCTGAGAGCGAAATTGCAGCCAGAGAGAGGTGGAGGGTGGGTGCAGGAAGTTTACTACTGCGTGCTACAGGGGCGACCGCGAGTTACGCCGTTTACGTCCGACCACGACAAGCATGACTTTATCAAGGCAATCGCCGAAACCAAGCGCTTTGCGCAGATTAAAGTTTACGCCTTTGCCCTGTTAGAAGCACAGGTGCATCTGGTAGTGGCTGTCCCATCTAAGCGTCTACAATCGGTGCTCGCAGCTTTGCGCGAGGCATATGCTGTTCACTACAGCAAGCGCAACGGACGAGACGGCAACGTCTTTTTAGACAGCTATGCCGAGCGGGTGTGCTACAGCGATCAACGCCTGCTGCTAATTGTTCGCTACGTGCATTACCTGCCGGTTACTTTTGGGCTAACGCATCACCCGAACCTCGCTCGCTTTACCAGTCACACCGCGTATCTTGGCGACACGCGGTACAGCTTTGTCGACAGCGACGAACTACTCGCCCTGATTGCGCAAGACCGCAGTGAAGCGCGTCGCCGGTATCAGGCCATGTCCGGAACTTCGGTAGGTACAGGCGAGTTGGCACAAGCCTTGAGGGCAGTTGTGCCGGAGAGCCCTACCCCGGTCGCGTTGCCGACCCCCACGCTCGCGGAGATCGCGGCAGCAGTCAGTCAAAGAACCGGGGTGAGCCTGCGCGTCATGCAGAGCAAGGGGAGAAGTGCGCAAGCCGTAGCGGCGAGACGCATGCTCATCACTACGGCTGTGACGGAACACCATTACCCTGTAACCGAGGTGGCAGAACTTTTGTGCGTGCATCATTCGTACGTGTCGAGGTTGACGTATAGGAGAGCGGAGAGCTGATAGCTGCTAGTAGAGGAGAGCGCACTTCGAACTTCGCACTTCGCACTTTGCAGGGGACGGGGGTGGCCTTCACGAAGTGCTAAGTGCTAAGTGCTAAGTGCAGCCTACCGTCTTTCCACATATTCCGTATGCAACAGCGTATGCGACTTGTGGCCGAGCGGGCGCTTGAGATATTCCTCATAGAGCTTGGCCACGGCAGGATTTTGGTGCGACTTCCGTAGGGTCATCGCTTCGTCTACGCTGTAAATCGCGCGTATGCGGCGCTCGCGCACGGCATTAGTCGTAGGTATTGGCTGTCCGCCGCCGCCAATGCAGCCGCCCGGGCAGCACATGACTTCAATAAAGTGATACGGGGACGTGCCGTTCGCCACCTGTTCCATCAGCTGCCGTGCATTGGCTAAGCCATGCGCCACCCCAACCTTTACTACCAGGTCGCCGACAGGTACGGCGGCTTCTTTTACGCCCACCATGCCCCTGACCTCGGTGAAATCCAGGTTGCCGAGCTCTTGGCCGGTCACAACTTCGTAGACGGTACGAAGGGCAGCCTCCATCACGCCGCCCGTCGCACCAAAGATTACCGCCGCCCCGGTGGAAATGCCAAGCGGCGCGTCAAACTCTCCGGCGGGAACCCCTGCCCAGTCTATGCCGGCTTGCTTTAGCATGCGCGCTAGCTCGCGCGTGGTCAGTACTACGTCTACGTCGCGGTAGCCGCTGCTCGTCATCTCGGGACGGGCAGCTTCGTACTTTTTGGCGGTGCAGGGCATGATGGAAACTACAAACACGTCTTCCGGTCGGATATCGGCCTTCTCGGCGTAATAGGTCTTAGCGAGCGCGCCAAACATTTGTTGCGGCGATTTACAGCTAGAGAGATGCGCGAGGTGTTCTGGGTAATTATGCTCCGCAAACTTAATCCAGCCGGGGCTACAAGACGTAATCATGGGGAGAGTTCCGCCGTGCGAGAGGCGATGCAGGAACTCATGACCTTCTTCGATGATGGTCAGGTCGGCGGTAAAGTCGGTGTCAAACACGCGGTCAAAACCTAAGCGGCGCAGTGCGCCCACAAGCTTTCCTGTGACAACGCTGCCCGCTTCACCGCCAAACTCCTCGCCCAAAGCTACGCGAATAGCGGGAGCCACCTGGACAACCACGTGTTTGGCAGGGTCGGCAAGGGCCTCCCAAACCCTTTCTGTCTCGTCTACCTCCGTAATGGCCGCTACAGGACACGCTTGCAGGCACTGTCCGCACAACACACAGGGGATATCGCTGAGCGGAGCGCTGCCCGTCGTCTGTACCACTGTGGAGCGACCCCTGCCTGCCGTATAAAGAAGCCCGATGCCTTGGGTCGAAAGGCAGGCGTGAACACAACGCCTGCAGTTGACGCACTTATCTGGCGTGCGCCTAAGCGACACACTGCTCTGGTCTGTTTTCTGTTGGCGCAAGAGGCTTGGGAAAGGCGTTTCGCGCACATTGAGCTCGTTAGCTAACTGCTGCAGCTCACATGTGAAGCTGCGCGGGCACTGCAGGCAGTCTGCGGGGTGATTGGACAACATTAGTTCGAGGATGGTGCGGCGCGCCTCGCGTACAGCCGGAGTCGCGGTGTTGACGGCCATCCCTTCGCTGACGGGGTAAGAGCAGGCAGGCTGCAGAAGCCTGTTCCCAACCACTTCCACCACACATATGCGACAGGCTGCCTTTACCGCTTGATCCGGGTGATGGCAGAGAGTAGGAATCTTGATGTCAGCTTGCCGGCAAGCCTCAAGAATAGTCGAACCTGCCTGTACCACAATAGCCCTGCCGTTAATCGTTACATTAGTCAGCACTTCTATCCACCGCCTTTCCGATCACGCATTTGTTGGCGGGGCAACACCCCGCGAGGTGGGCCTCTATCTCCGAGGAAAAGTGCTGTAGCGCGGATAACACAGGCACCGGCGCGGTCTGTCCTAGCGCACACAGGCTGCTGCTCTGCAAAGTGCGGGACAGCCTATGGATTAGCTCCATGTCCGCTCGGCTTGCTTCACCCGCGCTGACTTTTGTCAGCAGGTGATACAGGGCGGGCGTCCCTTCGCGGCAAGGCGTACACTGCCCGCAGGATTCATGCACAAAGAACTTAAGGAAGCAGCGCGTGAGGTCGACGATGCAGTGGGAGTCGTCCATAATCAGGAGCGCGCCGCTGCCTAGGCTTGAGCCGTGGCTTTGCAGAGAGTCATAGTCCATAGGGATATCGAGGTGCGCCGGAGCCAAGCATCCGCCTGAAGTCCCACCGGTCTGCGCCATTTTGAACTTCC
>JGI24121J20154_1000524_pt1 | contig 9435 bp, 9 predicted proteins | sample Subbio2Aug_QV12A_FD_20154 | JGI IMG/M metagenome (IMG submission 20154)
CGTGGCCCTGGACCGGCTCGTCCAGATGGACCTGGTAGACCCGGTTCTCGAAGCTGTTGAGGCTTTGCAGGCGGCCGTCGGGCCGCAGGCCGATGGTCCAGAGGGCGTCGATCACCACGTCGGGGGTGAGCTGGTTGTACGGGTGGTCCGCATGGATCGTGGTCATGCCGGATTGTCGCGCGTGAGCCTGGGCTACCATCGCCCGATGCCACGCCCCGACCGCCAGCAAGACCCCAGGAAGCCGCTCTCGGCCGAAGAACAGCTGCGCCAGCAACTGCCGGAGCTGCGTCCTGGCCAGTCCATCGGCCTGCTGCAGGAGCTGCACATCCTCACGCGGGAAGGCCGGCTGAACCAGGACACGCGCCGCAAGCTCAAGCAGGTCTACCACCTGGTGCAGTTCATCGAACCCCTGCTCCAGCAGGTGCACCAGACCCGGGGGCAGGTGACGCTGGCCGATTTCGGTGCCGGCAAGTCGTACCTGGGTTTCATCCTGTACGACCTCTGCCTGCAGGCCCTGGCCGGTGGCCGCGTGATCGGGGTCGAGGTGCGTGCCGAGTTGGTTGAACGCTCGCGCGCACTGGCGCAGCAGTTGGGCTTTGCGCGCATGGACTTCGTCGCCACCACGGTGCAGGAGGCGTTTGCCCACCCCGACCTGCCGGAGCGCATCGATGTGGTGACCGCGCTGCACGCCTGCGACACCGCCACCGACGATGCCATCGCCTTCGGTCTGGCCCGCCACGCACAGGCGATGGTGCTGGTGCCCTGCTGCCAGGCCGAGGTGGCCGCCACCATGCGGCAGCACAAGGCGCTGAACCTGCGGCGCACCGCGCTGGCCGAGCTCTGGCGCCACCCGCTGCACACCCGCGAGTTCGGCAGCCAGATCACCAACGTGCTGCGCTGCCTGCAACTCGAAGCCCATGGCTTCGACGTGACAGTGACCGAGCTGGTGGGGTGGGAACATTCCATGAAGAACGAACTCATCCTGGCACGTAGAATGCCCGACGACCGAGCCGGCGGCCGCGAACGCGCCCGCCAGCGGTTGCTGCAGGTGCTCGACGAGTTCGGCCTGCAAGCCCTCCAGAGCCGCTTCGCGGCCTGAACGCGCGGTGGCCCCCAGGGGTCGCCTGTCTGTTGAACCGCCAGCCCCCGTGGGCTGACCCGCTCCCGAAACAGCCGATCCGACCCCTTCGGGCCGGCGTCCGTCACGGAGCACTCACAGGAGCCCCGCCGTGGTGACCAACATCGCCTTTCTTCTGCAATCCATCGCCTGGCCTCTGGTGCTGCTGGTGGCCTGGTTCCTGGGCGAGCTGGCGCACGAGCGCTGGCGCATTCCCCGGGTGAGCACCTATGTGGCCGTGGGGCTGCTGGGCGGGCTGGTGAACCTGCCGGGCCTGACCACCGACATCCAGGGCCTGCCCTTCCTGGCGAACGTGGCGTTGTCCCTGGTGCTGTTCGAGCTGGGTTACCGCATCAACCTGCGCTGGTTCCGCCACAACCCCTGGGTGCTCGCGCTCGGGGTGGTGGAGTCGGTCCTGACCTTCGGTGCCATCTATGCGGTCACCGGATTCTTCGCGCTGCCGGAAGACCAGCGCCTGATCATTGCGGCGCTGTCGGTATCGGCCTCGCCGGCCGGTGTGGTGCGGGTGGCCAACGAGCTGCGCAGCGCCGGCCAGGTGACCGAGCGGGTGCTGCACCTGTGCGCCATCAACTGCTTCATGGCGGTGGCGGCGCTCAAGCTGGTCATCGGTTACTGGTACCTCAGCACCTCGGGCGACCTGGTGCTGGCCGCCTTCGGCAGCATTCATGTGCTGGTCACCTCGGTGGCGGTGGGAGGCCTGCTGGGTGTGGCCGTTCCGTGGCTGCTGCGCCTGCGCAGCACGCCCGAGCGCGGCGTGACGGTGGTGTTTGCGCTGTCGGTGCTGCTGCTGACCACGGCCACCTTCGGCTTCCGGCTCTCGCCGCTGCTGGCTGCGCTCAGCTTCGGCATCGTGGCGCGCGAGCGGCGGGTCCACCTGACCAATGCCCAGCGCGATTTCGGCACCGCCGGCGACCTGCTCTCGGTGTTCCTGTTCGTCTACATCGCCTCGCTGCTGGAATGGGCCACGGTGGGCACCGGTCTGCTGCTGGGCCTGGTGCTGATCGGCGTGCGCGGCGCCGCCAAGGTGGCGTGCAACGTGGCGGCTGCGCGCCTCTCGGGCATCACCGAGCGCAAGGGGCTGCTGACCGGCCTGGCGCTCACCCCCATGTCGGCCTTTGCCATCCTTCTGCTGGACCAGTCGCGGCTGTACGGCTTCGAGCCGGCGGTGCAGGTGCTGGCGGCCATCGCCGCCATGATGCTGCTGCAGGAGCTGCTGGGTCCGGTGGTGACGCAGCGCGCCCTGATGGCGGCCCAGGAAACCCACGTGACCAAGGAGTGACGCATGCCGCTGGAAACCTTCAAGGCCTCCGATTCGCTGACCCTGGGTGTGGAGCTGGAGCTGCAGCTGGTCAACAGCTACGACTACGACCTCTCCAGCAGCGCCAACGACCTGCTGGAGCTGCTGCGGCGCAAGCCATTCCCCGGTGTGGTCACGCCCGAGATGACGCAGAGCATGATCGAGATCGCCACCGACGTGCAGCGCGAGCACGGGCCGCTGCTGGCCCAGCTGCAGGCCATCCGCGACACCCTGGTGCAGGCCGGTGACCGGCTCAACATCGAACTGGCCGGTGGCGGCACCCACCCGTTCCAGCGCTGGTTCGAGCAGCGCATCTTCTCCAAGCCTCGCTTCCAGGAACTGTCGGGTCTGTACGGGTACCTGGCCAAGCAGTTCACCGTGTTCGGCCAGCATGTGCACGTGGGCTGCAGCTCGCCCGACGAGGCGCTGTTCCTGCTGCATTCGCTCAACCGCTATGTGCCGCACTTCATTGCGCTCTCAGCCTCGTCGCCGTTCTCGCAAGGGGTCGACACGCTGTTCGATTCGGCCCGGCTGAACTCGGTGTTTGCCTTTCCGCTCTCGGGCCGCGCGCCCTTCGTGCTGAAGTGGGACGAGTTCGCCAACGTCTACTTCACCAAGATGGAGAGCACCGGCGTGGTGAAGTCCATGAAGGACTTTTACTGGGACATCCGGCCCAAGCCGGAGTACGGGACCATCGAGCTGCGGGTGTGCGACACGCCGCTCACCGTGGAGCGCGCCGCCGCGCTGGCCTGCTACCTGCAGGCGCTGTGCCGCCACCTGCTGGAGCGCAACGAGCCGCCGCCGGAAGAGGACGACTACCTGGTCTACACCTACAACCGCTTCCAGGCCTGCCGCTTCGGCCTGGACGGCATGATGGTCAACCCCAAGACGCGCGAGCAGATCAGCATCCGTGAAGACGTGCTGGCCACGCTGCGCAAGATCGCGCCGCATGCCCAGAGCCTGGGGTCGATGGCGGCCATCGACGAGATCGAGCGCACCGCCGCGCGGGCCGGCAACCACGCCAGTTTCCTGCGCCAGCGTTTCCGCGAGAGCGGCAGCGTGCAGTCGGTGGTGCGTTCGGCGGTGGAGGCGCTGCGCCACGGGTCCGGCCTGCCGTGACGCAGGTCACGCCGGGTGTGTAGGCGGATCGGAAGGGTTGTCAGGCAACTTCCTACAAGGTGAATGGCAAGGCGCCGACTTAACCGTTTGAAACAGCATCGATACAGTTTGTTTCATCGACAACGGACTTGTCACCATGCCACACACCCAGGAAAACGCCATGAAATCCACCGCCACCCGCCTCAACCCCTTCGTGCTGATGCTCGACCCGGAAACCGTCATCAGCGCCATGGAAGCCAGCGTCGATCTGCGCCGCCTGCGCGGCCGGGTCTGCCGCCCGCTGGACAAGCCCCTGATCCCCAAGCTGTTCGACACCGCCCGCGAGTTCGACGCCCAGATCGACAGCGAAGCCTTCATGGACAGCGGCATCGAGCTCTACGCCGACGCCCAGCCCGCTGTCCAGCAGCGCATGCACTGAACCCGCCGGGTCAGCGGGCGAAGCGCCTGCGGGTCAGCGCCAGCGCGATCCAGAAGGCGGCCACGGCGTAGGTCAGCAGCACCGCCAGGTGCCATCCGGGGTTCTGGGGCCACTGGTCCATGAACAGGGGCCGGACCAGATCCACCGCATGCGACAGCGGCAGCCACTGGGCCAGCCACTGCACCAGCCCCGGCAGCTGTTCGCGGGGAAAGAAGACGCCGGAGAGGAACATCATCGGCGTCAGGAACAGCGTGAAGTAATAGGTGAAGAAGTCATAGCCCTTGGCCAGGGCATTGAACACCAGGGCAATGCACGAGAAAGTGATGCCGACCAGCCACAGCACCGGCCAGGCCAGCAGCAGCAGCGGCGAGTGCGAAATGCCCAGGGCCAGCATGACGCCCAGGATGGCGGTCACGGTGAACAGCGACTTGAAGGATGCCCACAGCATCTCGGCCAGCACCACATCGTCCAGCGCCACCGGCGCATTCATGATGCCGTCCCAGGTTTTCTGGACATGCATGCGCGAGAAGGCCGAGTACAGCGCCTCGAAGGTGGCCGCGTTCATGGCGCTCATGCAGATGCTGCCGCTGGCCAGGAACAGGATGTAGGGCACCGCCAGGCTGCCTTGCGGCGTGCTCACCTGCACCTCGCCCACCAGCGCGCCCATGCCGTAACCGAAGGCCACCAGCCACATCAGCGGCTCGGCGATGTTGCCCACCAGGCTGGGCACCGCCAGCTTGCGCCAGACCAGCAGGTTGCGCAGGAACACCGGCCACCAGCGCAACGACAGCCGGGGCGCGGCCCAGTGGGAGGGAGTGCTCGGGTTGTGGGTGGTGCTCATGCGTCTTCCCGGATCTGGCGGCCGGTCAGTTTCAGGAAAAGGTCTTCCAGGTTGGCCGGGCGGTGCAGGGTGCGCAGGGCCGGGTGTTTCTCCAGCGCGTGCAGCAGCGGGGCGGCCTGCTGGGTGTAGAAGAACACCGTCTCGCCGCTGACCTCGACCCGGGCGGCCAGCGCGTGAAGCGGGGCATGCGCCTCGGCGCGGGCCAGGTCGAGTGCACCCGGGCCGTAGACCTCCACCACGTCGGGCTCCAGGTGCTGCGCAATCAGCTCGCGCGGGCGGCCCTCGGCGATCTTGCGGCCGTGGTCCAGCACCAGCAGGCGCGAACACAGGCGTTCGGCCTCGTCCATGAAGTGGGTGGTCAGCAGAATGCTCTTGCCCTGTTGCAGCAGCAGCTGCAGCCGCTCCCACATGAGGTGGCGGGCCTGCGGGTCCAGGCCGGTGGTGGGCTCGTCGAGCATCAGCAGCTGCGGGTCGTTGACCAGGGCGCGCGCCAGCGACAGCCGCCGTTTCATGCCGCCCGAGAGCTCGCCCGGCTTGGCGCCCGCCTTGTGCGAGAGGGCGGCAAATTCGAGCAGCTTTGGCACCCGGGGCCGGATGTCGCGGTCCTTCATGCCGAAGTAGCGGCCATAGACCAGCAGGTTCTCGGCACAGGTGAAGTCGGGGTCGAGCGTGTCCATCTGGCTGACCACGCCCAGCCTGGCCTTGATGGCCAGTGCGTCGCGCGGCATGTCCAGGCCGAAGGCGTCGATGCGGCCGCCGTCGGGCGCGGTCTGGCCCAGGCACATGCGGATGGTGGTGGTCTTGCCGGCGCCGTTGGGGCCGATGACGCCCAGGCATTCACCGGGCTGGATGTCGAAACTCAGGTCGTTGACCACCGTGGCATCGCCGTAACGCTTGACCAGGTGCTGGACCGAAAACAGGGGTTGGGGCATCCGTGGATTGTGCCCCGCCACCCTGCCGCGCCCGGGGTGCCACCTACAATGCGCCCCGTGTCCATACCCCTATCCGTCACCCTGCAGCACTGGCTGCCCCAGCGCGCCCTCACCGAACTGGCCGGGCGCATCGCCCGTGCCCAGGGCGGCGCCATCACCCACGCCATGATCCGCCGCTTCGTGCGGCGCTACGGCGTGAACATGGACGAGGCCGCCAACCCGGACATCACGTCCTACGCCAGCTTCAACGACTTTTTCACCCGCGAGCTCAGGCCCGGTGCCCGGCCGCTGGCCGACTCGGCCTTCATCTGCCCGGTGGACGGCGCCATCAGCCAGTTCGGGCCGATCTCGGGCGACCAGATCTTCCAGGCCAAGGGCCACCTCTACAGCACCCGCGCGCTGGTGGGGGGCGACGCCGAGCTGGCCGCGCCGTTCGACAACGGGTCCTTTGCCACCATCTATCTGAGCCCGCGCGATTACCACCGCATCCACATGCCGGTGGCCGGTCGGCTGCGCCGCATGATCCATGTGCCCGGCGACCTGTACTCGGTCAACCCGGCCACGGCGCGCGGCGTGCCCGGCCTGTTCGCCCGCAACGAGCGGGTGGTCTGCGTGTTCGACATGCCGCACCGGGGCAGCACCGTGCCGTTCGTGCTGGTGCTGGTGGGGGCCACCATCGTCGGCAGCATGGCCACCGCCTGGCATGGCGTGGTGAACCCGCCGCGCCCGGGTGCGGTGCGCGAATGGCGCTACGACGACCAGGACATCCGGCTGGACCGTGGCGCCGAAATGGGCCGCTTCCTGCTCGGCTCCACCGTGGTCATGCTCTGGCCGCACGACACCATTGCCTTCAACCCGCACTGGGCACCGGCCGCGCCGGTCCGCCTGGGCGATGCCATGGGCGAAGTCGCCTGAGCCGCCGCCACCGAACCGCATTCACAAGGACCCCGCCATGACCACCCTCGGTACCCCGCTGTCTCCGTCTGCCACCAAAGTCATGCTGCTCGGCTCGGGCGAGCTCGGCAAGGAAGTGCTGATCGCGCTGCAGCGCCTGGGCGTGGAGACGATTGCGGTCGACCGCTACGAGAACGCGCCGGGCCACCAGGTGGCGCACCGGGCCCACACCATCGCCATGAGCGACCCGGCCCAGCTCAAGGCGCTGATCGAGGCCGAGCGGCCGCACCTGGTGGTGCCCGAGATCGAGGCCATCGCCACCCCCGCCCTGCAGGAGCTGGAGGCCGCCGGCACCGTCACCGTGATTCCCACCGCGCGCGCCGCCCGCCTGACCATGGACCGCGAAGGCATCCGCCGCCTGGCCGCCGAGACCCTGGGCCTGCCCACCAGCCCCTACCGGTTCTGCGACTCGCTGGCCGAACTGCAGGCCGCCATCGATCAAGGCATCGGCTACCCCTGCATCGTCAAGCCGGTCATGAGCAGCTCGGGCAAGGGCCAGAGCAAGATCGACGGCCCGGCCGATGTGCAGAAGGCCTGGGACTACGCCATGGCCGGTGGCCGGGTCAGCCATGGCCGGGTCATCGTTGAAGGCTTCATCGATTTCGACTACGAGATCACCCAGCTCACCGTGCGTGCCCAGGGCGCTGACGGCAGCATCGAGACCCATTTCTGCGACCCGATCGGCCATGTGCAGGTGAGCGGCGACTATGTCGAGAGCTGGCAGCCGCACCCCATGAGCCCGGCCGCGCTGCAGAAAAGCCGCGACATTGCCCGCGCCGTCACCGAGAACCTGGGCGGGCGGGGCCTGTTCGGCGTGGAGCTGTTCGTCAAGGGCGATCAGGTCTGGTTCAGCGAGGTCAGCCCGCGCCCGCACGACACCGGCATGGTGACCATGATCACCCAGTGGCAGAACGAGTTCGAGCTGCACGCCCGCGCCATCCTGGGGCTGCCGGTGAACACCGCGCTCAAGAGCCCGGGTGCCAGCGCCGTGATCTATGGCGGGGTCGATGCCACCGGCATCGTGTTCGACGGGGTGGACGAAGCCCTGCGCGAGCCCAACACCGACATCCGGCTGTTCGGCAAGCCGGAGAGCTTCGCCAAGCGCCGAATGGGCGTGGCCCTGGCCTTCGACGCCGACGTCGAGCAGGCCCGGGTGGTGGCCAAGCGGGCGGCGGCCAAGGTCCGGCCGCGCCAGGCCTGATCGGCCGGCCGACACATTTTTTTGCAGTTGCAGCGCATCCGGCTGCATCCATCCGGGCTCCTGGCGGGTAGTGAGTGCAGTGGCGTCGACCGATGCCGCTGTCATTCCTACCCGAACCATCCTTTTCAGGAGTCCAACGATGTTCATCAAGTCCGCTCTGGCCGCCGCTGCCGCCCTCACCCTGGCCGCCTGCGCCTCCAACGCTCCCGCACCGATGTTCTCGCAGGCCAGCCTGCCGGACGCGGTCAAGGTCCCGGCCGGCCACAAGGTCGTGCTGGAAACCGTGGGCGTGGGCCAGATCACCTATGAGTGCCGTGACAAGAAGGACGCCGCCGGCCAGACCGAGTGGGTGTTCGTCGGCCCCGACGCCAAGCTGCTGGACCGCGACGGCAAGCAGGTCGGCAAGTACTACGGCCCGCCCGCCACCTGGGAAGCCAACGACGGCTCCAAGGTGACCGGTGCCCAGCTGGCCATCGCCCCGGGCGGCGCCGGCAACATCCCGCTGCAGCTGGTCAAGGCCAACCCGGCCACCGGCATGGGCGCCATGACCGGCATCACCTACATCCAGCGCGTGGCCACCGCCGGCGGCGTGGCACCGGCTGCACCCTGCACCACCGCCACCAAAGGCCAGAAGCAGATCGTGCAGTACAAGTCCGACTACATCTTCTACAAGGCCATGTGATGGTCCGGGGTGGTCGTCATGGGCTCGGGTAACATGGGCGCCGCCGGGGTACTGCCCGGTGTGTTCCACCCAGGTTCCGTGACCGCCCGACCACCCCAGCCCTACGACCACAACGCCGAACTGGCCGCCTGCGCACGCGGCGACCAGGCGGCGTTGCACCGGCTCTACCAGCAAGAGAGCCGTTTCCTCCTGGGCGTGGCCTTGCGCATCGTGCGCGACCGCGCTCTGGCCGAAGACGTCCTGCACGACGCCTTCGTGTCCATCTGGACCAAGGCCGGCAGCTTCGACCCCGCCCGCGGCGAGGGACGCGGCTGGATGTGCAGCATCGTGCGCCACGGCGCCCTGGACCTGGTGCGTTCCCGCCAGCGCCATGTGGACGTGGACGACGACACCCTCGAACACCTGCAGGACGCCGACCTCGGCACTGCCCCCGACATGACCGACGCCTTTGCCCTGCGTTCCACGCTGGGCCGCCTGGACGACTGCCTGGCCCGCCTGGACGTGGCCAAGCGCAACTGCGTCCTGTTCGCCTACCTCGACGGTTGCACCCATGTCGAGATTGCCGAACGCCTGCAGGCCCCGCTGGGCTCGGTCAAGGCCTGGATACGGCGCGGCGTCGCTTCGCTCAAGGAGTGTCTGGCATGAGCCTTGAGCGCACACCTGAAGCCCTGCAGCAGCTGGCTGCCGACTATGTGCTGGGCACGCTGGACGCCAGCCGCCGCGCCGATGTGCAGCAGCGCCTGCCGCACGACCCGGCGCTGCGCGAGGCGGTGCAGTTCTGGGAACAGCGCCTGCAGCCCCTGACCGATCTGGTCGAGCCGGTGCAACCCTCGGCCGAACTGTGGTCGCGCAT